>Ga0070724_10001260_pt1 | contig 15436 bp, 14 predicted proteins | sample tdDd001_FD_67278 | JGI IMG/M metagenome (GOLD analysis project Ga0070724, IMG submission 67278) | Marine sediment microbial communities from the Atlantic coast under amendment with organic carbon and nitrate - tdDd00.1 | ecosystem: Environmental > Aquatic > Marine > Coastal > Sediment | place... | reverse complement strand
TGAGCATGCTAAATATTGGTATGTCGGGGCTAAATGCGAGTATGGCAGCCCTGAATACAACCTCAAACAATGTTGCCAATGCCATGGTGCCGGGTTACTCACGCCAACAGGTGATGATGAGTTCTGTCGGCAACGGAACCTATGGTGGTGGCGCCGGGGTCATGGTTGATGGCGTGCGACGTATCTCGGACCAGTATGAGGTGGCTCAATTGTGGAATACTACCAGCGATGTTGGCTTCAGTAAGGTACAGGCCAGTTATTATGGTCAGGTTGAGCAAATTTTTGGCTCCGATGGCAATAACATCTCTCAAGGGCTGGATCTGCTTTTCGCTTCGCTTAATTCGGCCATGGAGCAGCCCAATGAGATAGCCTATCGCCAAGGCGTATTAAATGAAGCCAGAGCATTAACTCATAGGTTTAACTCCATCAGCGAAGGGGTTAATGCACAGTTAACTCAGATCGAGGGCCAACTCGGAGCCTCGGTCAAAGAGGTGAATGCTCAACTACAAACTATCGCCAACTTCAATGCCGAAATCCAGGCATCCGGCAACAATGGTAATGTCCCCTCATCCTTGTTAGATGCCCGCGATGCCGCCGTCGACGACCTCGCCGCTATCGTCGATATCAACGTGGTCGAAGACTCTAATGGCATGCTCAATATCTCTCTGGCTCAGGGACAACCTCTGCTGGCAGGTACCACAGCTTCGACCTTAAGTGTCTCACCGGATCCCAGCAACCCGGGAATGAGCAAAATATCCATACAATTTGGTCAGTCGAGCTTTCCTGTCGATGAAAGTGCGGGAGGGAGCTTAGGCGCTCTGCTCGATTACCGTGATAACAGCTTGATGGACTCGATGGCCTTTATCGATGAATTAGCCATGACCATAGCCGATGAGTTCAATGCCGTACTGGCCGGCGGCACCGATCTTAACGGCAACACACCAACCCAAGAGCTGTTTACCTACGACCCGAATAACCCTGCAGGCAGCCTTAAACTGACCTCTGGATTTACCCCGGAGATGCTGGCATTCGGCCAAGATGGCACACCGGGCGATAACAGCAATCTCAAGGAGTTAGTTGAGCTGGCCAACCAAAGTTTCACTTTCACTTCAATCGGCGCAGACACGACTCTGGGTGATGCCTTTGCCAGTAAAATTGGTGAACTGGGCTCAGCATCTCGTCAGGCCCAGATGAACGCCGACACCAATGTAAAGTTGCAGATGGAGGCTCAGTCTCAATGGGCAAGCACCAGCGGCGTCAATATGGATGAAGAGGCGGTAAACCTGATTATCTATCAGCAATCCTATCAGGCCAACGCCAAGGTCATATCGACTGCCGACCAACTATTTCAAACCATTCTCAACAGCATTTAAGGGCATACGATCATGCGTGTAAGTACTCAAAACATGTACAGCAGTAACCTCTACAATCTGCAAAATACCACCAGCGATCTTGCCCGCCTCAATGAGATGATGTCGACGGGTAAGTCTATTTTGCGCCCATCGGACGATCCCATAGGTTCAGTCAAGGTTATCGGCAGCGAACGTGACATGGCGGCGACTAACCAGTACCTCAAGAACATCGACTCGCTAAGCACTAGCTTTGGTCGCGCTGAGAGTAACTTATCAAGCATGATCGAACTGCAAAGTCGTATGCGTGAAATCACGGTTGCGGCTAACAATGGCAGCCTTTCTGCCGAAGATAGAGCCGCCTATGCCGCAGAGATGAACGAGCTACTCGATGCGCTCACCGACACCATCAATGCCAAAGATGAAGCGGGTAACTACCTGTTTTCCGGCAACCTGACTGACACCGCCCCCATATCTGTAGACGCCAGCGGTAATTATGTCTATCAAGGGGACTCCAGCCAGCGCGAGGTACAGGTCTCAAGCTCTTCCTGGATGCCAGCCAATGTAACGGCCCAGGAGTTTCTCTTCTCCAATGGCAGCACCGATATCCTCAACCAGACAAAAGACTTTATCGCCATGCTGGAAGATCCCACACTATCTCCCGGTGATCCGGCATTCGATAACGTGGCCGAAAGCATGCTAACAACCTTAGACGACACCTTAACCAGTATCAGTGGTGCCATGACAGACATAGGCGGCAAGCAAAACAGCTTGAGTCTGATACAAGGTTCCCACGAAGAGATGGTCTTGTTTAACAAGGAGGTGATAGGCGAAACGGAAGGACTCGACTACGCCCAGGCAACGGCTGAGTTCAACGTCAAGCTCACCACGCTCAAGGTTACCCAGCAAACATTCGTGCAGGTCAGTCAGCTATCGTTATTCGGTCAAATGTAAGAAATAGATATGGTTAATGGAATTTCCGATAGCTTAAATGTCCAGCAACGTAGTCAAAACCTAGTTGCTGCAACAAGCGATAGGCACCAGAGTAAGGCTGCAAAGCCTGCGCAACTCACAGCTATCCCCTCTCATAGGCTGGAGAGCTATGCACGCTGGGCAAGAGTCACTCAGGGACAGCATAAAATCTCGGCTTTCCAAGTCGCGGAGCAAGGTCTTAAACAGATTTTTCATCTGTTAAAACAGCTCAAGCGGCTGGCGCAGAGCACGATAAGCTTAAGCGGGGAGAGTCGTAACACCCAAATTAAGGCGGCAACGTCATTACAACTACGCCTCTCTCAACTTAGAGTTGAATATCAAAATAGACCGCTGCTGGATCACCAGTTAAATTTGATCTCGAAGCAACGCCCTCCCGCTCCTCGTCAGTTTGTGCTGAGATCGATTGAACTTGCTCAACCTAAGCCGAGGGATGAGCGCATACAGATCCAATCAGACAAAGATTCTATCTCTATTTTACTTCCGGCAAATGCCTCCAAGGCGGCCCTTATCGGTCACCTTTCCGAGGGCATGCATCATCTTGAGATCACGATTCCCGCCCCTCACTCAGAGACAACAGTGTTCCATTGTAATGATGACCGCTGGCAAAAGATAAAAGCCGGAATTATGATGACCGGTAAGGGCCAGAGGCTGCCAGCCGGAGAAGCCAGAACCATAAAAGTTGAAGAAATACTCACCTGGCAAGACCCAAGAGAGTGGCGCTTGGCGAGTAACGAAGACCTTAAGCAAACGGTAGTTAAAATCAATAAGTCTTTGTTTAAATTAGAACAACAATTACGAGAGTTAACGCAAACTGCGAACAAAATTCAACGTCAACTTCATAAAGCCAACAAGGAAAATGATTTTGATGATGAGCTTAAAAAAACCCTCAATAGCCTCGAACGCTTAATGCAATCGACTCCTTTCGCATTGCAGATGACTTCGGTGATGGCTCAGGCTAATGTCACCCGCTCTCAGGTCTCTTCACTACTGCTCTGATAAACCGGCTGTAATACCAGTCAGTATAAGAAAGTGATCTACTCAGCGTGTTTTTTGGCAACTAATTCAAGACGGGTAGATGATGGAATGGTGTTCCCTTGTGAGGCCATTCAACGTAGAAGTAGGCAGCCAAAAACACGCCAATCAGGCGAGTTTTAGCGCATCCGATGCAGTGTTAACGAGCTTGAACGTAGAACAACTATGCTCTTCACTCGTAGCGAACAACATGGTCTTGTATGTTCCCTACATACTTAAGACATTTCCTCCATCCGTGGAGGTCAGATGTTGTGAATGCCTTTTATGCAGGAGCAATAAAGGGCCTTGCCTCAGAAGCGCTAAATTCTCGCTGAGCGATCACATCTTTATACTGATTGGTATTATGGATTACAGCCTTCAACCCTTTCAGGGAAACATTCGCGGCCAAAGCCGCTCCTACATAGAGAACGCCTAACTCAAGCCCTCAAGCTAGATTCTGAAACACGTTCAAAATGACGAGAAACTCCCACCTCACTCTCTCTTGCCCCTCAAAGAAGATAAAAATAACACAAGATAAAACATAACCTTACATTAATGCTGCCATTTTTTTCATTAACAATTTTCAGTTTTCTAACTCGATGTCGTTTTATTGGTTATGACACACAACGAATGATTTAAAAATTTTAAGGAAGACATTATGTTATCTGTTCAGACTAATAATGCATCAAACATAGCTCAAAACTCAGTAAACAAAAGCAACGACCTACTTAGCAATGCCATGGAGCGCCTATCTACGGGTCTACGCATCAACAGCGCGGCTGACGATGCAGCGGGTCTGCAGATTGCTTCTCGCATGAACGCTAACGTAGTAGGCATGGAAACAGCCAGCCGTAACGTTTCAGATGCAACTTCTATGCTGCAGACTGCCGATGGTGCAATGGATGAACTAAACACCATCTCTAACCGCATGAAAGAGCTGGCAACACAATCGGCGAACGGCGTGAACTCACAACAAGACCTGGATGCACTGGATGCAGAATTTGTCGAACTGGCAAATGAGATGGAACGCATCATGACAGAAACCACTTATGCGGGTAACGATCTGTTTGATGTTCTCGATGGTGCAGGTGTAACTTTCCAAATCGGTGCGGGTTCGGGTGAAACTCTTGCCGTCGGAATGGACAGCACAGCACTTAAGACTGAAATTACAGCACTAAAAACCGGTCTTGCCGCCACCGGTGGTGCAGGTACCGCTGATATCGATGCTGTCGATGATTTCATCGACGCTGTTGGTACAGAGCGTTCAACACTTGGTGCTAATATCAACCGTCTGGGCCATACCGCCTCTAACCTGGCTAACGTCACAGAGAACACTAAGTCTGCTGCTGGTCGTATCATGGATGCCGATTTCGCCGCAGAAACAGCCAACATGACCAAGAACCAGTTATTGGTTCAAGCTGGTACTAACATTCTCTCTTCAGCCAACCAGAACACTGGTTTGGTAATGAGCCTGTTAGGTTAATCCTGACACGGGAAGCAGTGCGATATCGCACTGTATATAGGGGCCTTGGGCCCCTTTTTAATTTACACCATTTCTCTTGCTGCCAACCCCTATAAAACCCTATCTCACTCAACAACTTGTTAGTCGACGTCTTATTCTGTTTTTTCTCATGGCTTTTATTGATACCCGCTTTAGCGCAAAGCCTCCGAGGTCGCTTTATATAAGCGTTAAGCAGTAAATATGCGCAGAACTCCTCTTCAGTGACCTTATACGGAAGTTCCACTTCCCCCGGTAAGAACAACTACGGAAGAGAATGCGACACGCCCACCAGACGAAACAAATAAAGAACAAGAAAAACATAACCTTAACTATTGGCACAAAGCTTGCCATGTCCCTTGGATTGGAGGAGAGATAATGATTTCAGGTATGAGTGGATCCCAGTTTGCAGAGCAACTCATCGCCGCAGAGCGAATGGGTAAAGATCAGCTGTATCAGAACAATATGACTAAGCATCAGACTCAGTTAGATGCCTATGAAATACTCGAAAAAAGCCTGAATCAGATGACCAGTAATCTGGAAAAACTCGATGGCGATGCCTTCGACAGTAAAACCTCGACCATAAGCGATGAGAACGCATCGATCACTGTCGAAAGCGGTGCCGCAACCGGGAGCTATGACCTCTATGTCAAACAGCTGGCTCAGGCCCATCAGGTATCCAAGAGTTTCAGTGGTGAAGACGCACCGCTTCCCAGCAGTGGTGTGCTCACTATCCAGGTTGGGCCGGATGCAGCAGAAACCTTAACCTTAGATATGGCGGTATATAACCCTGGCGGTAACGCCACGGTCTCCGATCTCACCGGGATGATCAACAGCCACCCGGATAACCCAGGCGTACAGGCTTCTTTGGTACGCACCGGCGGTCAGGTAGAACTCATGCTCTCCTCTACAGAAACCGGCGCCGACAGCACTATCGACGTGAAGATGGATGGTTCGGATTGGGGCATGACCGAACGCAGAGCCGCACAGGACGCCGAAGTAACCCTCAACGGTATCGATATCAAGAGCAGCAGCAACTATCTGGATAACGTCATCGATGGTGTCTCTATTGAGCTCAATAAAGCCCATGGCGTGGGCGAAAGCAGCACCATAAAAATAGAGTCTGATACCGATGCCAGTGAGCAGGCGGTAAAAGACTTTGTAGACAGTTTTAACGAGCTGATGGATCAGATAAATCAACTGACACGTTCCATGGGAAGTTCGGTGCTCGATGACATTAATGATGACAAGGATAAAGACAAGGATGACGACGATGATGACGATGACAGCCCCTCTTCGGTCACTGAAGATCAGCTCGGCGCCCTAAAGGGAGATTCAAGTGTCCGTATGCTGCAAAACAGCATGAGAACAGCCATCTTCGAGCCAGCCTCAAACGGAATGCGTCTATCTGATATCGGCATTGAAATGACTCGTGAAGGTAAATTAGAGATAGATGAAGACAAGCTAGCCAAAGCACTCAAAGGCGATCCAGGTGCAGTCGAAGCCATGTTCACCGGCAGCGATAACTATGTCGACAGAATGGACGGCATCATAGATCCCTTCACTAAATCCAACGGTTACTTAGATCTTAAACAGGAGAACCTGGATAAGCAGATCACCCGAGTCGAAGACAACATGGCTCGTCACGATTACCAGATGGAACAGAGGTATCAAATCTACCTCGCACAATTTACCGCAATGGAGGCCACCATTAACGAGCTTAACTCGGCCAGCGCATTGTTTTACTAAGGAAACTGAAATTATGTTGAATGAGCATGACCCCTTTAATGCCTATAAACAAACCAGCCTGGATGCCAGGGCTGCAGCGGCGAATCCCCACGAGATGGTACGCATGTTACTCGATGGTCTTTTGGATGAAATAGAGCGCGCAAGCGGCTTTATGCAAAGGCGTAGTTTTGAGGATAAAGGTAAGAGCATTAATAAGTGCCTCAACATAGTACACGGGCTCGGCTCTATGCTCGACTTAGAAAATGGCGGTGAAGTTGCCGGCGGACTAAACCGCCTCTACGACTACTGCAGCCGTCAACTCATTACCGCCAGTGTTGAAAATAGCACTCAAGCTTTAGAACCCATTATCAAGGTAATTACGAATGTCAGAGAAGGCTGGGCCAACCTCAATTGAACTGTGGAAGCGATTTGAGATGGCGCTGCAGGAGCATGCCAACGCAGAAGATTGGGACAAGGTGATAAAGGTGAATGCATTGATGGTTCAGGCGCTAAGAAAAGCCGGTAAACCGGCGACGAAATCACAACTCGCAGCGCGTAAAGCTCTGGCAATGACCCACGCAAACATACTGCAGGGACTGCATCAGAAAAAAGACAAGTTGCAGCAGGATATTCACCAATTTAAGGGGCAGCAAGATGGCCTTGCCGCTTACCAACTCACCCGCTTAAGCGGAGAAATTAATGATATCTAATGTAATCGACTTAAGTTCTGGCATAGGTGGAACCAAAGACTCTTCAACAGAGGCTAAAATCGCCAGCTCGCAACAGGAACAAGAGTCAGGAGCGCAAGCCAGCTACTCGGCATATGCCAGCTCAAGTATAGATGAGCGAATACCTGAATCAGAAGCGACAATCTTATCTGACCCTATCCAGGATGGGGCCTTAAACCTACTAATTTCGCCCGCACAAATCCAGGCATCTGCAGCTCAGATATCTCAGGGGCAATCCATGGTATCCGGTGAATATCGGGGCTCGCTCACTCGGTCAGATGTTGAAACACTCAATCGATTCTTACATTTAGATAATGTTCAGAATCAGGCCACTCCAACAGTGAACACTTTCCAGGCTGGAGCTTACTCTGTTTTAGATGTTGGAAAAACAAGTCAACATGACGCTGCACAGCGTCCACCGTTTCAGGTACAGACACAGACAGCCAAAGCGAATGAAACACCGCTTTCATTCAATCAGACCCAAACATCTTCTCTGCCACTACCTGAACTGCAGGGAGGTAAACATCAAGTTTCCTCACAACTTAGTACGAGCCTTTCCGCTGGCAACAATGCCAACCTTCACTTGCCATTAGCCCTGGCAGAGTCTCGCCTATCCGATGGAAATGAAGCCGCAACTCAGGTATTAGCCGGCGCCCACAGAACCCAAGCCACCGTGAGTCAGTGGGGCCCGGTACCCGTCACCTCAGCGGCACCATTCGCTCAACAGGCCCAAGAGATGCTTTCACCACTACGTGAGCAGATCCGATTTCAGGTAGACCAACAGATAAAACAAGCGGAGCTGAGATTGGATCCCCCCGAGCTCGGCAAAGTTGAACTGAGCATTCGGCTAGATGGAGATCGACTCCACATACAGATGCATGCCGCAAACGCCTCGGTTCGAGACTCGCTATTGATTGGCCTAGAGCGCCTGCGCGCCGAACTCGCGATGGATCATGGCGGACAGATAGATGTCGACATAAATCAAGGTAAACAGGAGCAGAGAGAATCCTCTCCCGAAGCGTCCTCAATCTCACTGGCGCGTGGCGATGAGCCAGATAATCACAGTACAAAACATGACAGTCAACAGAGTAATCAAATCGATCTGTTAGCCTAATTTAGGAGCTTTAAAATGGCATTTGGTAATAGTAGCGTCAGTAAAAAATTTTCATTCACCTTTGTAATTCTTTTATGGAGCGCTGGAATATTTTGGGTAGGGTGGCAATCACCGAGCATTATTGGCGGCCCATTTGTGGCCCAAGAAAAAGAACCGAATACAGCACAATTTTATCCGCTAGATAGATTTGTTATCTCCGTACCAGGAGACAACTACCCCCACTATCTGCTTCTTGAAATGGCACTTAAGAGTCGCTCACCAAATGTCAGCCGCACCCTGAAGGAAGCCGATCCCCTCGTCAGAAATTCACTGATGAAGATGTTTTCCCGAAAGCACTTTAACCAGCTCAATGACTCCCATCAGCTAGAAGCCCTTCAGAAAGAGGCGCTGGTACTGCTTTCAGGGGTACTGTCCGACAACCATTACGCCATAGAGCTCGAAGATGTGCTCTTCACTCGCATGGTTATTCAGTAAGGGGAATAGGATGAATTCGGGTCAATTAGCCTACCAAGAAGCAAGCGATGAAGCAACTCCCAACAGACTCAGTGAAAATCAAGTGATGAGTCAATACCTGCCTCTTGTGAAGCGTTCTATCTCTCAGCTTAGAAGTCATTGTGGAACGGTACTCGCCATAGAAGATATGGAACAGATAGGAATGATGGCACTGCTCGAGTCATCACGCCGTTATCCAGGTGAATATGATAACGGTTTTATCTCCTATGCCGGTCAGCGCATTCGAGGAGCCATTCTTGATGAGTTAAGGCGTCAGGATTGGCGGCCCCGCCCCGTCAGACAACAAGCCCATGAGCTAAATGATGCGGTACGAAAGTTAACTCGTTTACTTGGCCGAGAGCCGAGTGATATAGAAGTGGCTGAGGCTATGGGTCTCAACAGAGAGGAATATAGGGAGCGCCTCTATGCCTCACAGTCTGAATCGATGAAGAGCCTGGATGACATGCTAAGCGTAGGTGCTCACTTTCCCGATAAAACCAATGTCATTGAGCAATTTTCCGCCCAAAAGACATTAATCAAAGCAATATCCAAATTAAGCAAAAGAGAACAGCTAATCCTGTCGCTTTATTATCAACATGAACTCAATTTAAAAGAAATTGCAGGAACACTGGGATTAACTGAAACGCGGATTTGTCAGCTTCACAAGCAGGCAGTGAAACACCTTCAGGAAATCTACCAACAGTGGGAACGTTAGAAGCAGGAAGGCGCTATGAGTAAATTATTAGGATTATTAATTATTCTACTATCTGTATTTGGTGGTTATGTTTGGGCAGGCGGAAATTTAAGCTCATTATGGCAACCAGCTGAAATATTAATAATCTTCGGTGCAGGTGTCGGCTCTCTTATCATTGCCAACCCTAGAGCGGTACTTGCCGATATGTATGCTCAGTTACGTGAACTGCTTTCTGTCGAAAAAGAAGATCCCGAACTCTACCCCCAGTTATTTGGACTGATGGGAATGTTAATGAGCCAAATTCAGTCACAGGGACTGAGAGTACTCGATGAGCACGTCGAGAAACCCAGAGAGAGCTCACTCTTTCTTATGTATCCAACGGTACTCGAACATCCCAATGTACTGCAGTTTTTAATCGACAATCTACGACTTCAGTCCATCGGAAAAATATCTCCACACGATCTCGAACATATCTTAGAGGAGGAGATCTACCGAATAGAGGAAGACAGATTAAGACCGGCTCACGCTCTGGCCAGAATTGCGGAAGCGATGCCAGGCTTCGGTATCTTAGCCGCAGTCATGGGGATCATCATAACCATGTCTAACATTGATGGTCCCATCACTATGATTGGGGTGAAAGTAGCTGCGGCGCTGGTAGGCACCTTTATCGGAATTTTTGCCTGTTACTGTCTATTTGAACCAACATCTAAGGCACTGGAGCATTTAGTTGAACGAAAGTCAGCCCAGCTTCGCTGCGTTGCCGCCATGCTCACCGCGTTTGCCAAAGGTAAGCCTCCCATGATTGCCATAGACGCGGGTAGAAAGCAGATCCAAAGCGAAAACCGTCCCACATTTATCGAGCTTGAACGTTGGATGGTGGAGCAAAAAAGCTAATGGCGATTAAAAATGAACCTTTAATCATTAAGAGGCGAAGACGTCAGAAACGGTCAGCAACCCATGGCGGAGCGTGGAAAGTCGCGTTTGCTGATTTTACCCTCGCGATGATGGCCCTGTTTATGGTTTTGTGGATCTTACAGATTGCCGATCAACAAGAACGAACCATGATAGTGCAATATCTCAATGGAGACATGTTTGCCTCAGGCTCAATAAACCCCTTCAACCTGAGCCAGTCGCCGTCCATGATCGATCTCCAGGGCTCAATAGCATTGCAACAAGCCATTATCCCTGCAACCGGAACCGGTGTAGAGAAGGCCGGCCCGGCTATACACAATCATATTCCAGTTGGCGAAGACAACGCAAAAGCAGGCAGAGGGCCCGAGCTTAACTCACTGGTTCCCGGACAATTTGAGACTCAGGCTCAACTCGAATTTTTGGCCAGAGAGATCGACAGTGTAATAACTGAGGTTAATCTATCGGCTAATGTTGAAATAAAAGTCGTCCCTCAAGGCGTAAGAATATTAGTTCACGACAATATACATCAGTTTATGTTCACCAGAGGCAGCTCAAATATGAAGCCCTACTTTGAAGACCTGCTGATGGCGCTGGGTCCATTATTAGGAGGGGTTGAAAATAAAATAAGCATCTCAGGACATACCGACTCCACCCCCTATGCCGGAAAGACATTCACCAATTGGGAGCTGTCGAGTAAGCGAGCCCTGTTAGCCAGGCGCGTACTGGAATACGGTGGAGTAAAACGGCATCAAATAATTCAAGTGACAGGTATGGCAGATCAATCTCCCTATATCCCAAATGATCCGGCGGCGGCAGCAAATAGACGAATCGAGATGTTGGTACTAACGACATCCGCAGAGGAGCAAATTAGAGAGATGACGGGATTACCAAAAAGTGAAATACCATCATCACCAAAACTCAAACATGCTCAACAAACAGCGGAAGCAAATCAACCCAGAACTCGATATCCACAGCAGTGGGTAACCGAATGAGTCAATTTGATGAATTTATATCTTCTGATAGCGCTAAAAAGATAATAAAAGCCAGCAAGGATGATCGACAACATATCAGGCTGAGCCTGAGAAAGAATGGTGATGAAAACTTAGCCCTTGCCTGCGACGGAGTTACCGTCACCCTGTTACATAAAAACTGGCTACAGAGCCACAGGTTGGGCATCGCGAATATCAAAGATATTGGCTTCGGTGGCGTAGGTTTAATCACAGCTATCTCTCTGAGCAAGGGGCAAGAGGTCTATATAGATATTGATGGATATAGAATGTTAGTCGAAATCTGTCGCACGCAAACCATTAATAGCAAACTTAATTTTCTGGGTGCTCGTTGGATATCGACCGATGAAGAAAAGATTATCTCTATGATCAATAAAATTCAGCCAGCGTTGATTTAAACACACCTCTCAGCTCTCCCCGCTAGGGAGTCAAGATAACAGATGATTATTGTATAGGGAGGTTACAATGACGACTCCACATAGGCGCAAGGGACCCGATGGTCTACAAAAAGCGTTTCTTTACCTGATTTTACTCGACTGGTTTATGCTCTTTTATATATCCACAGAAATGAGGCATATGACCTTCAGGCACGGTGTATTAGCTTCATTTATGCTGACGATGTTCAATCTGATCCTGATGAACCTCTGCTTTCGTCGTGCCAGACGTTCAGGTGACACTTACTTACTATATCCGGTCATTGCCGGGGCGCTATTCTCGTTCATCTTGATGAGTTACTTTTTCTTTTTTGATTAATACCAGTCGGTATAATAGCCAATTAACCTGCTGACTGAAGCGATAAGTCCTTTCCGGATTTTACCACCCGGATAAAATCATCAGCCGTTAATGGTCTATTAAACAGATAGCCCTGGAAGGTATCACAATCATGGTGCAACAAGAACTCATACTGCTGCTGAGTCTCCACGCCTTCGGCGACCACCTGCAAGTTCAGGCTATGAGCCATATTGATAATCGCTATAACAATCGAGTTTGAGGCATCGTTGACACCAATTTGACTGACAAAGGCGGCGTCTAGTTTTAGCCTGGAGAGGGGTAAACTCTGTAAATAGCTCAAAGAGCTATACCCGGTACCGAAATCATCGATAGCAATGGATATCCCAGCTTCCTTTAATACCTCCATGCGCTGTCGAATAATATCCAGGTTTGTCAGCAGGGCATACTCGGTTAACTCAAGCTCAATACTCCCAGCTTCCAGTCCCTGCTGACGAATAACACTCAACAGCCCCTCGACGAAGTCATCATGATTAAATTGCCTGGCACTCACATTTATAGCAATAGAGCCCAGCTCAACATCCTCACCTTGAAGCCTGTTAATGTATCGGCACGTCTCAGATAATACCCAGTGTCCAATATCCTGAATCAGCTCACTTCCTTCTGCAATTGGAATAAACAAGGAAGGGGGAATATTGCCTTTTTCCGGATGCTGCCAGCGTAATAATGCCTCTGCACAAATGATTTCACCTTCGCGATCGACAATAGGCTGATAAACCAGTGAAAGCTGGTTCGATTCAATGGCATTTTTTAGCTCACTCTTGATAAGTAAACTATGTTGCGCCACCCGGTCCATCTCAGCACAGTAAACAACATGAGCATCACGACCCTGTTCTTTGGCTTGATGCATGGCCAAGTCAGCATGCTGCAATACCAGTTCAGGATCGATATCTGACAACTTATCTAAGACACAAATACCCACACTGGCAGAAATATTCAGAGTTTGATTGCTGATATGAAAGGTTCGACCTATCATCTGCCTAATCTGGCTCGCAAGAGCCATAGTACGCCGCTTTGCGACACTCAGGTCGTCAGACAGTCCTTGAGCAAGAATGACAAACTCATCGGCACTGAGTCTCGCGATCAGCGCATTGCTTGAAAAATAACTCGATAATCTTGCGGCTACTTGAATCAACAAGCGATCACCATGATGGTGACCCAGAGCATCGTTGATCATCTTAAAATTATCAAGGTCGATGACAAACAAGGCTGCTGTGCCTGCTTGTTTCTGCTCTTTAATACGATAAAGCTCATCTAACAAGGCTCGTCGATTGGCTAAGTCAGTGAGTAGATCGTGATTAACCTGATGCATGATAGCCTTCTGGTTTCTTACATCATCAGATACATCCGTGTGAGTACCTATCATCCGGATCGGCCTGCCCTTAGAGTCCCAATCGACGATCATCCCCCGGTCCAGAACCCAGATATAGTGACCCGATTTATGCTTTAGTCTATGAACACTTTCAAACTCGTCCGCTTCACCATTTAAATACTTATGCAGAGCATTTAACGCTTCCGCTTTATCTTCGGGATGAAGCATCGCCTGCCACGTTTGAAGCTCATCTTTTAGCTCATCGGAATGATAGCCCAACATCTCTTTCCAGCGATCGGAGAGAAAGACCTCATCAGTGGTTAAATTCCAATCCCATATACCGTTCCGTGAAACTTCAACCGCAAATAACCACCTTTGTTGACTATCATTCAACTGTTTCTCACTAACTTGAAGTTTTTCATAAAAATCAGAGAGGTGGCTTTGAATAGCATCGACCTCACTAAACAATGAGACAATTGGTTTATTACCTTCAAGCTCTTCATGGCGAGGTCCGTCCGCTACTGCACTAGCTTGTCGGCTTAATACCCTTAGTGGATGAATAAGGTAGAAATGTAGCAGCACTAAAAAAATCATCAGACCAAATAGGTGTATTCCAGAAGAGCGAATAGCGCTATGTAGGACATCTTTGTTCACCGCATTGATTAATGGGGATATGTCATATTCTAAATAGATAAGATCATGCAGATCGGAACTGTTTTTTTGAAATTTGGTATCTAAAGGGTAATAGGCTTGAACCGCTAAGCGTTCCAGATTTATTGCTATATAGGGTGTATTTACACTCGCGACTTGCTTGTGAGTAACTGGATCATACCCATCAATGACATCCACCGCCTTACTGTTCCGCCAAACGATATGGTTTGCGAAACGAATATTACTCGCTTGGCTCAGTATGGTATAAACCATGATATTAAAATCGGTTGCCGCGAGAGCAATCTCTTGCTCAACTCTGGCCGAGTCTTGAATAGCTAAAGCAGATTCAACAATATGCTGCATCTTTATCAGATGCTGTTCAATACGTGTCACTTCACCCGCAATAGCTTCACGCTGCATCTCGCTTCGCTCATAGAAAAACTCTACAAATGTAAGGCAGAAGTATAGCGTGAGAGCAAAAATCGGAACGACATAGACCAAAGAGGGCCGACTCAATTTCAACAAAAGTAAAATCACCCTGAGTGAATGACAAAAAAGCTCGCGTAAGGCTTATGCTAACGGTTATTCAGTATATAGGCAAAAGGCTGAGAGATTAAAATTTAAGGTAAATGTAAACGTGAGAGTAATTGGACGATTTTATGGGTATTGAAGGTTCTAGCGAATAAACAATGTCCATCCCCTCTGTAGAAGCGTGCTTTAGCCGCAAAGCTTACATGTCTTATGGCAACCATGCATCAAGGCACTCGGTAATCCTAACCATCAGATGTAGGGAATGCTGTAAGTGCACGAATTGTAGGGATATAGGTGGCACGAGCCCATGGGGAGAATAATGCACGACGATATGGATATAGAGGTAGAGTAATGTCAAAAACGCATGGATGTAGTTTCTAACCAAGCTTGGCGGCGGAATTGCTTCGTAGAAAGCGCTTTGTAACCTGCAACAAAGGCGCCTGTCATGGTCAGCTACGCTAAAGCTCCGCGCTCATGAGCACATCGCTACCGCGATATTCGCCCTACGACCGCCAAAGATGGCGGAAGTGTCGATATTGAAGGAGCATTTATCGACCGACATCGGGAGTAGGCATTGCACGCACGTGCTTAAGTGGATAAGCCACCTGATTTAATACGGGTAAGCTC
>Ga0070724_10001259_pt1 | contig 15449 bp, 12 predicted proteins | sample tdDd001_FD_67278 | JGI IMG/M metagenome (GOLD analysis project Ga0070724, IMG submission 67278) | Marine sediment microbial communities from the Atlantic coast under amendment with organic carbon and nitrate - tdDd00.1 | ecosystem: Environmental > Aquatic > Marine > Coastal > Sediment | place... | reverse complement strand
GGGGTGGTAAACCGGCGTGACAGAGCCTACGGGCCTGTGATGGAGTGGATATTCCTGGAAATAGAATCTATGTTTAAGAATCGACTCATTACCTAATTTTTTGTGCTAAGTTATTATTAAGGCAGTAATTGTCGATTTATATTTTCGCGCATCTATGCGGTCGGTCTTGCAGGGAGGAGAGTGTATGCACACCAGTTTAAAGAAAAAACTTGTTGAGCTGGAGCTTTATCTTCTTAAGGCCGATGTAAGGGTATCGGTTCAGGATCTGGATCTGCTTATCCATGACGATTTTCTCGAGTTTGGCGGTTCGGGAATAAGCTTCGGCAAGAAAGAGGTGTTAGAGCAGCTCCCCCGGGAGAAGTGCCCCGAATTTTCAGCCTCCGCATTCGAATTGAGACATCTCTCTTGCGATGTTGCTCAGCTTGTCTATAAGGCAACGATGAAGAAACCCGGTGAGTTTATCACCCGTTACTCCCTACGCAGCTCGCTATGGAGAAAAAGCCAGGGGCGTTGGCAGATGATCTTTCATCAGGGCACGCCATGCGAACCATTTTGAATAAAGAATTGATAATATATATAAAAAGAGCCGGCAAAGCCGGCTCATTTTTTGGAATGCAGAGTAACTAGCCACAAGCTAGAGGCTTATTCACCGACCTCTAATGTCATCGTGACCTTACCGCCGCCTTGATTCAGTAGTGGTGAGAGGTAATCTAATATCTCTTTTGCCGCCTCATCGAGTTTCCACGGAGGGTTGATAATCCAAAGGCCTGCTGCGGTCATACCAAACTCATCACTATCGGCTCTTACTGACTGTTCGATACGCAGCTGATTTTTAATGCCACTCTGGGCAAGTATTTTCAACATGCCTTCGGTTTGGGCACGGTTAACCACCGGATACCAGAGCATATATACACCCGTGGCGAACTTTTTATGGGCCTTTATAATCGCGTTAGGCACATCCTGGTAATCGGTTTTCATCTCGTAGCTTGGGTCTACCAAGATAACGCCGCGTCGCTCACGAGGTGGAACCGCTGCGATTAACCCTTTTAAGCCATCGTCTTTGACAATGCGAATATATCTGTCACCGGAAAATTGCTCTTCAAGCTGAGCATGATCGGCACCATGAAGCTCATGCAGTACCATGCGCTCTTTTTCATAGCTGTTCATATCGACAAAAGCGGGTGAACCAGGGTAGAAAGAGAGCTCCGGTTTACCTTGGTTGAAGTGAGTGACATCAGCAATATACTCAGTTAAAGGCTCAGGTAGATCCTCTTTTCCCCATAGCTTAGCGACCCCCTCTAAGTATTCTCCGGTTTTCTGGGAGAATTCATCGCTTAGGGCATAACCGCCCGCGCCTGCATGGGTATCAATATAGGCGAAAGGTGTCGGCTTTTTATGCATTAGTTTAAGTACCTGCAATAAAACAGAGTGCTTTAATACATCGGCATAATTTCCGGCGTGATAGCCGTGGCGGTAACTTAGCATGAAAGATCCAGTGAAAATGAAGAGAAAACAAATTAGCGCTATTTTAGCACAGTTTCCATTGTGGTTAATGCACTCTGCACATTGATGACGTGAAGGCTGGTGGAGGGAAGATGTAAGCCGATGTATTCACCGGGCGGTGCTTTTGGCATAATGGGCTGATAACCGTCTGATTACGAGCCCACGTGACCCAAGTTAAGCAATCATTACCGCCGATAGGCATCTTCTTTAATGCTCAATACCCTTCTTTGGAGGCTATCTGCCAGCGTTGGGGGCTCGTTTTTGATAAAACAGCCACTTTTGAGCTGGTTTTCGAGAATAACACTTTGATTCTCAATAAGCGTGATGAGCCAAAACTGAAGGGAATTAGTGTCGATTTTGTCTCTGGTGCCGTGGCACATCGCCGTAAGTTTGGTGGTGGGCGAGGGCAATCAATAGCCAAAGCCGTGGGTCTTAAGCAAGGGGTGAACCCCAGTGTTGTCGATGGCACCGCAGGCCTTGGTCGTGATGCCTTTGTCTTAGCTAGCCTGGGCTGCAATGTCACTATGGTGGAGCGAAACCCTGTGGTTGCCGCTTTGCTCGAAGACGGCTTGCGCCGCGCCTATGAAAGCGAAGAGATAGGCGATTGGATGCGCGAGCGCATGACCCTGGTACATGGCTCGAGCCTCGAGTCCGTTATCGAGATGGGTGAGGAGGTAGATGTGGTGTACTTAGACCCCATGTATCCCCATAGAGAGAAGTCGGCATTGGTAAAAAAAGAGATGCGCGTATTCCAGTCTCTGGTTGGTGCCGATCTCGATGCCGACGGACTTCTCGCGCCAGCCATGGCATTAGCCACTAAGCGCGTGGTAGTAAAGCGCCCCGATTACGCCGAAGATCTAGATGGCGTAAAGCCTTCCATGGTCATAGCAACCAAGAAAAACCGCTTCGATGTGTATGTGAAAGCTGCGATGAAGGCGGGTTAAGCGTCCCCAATTAAATACACCTAGGACTTAGATGGTGTGAAGCCCTCTATGGTCATAGCAACCAAGAAAAACTGTTTCGATGTGTACGTGAAGGCGGCGATGAAGGCGTAATGCTTATGCTTTCATCGGTTTTTTACTGCTGAGATAAGTTACATAAGTAAAGCTGAGGATCCCCAGAGCGTCGGCTGAGAGGTCCATTATGTCAAATGTTCTGCTGGGGATGAATGCCTGGCTGATCTCCTCCGCAAGAACGAAAACCGTCACGACCGCGGTGCCATAATAGACACGGAATTGACCTATCGGAAACGACTTGCAGCGAGAGGCTAGGTTAAACAAAAAAGTCAGCGTACCAAAAAGACAAAAGTGCCCCAACTTATCGCCATAGGGGATCATGCTTGTTATATCGAAAAACACGCTGCTGCCCCCGGTATTTGCCAGGTAGATCACCCACAAAAGAAAGGTGGAAAAACCCAGCGCTAAACCAACTGCCAATTTATTCATTATGTTCCAGAGCCTTATATCTGTAGTCTCCTTTAACTTATGCCAAAAGCCAGATTCGAGTACAGTTAATGAATGTTAACCATTCCTTCTCTCGTTTACACACAGAATACAAAAAGGAGCCATATGGCTCCTTTCTGGTCTCTGCTGGCTAGTGAAATCTAGAAGTAGTGAACGTATTCAGCATGCACACGGTAGAGAACATCATCGAATCCAATTAAATCTTGTTCAGACGTGCGATCGATATACTCAGTTGCGAAGTGCAGCAGGTTATTTTTATTGGCCAGAGGAATAACGACACCAAAATTAACCTTATTGAAGGTATAAGACTTATTATCTTCATATTTCCACAGGCCATCGTATCGGCTGTAGTTTAGTGATAATTGAACTCCGGTGTGGCTAAAGGTATAGCTGTTCTTCAATTCAAAATAGTAACCAAAACCGCGACGGTTGAGCTCTTCTTCTGTGATCCCTTGCGACTCTCTTGGCCAGTCATCATCTTTTTCCTCTTCGCTGAAGGCTAAACCTAAGGTGACCCCTAAGTCATAATGATGGGTGTCACCAAAACGCCTGTTAAGCGCCAGGCCCCCGACGGCAAGCTGCTCAAATTCCTCGAGTTGTTGACTGTTGTAATGGCCCGCGTAATGACCGATTACGCTGAGGGTATAATCGTCATCGTTATTGAGGCTCATGAAAGGACGCTGGTAATGAAGCTTAAGATCCATCGAATCCCGATATCTGTCTTCATCGTACTTCTCGGAATCTTTCTCGTAATAATAGGTACCGCGTGCCCGGAAATAATTTTTATTGAGCTTGTAGGTTTGATCGTATCTGAGATCGTCCCAAATGAGTGAGATGCCGGCGCCTTTCGATAAAGAACTGCCGGGTGAATCTTCATAGGCTTCCATACCCGAAATAATAGATGCGGCCAGCGAAGAGCCGACCTCTTCAGCATTCACTTGGAATGACAGACCTAAGGCCGCAATAGTCGTGCCGAGAGCTAATTTATTCATCGTATTCCCTGATGCTATTTGTTACTCATCTAATCGGAGTAAGTCATTTAATAAACAATATATTAGCACGGGATTTTGAAAGGGTCAGGCGGCATTAACAGTTTTCTGCTGATCCAACTCTATACCTAAACAGATGAGGATATCGATGGCTTGTGTTTGAGCTTATTACTCCATGGGTAACCAAACCTGAGCGTGTAAGCCACCTTCGGTTCGATTTGTTAGGACTATTTCCCCTTGATGACGATCGGTAATACGTTTGATGATGGCAAGCCCCAGACCGGAACCCACACTGCCCCTTGCCGTATCACCCTGAGTAAAAGGCTGAAATAGTTTGGGTATTTGATCTTCAGGAATACCGGGCCCATTGTCTTCGACACTGAACCCCACCCGTTTGCCATCGAAATGTGAACTCAATTTTACCCAGCCTCTACCATATCTGAATGCATTCTCAACCAAGTTACTGAGTATGCGCTTGACGGCGATGCTCTGCATGGGGATCTCGGGACATGGGTTGAGTTCGACTTCAATTTTTGCCTCTCGGTTCGATTCGGCTTGCACTACATCTTCTATCAAGTCGTTAAGCTGCCCCTGTTCTCGGGTACTTTCCTGATCTTGGCGGATATAGGAAATAAACTGATTGATGATGGCATCCATATCTTCGATATCGTGCACTATGCCGTCTTTGAGGTACTCATCCTCTTCAACCATCATCTCAGAGGCCAGACGGATGCGGGTCAGTGGCGTGCGAAGATCATGAGATATCCCTGCCATTAACAGGGCCCTGTCCTGTTCAAGCTGTTTCATGCTATGGGACATTTGATTGAAGGCGTTGGTCACTTCGACAATTTCGGTTGAACCAGTGAGGGGTAATGGTTCGGGATAGTCTCCCATCGAGACCGATATCGCCGCTTTTTGAAGTTTCTTGAGGGGCCTGTTTTGTTGTCTGGCAAACCACCATCCGCCGGCGACACTCAATGCACCTATCACCATAAGGTAGAGGGTGAGTGGCGACAGATCTGATTCGTTGAAGCCGGTTAAGGGAACCTTTATCCATATCGACGGAGCTTGAGGGGGACGGATCCAAATCTCGAAATCATCTCCCTGGGCTATCTTAACTTCGGCCTTGCCCCCCAAATGCTCAGACATCTGTGATGACAAGAAACCATAATATATCGCCTGATCGATACCCGCTTCCCGCGCCTGCTTCTGGTTGTAGATCTCCATGCCATCGTCACGCACCTTGGCATTTAGGGCATCGACCATGGTGAGATGTTCACGACCGATATCCACACCGTCGACGAAAAGCAACTTGACCTGACGCGCTATCAACTGATTGATCTGTTGATAGGTTGGCTGGATAAAATAGGTGGCCACAGAAAGGTATGACACCAGCTGATTAATCAGCAGCAAGCAGCCAATCAGCATGACAGTCTGACTAAATGCGCTACGGGGGAGAAACTTTTTCAGCCACTTCATCTTAGTGGCTGACCCTACCTGGCTGAGGTGACGAATAACAGCTTAAATGAAGGCTCTGGCTCATCGTCGGGCGGCGCCATCGGGAACAAACACATACCCAAGGCCCCACACAGTCTGAATATATCTGGGATTTGCCGGATCTTTCTCTATCAAGCGTCGTAAGCGGGAAACCTGAACATCGATAGAACGTTCGAGTGCAGAATAGTCGCGGCCGCGGGCTAAGTTCATTAATTTATCACGGGATAGCGGTTCACGTGGATGGCTTACTAATACCTTTAGTACGGCAAATTCACCACTGGTGAGAGAGATCGCTTCCTCGCCGTGGTACATCTCGCGAGTAGCAAGGTTTAATGCGAACTCACCGAAGGTGATCTCCTCCTCTTGCTGAGTCGGCGCACCCGGCACATCCTGGCTCTGTCTGCGCATCACGGCTTTAATTCTTGCCAGTAACTCACGGGGGTTAAATGGCTTAGGCAGATAATCGTCGGCTCCGAGTTCGAGGCCAATGATACGGTCAACCTCATCACCTTTGGCTGTCAGCATAACAATAGGAATGGGGTTTCCTGCCTGACGGAGTCTGCGACAGATAGATAAGCCATCTTCACCGGGAAGCATAAGGTCCAATACAAGTAGATGAAAGTTTTCACGCTCAAGTAATCGATCCATCTGCTCTGCATTGGCCGCACTACGAACCTGATAACCCTGCTCCATCAGATAACGCTCTAGCAAGGCTCTTAGCCTCATATCATCATCGACGACGAGAATTTTAGAGGTTTCCTGTCCCATGCTTATTATCCTTTTGATAGGTATTCAACGATGTTCGGTATCCAACTGGCTGATATTGAATATGAATCTTTTTAATTAAGGCTAATATAGCCGTTTATTCCTGTCAAAGACCAGCGCCCATTTTTTTGTCTATCACATTCTATTCACGTCATCATGAGTAATGACAAGCTTAATGCTTTGAATTTAATGAATATTATATCGTCTTAAACTCCTGGTTAATGAAATTGTAACTAAATAGAATTAAATCGTGTCCTCAATTTTTTACATACTCTGGAGGACTCAGCCTCTAACTCAGAGAATTTAGATCCATCCAGAGCTGTTCAGGAGCGCAATTGGGTGCACTTTTATAGGTTAGGAGAAATAGATTAGGCAAATCGCTTATCTGAGCGAACGCTCAGGGGATCTAAGCCTCGTTCATACCAGCCATCTTTGGTGTTTTTAATATTATCGAAAGACTGTATATAGGGTTTGATATCCAGAATCGGTGTTCCATCTAACAGGTCTATGCCACGGACGAAGATGCGGTTTGCCTCAACTCGCTCAATTTCGACAATCGATAATCCGATGGCATTGGGTCGCTTAGGTGAACGTGTGGCAAAAATCCCTCTGTGTTCATTGTCCAGAAACGGCTTTACCTTAAGATCATAACCCTCAGATTTATGTATATGAAACACGATGTAGATATGGGAGAAGCCATCGAGATCATCCAGTCCCGATGCATACTCCTCATCTAGGATCAGCTCACCAATGTCTTTTGATATTCCGGCACCCTGTACCGGGACATTCTCTATCTGTGTGAAGGGGGTTTTTGCGTATCCTATGGGGTTAAATTTGATCATTGCTATCTCTTTGTTACTTATTAAAAATGACTTATGTAATAACGGTCGTAATGAGCAGTTTAGCCACTCTCTGTAGATTAGTGAGATTGGGCCAGGTTTGAGGCCGTCATGCTAACAGCTTTTATTTGGGCAAAAAGAGACAAGGGCGGGCTTATCTTTAAGTCATCACAGGCCCTGCGAGTGATACTTCCCCACAAGCATATGTCGCCACTAATTTTTCAGGCCAATCGAAGTCTGGGGTAAATTGGGATAAATTCGGCTAGAGATAGTGCTGCCAGCGAGCTAAGATACGCGAATATTGTTTATATCGGCTTTGGAGCTAGATAGATGAAAGCCATGTTAATTACCCGTAAGGGTTGGCAAGCTTTAGATAAAGAACTCAAGTATCTGTGGAAAGAGTATCGCCCCGAGATCACCAAGAAGGTGCAGGAGGCAGCCGCTCAGGGGGATCGCTCCGAGAACGCCGATTACACATACAATAAAAGGCTTTTGCGTCAAATAGATAGCCGGGTTCGCTATCTGGTTAAGCGGGTCGAAGAGCTGCAGATCGTCGATTACTCGCCTCAACAGGAGGGCAAGGTATTCTTCGGTGCCTGGATCGAGTTGGAAAATGAGGCGGGCGAGATAGTGCAGTACCGCATCGTGGGTAAAGATGAGTTAGATACTAAGCTGGGCTACATCACCATAGACTCGCCCATGGCCCGTGCGCTTATCGGCAAGCAGGTGGACGACGAGGTGGTTGTCCCGACACCGCTCGGTCCTAAGGAGTGGTATATCAATAAGATACAATATCAGGCTTTTGACGATCCCCAGGATTAGATGGGTTCAATAGAGTTGGATAGTGCGCGGTTCTTCTCGGGTTCCCTTTCGGTTCCACTAACCTGAATCTGAGCCAATGATCGGCTTGGTGTAAAGCCGGGCCTACACGTTATGTTCGCTTATCAGCCCTGTGACATGGGAGAGTGACCCGAGTCACACTTATATGTCACGTTATCTATACACTCGGGCTGTTCTGTTCATTTTTTCAAAACTGATCTCGATCAACACCGTCTTTTTCAATCCCTCTAGGCTGCATTCTCAATGAATTAAAGAGTGTCAGTGAACCAGAGAAGGATTGTGCCGTGTCTCCATCGATTAAAGATAACTTTGGTAGTGAGTATTACAACAGTTTGCCACTTTTTGGCGATTGCCTTGGCGAGTTATTGGCTTTTTTTGGGGTTAAGAGAGCCTATGGTGTCGGTGGTGATTTTGTCGCAAACCTGATCAACTCATTAGAGGGGCACCTCGATGTATTGCCATCGAGCAACGAGATGCACGCCGGCTTTAGTGCCTGCGCTCAGGCTGAGCTGAATCCTCTGGGGTTGTGTTTGACCACTTATACGGTTGGCAGTCTTCCTTGCGCTACGGCTGCAGCACTGGCGAGAACTGAAGGCTTACCTGTGGTCTTTATTTCAGGGGCGCCCGGTGAGGCAGAGGTGAATAGCCATGCCCTGCACCATTCGGTACACCCGCATACGGCCTGGCATACGGATCTTGATGCGGCCTTAAACTCTTTTCGGGCATTGGGTGTCAGAGCCGAGCGCCTGCAGGGACAGAGGCATAGCGGTCAGCCAAATATTGCCGCCGAGCAGTGTTTGGAGTTACTCAGTTATGCCTATCTAAATCGTCAGCCTGTGTTTATTGAGATCCCAAGAGACCTGATCAATCAGCCTACTCAGTCACTGAGTTTGCCGCAGTGCCCGGAGCAGATAGCGATGAATCAACCGCTTAGCTTGAGTGGTGCCGAGCTTATCGCCAAAGATATCGAGTCAAAGCTTAAACAGGCTAACAAGCCTTTGGTGTTTCTGGGGGAGAAACTGAGGCTGAATAGCCCACTACTCGCTAAAATTATCTCATTTTGCCATCAACATCATCTGCCCTATGCGACCAGCTGGTTTGGTAAGGGGATGCTGGATGAAAGTGAAACGCTCTGTCTGGGAAGCTATAACGGTGCTTTCAGTGAACTCGAAGGCAAGCACTACATCGAATCTCAAGCCGACTACATTTTGGAATTAGGAACGGCAATATTTCCCTCCGATACCAATAATGCATTCAGCAGTCAGACCCATGCGATAGACACTCATGGCCATAAGACTATGCTGCGAGGCACGGCAAGATGGGAGAGAGATATTGAGGCCGTTATCGATCTTCTGCTGCAGAAATTACCGATAGGTGAGGCCATTGAAAATACTCAGGAGAAGGGAAGAGAGGAAGAGCATAAAGAGAAAGTAAGCTCGCCTCTGGAGTCTGTAACGCTTGGCTATCACAACTTAGCGGACACGATTAATCAGGCTCAACGTCAGCTTACCAACCCCTATATTTTCGTACCGGAAGTGGGCAGCTCCCTGTTTGCCAGCTTCGAACTGGAGACTCAGGCGAGTGATATCGGTAGAAGCTATCTGGCTAACCCCTGGTATGCGGCCATGGGAACCGCTCTTCCTTACGCAAGAGCCATCGCCGATCAACTAGCCGACGCTAACAGCCTGCAGCCGATATTAGTCATGATTGGAGATGGTGGTTTTAATTTTCAGGCTAATGAACTGATCAACCTGCAGAAGCAGGCGGCCAATGTGACGATTCTCTATATGAGAAACAATATATTTCATCTGGGTAAGGCGGGGGACGCCCCTATCTATTCCTGTAACGATCAAGGATTCGATCCAAGATTATTGATCCAGGCCTACGGTGGTCAGGGACATCTTTGTGAAACAACCGAGCAACTCACTCACTGTTTGATTGAGACGGCTCATAAAGGCGGATTACACCTGATCGAGGTGCCGACCTCTGTGGAAGCCGGGCATCAGAGCGAGACGACTAAGAAGCTTAATACTTACATAGGGTTCAGAAACGGTGACCCTCAAGCCACTCAAAAATGGAATGAGCTGTGTGGTACAAATTAAAGCCTATGGATAACGGAAGGGAAAGCGAAAGTTGACCACGCTTTTACATTCAGTTTCAGAAACGGCGATCCCCAATCGAGTCAAAAATGGAATGAGCTGTGTGGTCTTGCTTGATGGATCAAGGATAAGCCTGTTCGGAAGTAGTCAGTATTAGCTATGGCTAAATTGATGTCGGTCATGATGAGGCGGTATTTGTTCATGCTAATATCAAATTTTAAGCCTTGATATGTAAAGCGTTCCCTATAGGCTAGGGGACAGTTGGTTTACTCATATAGCGCAAGTGATTCTTCGACAGATAACAAAAATGGATAATAAAGATGGATAACACTCAGTATTTTTATCGTACCGCCATTTTCACACGCAAAGATAATCAGGTTTCCTTGGTTGATATCGAGAAACCGGAAGACACGACTCCGATGGAAGATTGGATGGCGATAGTGGTATCACTTGCCGATGGTCGTCATACGGTGAATGAGTTGATTGCTTATATGGGATCTCAATATCAAAGTGCGCCACAGGAGTTAGAAGATACGCTGCACTCGGTGCTGGAAAGGTTGCAGGAAGGGAAGATAGTTCAACTGAGTGATCAGGCTGTCGAGTTGCCCTATTATCTGGCCGAGCCTCTGGAGTCACTGGATATTGAAAAGGCGAAAGAATTGATCAAAGAGGATGGCTATATTCATCATTGATCGCTTTCTCAAATAAAGGCCCGCTCTCAGCGGGCTTTTTTGTTCACACGGTTTAAATCTCTTTAAGCATATTTCATGCAAGAGGTGTATAGGCTGTGCTATCTTTGGCAGCACTAAAATCTTTCTATCCAGGCACGACAAAACTTCTTATGCAAATGACGCAGAATATTGCCCAAATCATCGCTCAGGAACTGAATGTTCGCGAACAACAAGTCACTTCAACTATCACCTTACTCGATGATGGTGCAACGGTACCTTTCGTTGCGCGTTACCGAAAGGAGGCGACGGGAGGGCTGGATGATACTCAGTTGCGTACATTAAATAGCAGGTTGAGTTACCTGCGTGATCTGAATGATAGACGAGCGGTGATCCTATCGAGTATCGAGACTCAGGGAAAACTGACGCCTGAATTGAAAAAAGCCCTGGTCGATGCCGACAGCAAGACCCGTTTAGAAGATCTTTACCTGCCTTATAAGCCTAAGCGTCGCACTAAGGGCCAGATAGCGATCGAAGCAGGCATCGAGCCCTTGGCCGATTATCTGCTCGGTAACCGACAGGCAGATATCGAACTCGAAGCGGGTAAGTTTATCAATGCCGAGGCGGGATTTACCGATAGCAAATCTGTGCTCGACGGGGCGCGTTTCATTATCATGGAACGTTTCGCCGAGGATGCCGCGCTGCTGCAAAAGATAAGACAGCACCTTAACCAGAATTCTGTGCTCGAGAGCCGAATGGTTAAAGGGAAAGAGAAAGAGGGCGCGAAATTCCGTGATTACTTTGAGCATACAGAGAAGCTAAGCAAGATACCTTCTCATCGTGCTTTAGCCATGCTACGTGGACGCAATGAGGGGATGCTGAGTTTAAGCATGAATGCCGATCCTGACAGCGAGTCCAAGCAAAGCAGCTATTGCGCCGTTATCATCGCCGAGCACTTTAAGCTTAACCTGACCGATAGTGCGGTAGATCAGTGGTTGAAAACCGTAGTCACGGCAACCTGGCGTATCAAGATCGCACTTCAGATGGAAACTGAATTTCTTGCAAAGATGCGTGAGCAGGCCGAATCTGAGGCGATCAATGTTTTTGCCAAGAACTTGGGAGACCTTCTGATGGCTGCTCCGGCTGGGGCCAAGGCCACGTTAGGGTTAGATCCGGGCCTGAGAAGTGGTGTGAAGGTGGCAATCGTGAACAACACGGGTAAGCTGGTAGCCCATACGACTATCTTCCCCCATGCTCCGCAAAACCAGTGGGATAAGTCTGTTCGCACCTTAGCCAACCTTGCCAAGATGCATAAGGTTGAGTTAATCGCGGTAGGTAATGGTACCGCTTCGAGAGAGACGGATAAGCTGGCGAGCGATCTGATCGCCAGCGTGAAAGCCGAGCTACCTGGTTTAACTAAGATTATGGTGAGTGAGGCGGGCGCCTCGGTCTATTCGGCCTCTGAACTCGCCGCCAATGAATTTCCCGATCTTGATGTCTCCATTCGTGGCGCCGTGTCTATCGCCCGCCGCCTGCAAGATCCGCTCGCAGAGCTGGTTAAGATCGAACCTAAGTCGATCGGAGTCGGCCAGTATCAACATGATGTCAGTCAGAGCCAATTGTCCCAGTCTCTCGAAGGGGTCGTGGAAGACTGTGTTAACGGTGTCGGTGTCGATCTTAATATGGCTTCTGCGCCCTTGCTGTCACAAGTTGCCGGATTAAATAAAACATTAGCCAGAAATATTGTCACCTACCGAGATGAAAATGGTCAATTTAAACAGCGTAAGCAGCTACTTAAGGTTGCTCGTTTAGGCCCTAAAGCCTATGAGCAAGCGGCGGGGTTTTTGCGCATCAGCGATGGTGATAACCCACTAGATGCTTCCTCTGTGCATCCGGAAGCCTATTCGCTGGTGGAATCTATTGCTAAGGCAAAAGAGCAGGGCGTAGACACCCTAATGGGTAACAGTGAGCTGTTGCGTAGCCTGAAAGCCGAGGATTTCATTACCGAAAAATTTGGTCTGCCAACCGTCACAGACATTCTGGCTGAGCTCGACAAACCCGGACGAGATCCACGCGGTGAGTTTAAGACTGCCACCTTTAAAGAAGGTGTCGAAGAGGTTAAAGATCTTAAACTCGACATGATCTTAGAGGGTGTGGTGACTAATGTGACTAACTTCGGTGCCTTCGTCGATGTAGGCGTTCACCAGGATGGATTGGTGCATATCTCTTCACTGACGGATAAGTTTGTCAGTGATCCTCACACCGTCGTTAAGGCGGGTGATGTGGTGAAGGTTAAGGTGATGCAGGTCGATGTAGAGCGCAAGCGTATCGGTCTTAGCATGCGTCTGGATGAGAAGGCCGGTGATATGCCGGCGAGCCGATCTAACCAAAAGAACCAGTCAGGGTCTAAGCCTGCTGCTAAATCGAATCAGCAAGGTAAAGGCAAGCCGCAACATAGATCTCAGCCGAAACAACAAGCCAACGCTGCCATGGGCAATGCTTTTGCCGATGCCTTTGCTAAATTGAAGAAGTAATACCAGTAGGTATAACGATCACAAATACTTTTGTGATTGATGAGTTTGAGAATGTCGAATGGGTTATCCCATTCGACATTTTTTTTACTTATGCCTGTTAAAATTGTTTCTAGATTGTTTTCTCTTTATTGATAACTGGTGAACTTATATAATCCGGGCTTGTCTTATTCTAAGCCCGTTTATTAAGGGATGGTGAATCTAACTCGTGCAGATGTTTTATTGCGGTGAAAGAGGCATTTACTAATCACTCCTCAGAGAGTGAGAAAAGGAAACTCCCGAGGGAGTATTAGCGCATGGACCACTCCAGATTTCTGGATTAGTGATACTAGATAACTTTTGGGTGCTTTCATGGCCGCTCGCTTTTCTGTTTTGGGTCCATTTAGATCCATTTTATGTTTTTGTTTAATCGCTTTATTAATTGTCACTTTAAGTCGTATCGGCCTCGGTATCTGGCAATTTGACCGAGTCGCTGCCGTTGGTGGTTGGTCTCATCTGATTATCCAAGGCCTAAGGATTGATCTGGCAACACTTTGCTGGTTGTGGGGCGTTGCGGCTCTGGGCACAGCGATATTTTCCGGCGACCATTTTCTGGGACGCACCTGGAACTCCCTGTTGAGAGTCTGGTTAACACTTGGCCTTTGGCTGATGTTATTTCTTGAGGCCTCTACCCCCTCATTTATCCAAGAGTACGGAATTAGACCAAACCGTCTTTATATTGAGTACCTTATCTACCCTAAAGAGGTGTTTTTGATGCTGTGGGGGGGACGCAAGGCCGAACTTATTTTCGGTGCCTTGTTGAGCATGACAACCCTCTGGGGGGGATGGAAGCTGAGTGGCAGCCTGCTGAAAAATGTTTGTTACCCTCGTTGGTTCTTGCGTCCGTTTATTGCGCTGCTGGTGATCGCCGTTACCCTGCTCGGCGCTCGTTCCAGCTTGGGACACAGACCCTTAAACCCTGCAATGGTCGCTTTTGCCGATGATCCTCTGGTCAACTCTCTGGTGACCAATTCCTCTTACTCTCTGTTCTTTGCTATCAGCCAGATGAAGAGTGAGGCTAGTGCCGCGAAAATATATGGCAACATGGATGAAGAGTTGGTGATCGATACGATACGCAGGGAAAGTGGCAGAGGGCTTGCCGCATTCACGTCGCAAGATATCCCCAGCCTCTCTTTTAACCCCGCAAGTTATCAAGGTAAACCTAAGAATCTGGTTATTATTTTACAGGAAAGCTTAGGGGCTCGATTTGTCGGTAACTTAGGGGGCTTACCGCTCACACCGAATATTGATGAGTTATCTCAGCAGGGCTGGTCTTTCGAAAATCTCTACGCAACAGGTACCCGTTCTGTTCGTGGTATTGAAGCGGTAACTACTGGTTTCACGCCAACTCCGGCTCGCTCTGTGGTTAAGCTGGGTAAGAGCCAGCAGGGATTTTTCTCGATTGCTGCACTGTTAAAACAACATGGTTATGAGACTCAGTTTGTCTATGGTGGTGAGAGTCATTTCGATAATATGAAGAGTTTCTTCCTCGGCAATGGCTTCAGTAATATTGTCGATGAAAATGATTACAAAAATCCCGCATTTACCGGCTCATGGGGTGTTTCGGATGAAGACCTAATGAGAAGAGCTCATCGGGAGTTTGAGCAGTTTCATAAGCAAGGTAAACCATTTTTCAGTTTAGTGTTTAGTTCGAGTAATCATGATCCTTTCGAGTTTCCCGATAACAGAATTGAGCTCTATGAACAGCCTAAACAGACAGTAAATAATGCCGTTAAATATGCCGATTATGCGGTAGGTGAATTCTTTAAGTTAGCCAAAAATTCCGATTATTGGAAAGATACCCTGTTCTTAATCGTTGCCGATCACGACAGTCGTGTTGGCGGTGCGAGCTTAGTACCGATTTCAAGGTTCAGAATACCAGGCATTATTTTAGGTGAAGACATAGAACCAAAAAGAGATCGCAGAGTGGTGAGTCAAATTGATATGGCACCAACACTCCTCTCTATGATGGGTATTTCGGATAGCTATCCTATGCTTGGCCAGGATTTGACTAGAGTCGGCGACGACTGGCCTGGTCGCGCCTTGATGCAATATGACAAGAATATGGCCTACCTTCGTGGCGATGATGTCGTTGTATTGCAACCGGAAAAGAAACCAAGTGGTTTTAAATATGATTTCCTTGCCGAGACCTTGGTTGCAAAGCCACAGAGTGATGAGATGAAACAGGTGGCTTTGGCTTGGGCGCTATGGGGAAG
>Ga0070724_10001254_pt1 | contig 15465 bp, 10 predicted proteins | sample tdDd001_FD_67278 | JGI IMG/M metagenome (GOLD analysis project Ga0070724, IMG submission 67278) | Marine sediment microbial communities from the Atlantic coast under amendment with organic carbon and nitrate - tdDd00.1 | ecosystem: Environmental > Aquatic > Marine > Coastal > Sediment | place... | reverse complement strand
TAAACCTTATATAAGTATAAATATACCAATGTGTTAATAATTATAGATATATAAGAGAATTTAACGTATTTTATGGTAATTTTATTAAATATGATGTTGACAAGGGGGACTCAAAAGGTTATATTATATAAAATATTAACAAAAGGAAGACAAATCAAATATAAATCACTTGACGAAAGTTGAGTTTAATGTAGTAGAAAGTATGAGTAAGGGAGAGTGTCATGCATAACAAAATTATTAAAGAAGCATTAACTTATGATGATGTGTTATTGGTACCACAAAAATCAGAAATTTTAGGTCACCAGGTAAGTTTAAAAACAAACTTAACAAAGAACATCCAACTCAATATTCCAATTATAAGCGCAGGAATGGATACTGTTACAGAAGCAAAGTTCGCAATCGCTATTGCTAGAGAAGGTGGTATAGGTATAATTCATAAGAATATGTCTATTGAATCACAAGCTTTAGAAGTAGATAAGGTAAAAAGATGTGAGCATGGTGTAATTGTAGATCCATTTTCTTTATGTCCAGACAATCATGTAAGAGAAGCCTTAGAATTAATGGCTAGATACAGAATCTCTGGTTGTCCTGTAGTAAATGAAGAAAATGTTTTAGTAGGTATCATTACTAATAGAGATATTAGATTTGAAAAAGATAATGATAAGTTAATCAAAGAAATCATGACATCAGAAAACTTAATCACTGCAAAAGCTGGTATCCAAATGGATGAAGCAGAAGCTATTTTAAGACAACATAAAATTGAAAAGTTACCTTTAGTAGATGATGAAGGTAAGTTAGTTGGTTTGATTACTATTAAAGATATTGAAAAAGTAATTGTATACCCAAATAGAGCAAAAGATTCAAAAGGCCGTTTATTAGTAGGTGCTGCTATCGGTATCGGTCCTGATATGTTAGATAGAGTAAAAGCTGTATATGAAGCTGGTGTAGATGTTATTGCATTGGATTCAGCCCATGGTCATTCAAAGAACATCATTAATGCTGTTAAAGAAATCAAAACAGCATTCCCTAACTTAGATGTTATTGCTGGTAATGTTGCAACAGCTGATGGCACTAGAGAATTAATTGAAGCCGGTGCTGATTGTGTTAAGATTGGTATTGGACCAGGTTCGATTTGTACAACTAGAATCGTAGCTGGTATCGGTGTACCACAATTAACAGCTGTAATGGATTGTGCTGCAGTAGGTGATGAGTATGGTGTACCTGTCATCGCTGATGGTGGTATCAAGTACTCAGGCGATATTGTAAAAGCTTTAGCTGCTGGTGCTAGTACTGTCATGTTAGGTTCATTATTTGCTGGTTGTGAAGAATCACCAGGAGAAACAATTATTTATATGGGAAGACAATACAAGTCATATAGAGGGATGGGTTCTGTAGCTGCTATGGAATCTGGATCTTCAGATAGATACTTCCAAAACCACACAAAGAAATATGTACCAGAAGGTGTTGAGGGTAGAGTTGCTTATAAGGGTCCTGTTAAGGACATCGTGTATCAACTAGTTGGTGGTTTAAGATCAGGTATGGGTTACTGTGGGTCTGAAACTATCGAGATGTTACAAGAAAAAGCACAATTTGTAAGAATAACTGGTGCAGGTTTAAAAGAGTCACATCCACATGATGTAACGATTACTAAAGAGCCTGCTAACTATCAAATAAACGTATAAGAAGGAGAGTTTCATGGAAAACAAAGAGATGATTATTGTTGTTGACTTCGGTGGACAATACAATCAATTAATTGCAAGACGTGTTAGAGAAGCTAAGGTTTATTCTGAAGTATATTCTTATAAGAACGCTTTAAAAGCTATAAAAGAAAAGAAGCCTAATGGTGTAATCTTTACAGGTGGCCCAAACTCAGTATATGAAGCTGGTGCACCAAGTATTGAAAAAGAAGTTTTTGAATTAGGTATCCCTGTATTAGGTATTTGTTATGGTGCTCAACTAATGGCTCATGTCTTAGGTGGTAAAGTAAGAAATGCTGATCAAAGAGAATACGGTAAAATCGAATTAGAAATAAAAGATAACAAGCAATTATTCAAAGGTGTAGAAAATGGTTCTACATGTTGGATGAGTCACTTTGACTTTATAGATCAAGCGCCTGAAGGCTTTGAAATCACAGCTTCTACAGCTTCTACACCAGTTGCTGCAATGAGAAATGATGACAAACACTTATATGGTGTTCAATTCCATGCTGAAGTTGAGCATACGCCTTTTGGTAGAGATTTAATCAATAACTTCTTATATGAAGTATGTGGTTGTACTGGCGAATGGACAACAGCAAACTTTGTAGAAGAAACTGTAAAGCAAATCAAAGAGCAAATTGGTGATCAAAAAGCGATTATTGGTTTATCTGGTGGTGTTGATTCATCAGTTGCTGCTATTTTAGTACAAAGAGCAATCGGTCAAAACTTAACTGCAATCTTCGTTGATCATGGTTTAATGAGAAAAGACGAAGGTGATCAAGTTGAAGAAACATTTGGTAGAGAGTTCAACATGAACCTTATCAGAGTTAATGCTAAAGATAGATTCTTAGGTAGACTTAAAGGTGTATCTGATCCAGAACAAAAGAGAAAAATCATTGGTGAAGAATTCATCAGAGTTTTCGAAGAAGAGTCTAACAAATTAGACGGTATTAAGTTCTTAGTACAAGGCACAATCTATCCAGATGTAATTGAATCAGGTACTGATACTGCTGAAGTAATCAAGTCACACCATAACGTTGGTGGTCTTCCAGAAGATATGGAGTTTGCACTATGTGAGCCACTTAGAGACTTATTTAAAGATGAAGTAAGACAAACTGGTTTAGAGTTAGGTATCAACCCAGAGTTAATCTGGAGACAACCATTCCCAGGACCAGGTTTAGCAATCAGAATTATGGGTGAAGTTACTGAAGAAGCACTTTATTTAGTAAAAGAATCTGATGCAATCTTAAGAGAAGAAATCAAGAATGCTGGTCTTGAAAGAGATGTATGGCAATACTTCACTGCATTACCTAATGTAAAAACTGTAGGTGTAATGGGTGATGAGAGAACTCATACACATGCTATTGGTATCAGAGCAGTTACATCAGTAGATGGTATGACATCAGACTGGGCTAGACTACCTTATGAAGTATTAGATAAGATTTCATCAAGAATTGTTAATGAAGTAGATGGTGTTAATAGAATTCTTTACGACATCACTTCTAAGCCACCAAGCACAATCGAGTGGGAATAGCGTGAAAAACTCTTGTAAGTGTTGCAAACGCTATAAAATAGGTTTGGAAAACAGCCTCGTGACTCCATTTTGACTCACTTTTTGGAGGATAATATAATCACGAGAGAAAATAAGAAGCTGTTGTAAGTATGAATATACAGTTATTCTATCAGTAAATAATGCTTGCAGATTGATATTAAAATGATATTGATGAACAATAAAATCTAAACATAAAAAATCAGGTAAACTCCGAAAAAGAGATTACCTGATTTTTGTTTTAGTGAAAACTACATATTCTCCAATTTTAACTTCTTCAACTTTATAGCCAGAATCTTGCCATGCACTAACATGAGCATGGCTATTCTCACCATTAGCCCACCAAGCTGAATATTGATAAGCAGACTTAGGTAACTTATCGTTAACTATATATTCGATTTTTTCAAAACTAAGACTAACAGTATCGCCAGTAATATTATCTAAGAAGACATAAAGATCATGGTACTTACTTATCTTTCTCATATTTTAATCCTCCTTAAATTCTATCACCATTATCTTCAACAAAGAATCCTTCAAATTTACAACCAAGCGCTTCAGCTATATCATTAAGTTCATTTATGGAAAAGTTATCTCTTTTAAGTATATTTGAGAAGTTAGTACTTGTGGTCCCGATTCTTCTTCTTAATTTTGCATGTGTAATGTTCTTTCTCTGTAATAAAATACGGATTTTTTCATCCATTGTAAAATTCATATTGTTCACCATCCTTGATGGAATTTTGCACTATAGAGTGAAAATCTTCAAGGATGGTGAACACTGACAAGTAATCCATCAGTGTATACTTGGTTCCAAATGAATCGTAATAATACTAGAATCTCCAAAATAATGTTTTAGCTGATTTTCAACGTTTGTCGCATACTCATGAGCATCATTCAGCGATATTGTTTTCTCGAAAATGAAATGTACATCTATCGCCACTTTTGAACCTATATTACGTGTTCTTAAATTCTGATAGTTTTGAATTTGTGGAGACTTCTCGATAACAGATTTTATATAATCATTATCTTCTGTGTTAAGGGATGACTCCAACAATTCACTTATTGCTGGATACAATACTTCAACCGCTACTTTGAATATAAACATGCTGACAATCACCGAGGCTAACGGATCCAATATTGTCCATTTTTCTCCTAAGACGAATGCTCCTCCTATACCAATCAAAGTTCCAAAAGAAGAAAATGCATCTGACCGATGGTGCCAGCCATTAGCAATTACTGAAGGGGATTTAATTCTTTCGCCCACCACTTTTGTGTAGCGATATAAACACTCTTTACTCAAAATCGACAAAACGGCAGCTAGTAGTGCTATTTCTGCTGGTCTTTCGATCGTCTTCCCACCAATCAGGACCTCATAAATGCTCTCTATACCAGAGATCAGTATTTTGTATCCTGCAAAAAATAATGCCATGCCAATTATAACAGTCGCTAATGTTTCGTACTTTTCATGACCATAATTGTGTTGATCATCAGCTGGCTTATCTGAAAATCTAAAGCCTATCAATACAACGATGTCTGTAAAAAAATCAGACAGAGAATGAACACCATCAGCTAGCATTGCTGCACTATAACCAAAAATCCCAGCATAAATTTTGATTGCTGTCAATATTGAATTAGCAATGAAACTAACACATGTAACCTTTTTTGCTTCATAACTTCTTTCTTCTTCATTAACATTAATTCCTCCCATAATAATCCTCCTAAAGCAGTAAATAGTTTTCACTAACACCTTTAATACTTCAGTACGTATATATGTTCCGGAATACAAAAAAACACCTGGGGAACATATTACTGTCCCACAGATGTGTTTAAATTCATCAGCTGCCACCTCTGGTGGCCCGGCTCCCTGAACAAAAATTAGTTCATGGCCTGCTCAGTTTATACTGAAATAACGCATTCCATATATCAATCAGCAGTATATATAGCAAGCGTCACCATATTAAATATAATACACATATAATATCATACACATAGTGAATAATCAATTAAAATCTTTTTATGAAACTCAGAAAATTAGAGTGTCCAAAATTGATAGCATCGCTCACCCACATCCACAGCGGGAACCGATTCAACCATGTCAATACTGCTGAAAATAACAGCTATGGCTCCTCAATTACACTATCGTGTACGCGATTGTCAACTTACTTCTTTATTGCGCTACCACCTTTTCAACATGTGTGCGGTTAGTGGGAGATGCTTATTTAGACTACTCAGATATAGATGATGCGAAAAAAAATAAGTCAGGCAAAATCTGTTGGGAAGGAGAAAGTTCCTGTTTACTTTTGGCCACATATGTCTTTTGAGCTAATAAGAGAAGTTGAAACGTATTATTAGGGGCAGCAAGAAAGACATGAATTTACAGAAATGTTTCAAGATTTCTTATCTATAGTTGAGGATTAGAAAGATGACTCCAAAATGGCTCACGATTGACTCCATTTTGACTCGTTTTTTTATGTGAGTCAGAGAAAAATAGAGGAATAATGACAATATACTCACTAAAAACCATCAAGATACAATAGGATTCAGTACGATACAAGATTTCACTTATGAGTGGGAGTAACGTATAAATTTATCGTAAGCATTGCAAATACTAGTGTGTAGAGATGCTGTTGGTTGGCGTGACTGCCTTTTGACTGCCTTTGACTATATGTTTATTTGTATTATCATATGAAACTATGATTGCAAATTTTAAATATGTAGTGCATTTAAGCATGTTTGAGAGCTTACACAAAGCTTAAATAGTGCTTACATTTGATATTAAATTGGTATTGATGTGATACACAAGTGTGAATTAACCTAAATTAAATTTTATAAATAAGAATCAGGTAGTCTCTATTGAGAGATCACCTGATTTTTTTAGATAAAATGGAACATATTATTGTTATGTTATTTATATTCTTCAATCCATTTTTTTATATGAGTATAATCAACTAAATCGATTAATGTTCCTTGTCGTTCAGCAAAGTCTTGTGTATCTTTTGTAAAATATGAAGACGTAATTATTAAACCTTTGTTTGCATTCTCATCGGTAATGATACCCAATAGAGAACGAACTATATTGACATTTACTTTATTTGTAGATTTATATCTTTTACACTCTACAAAAATGATAACTGGTTTGCCCATTATATATTGTGTTACTATTAGATCTTTTCCACCATCTCTAGTTTCCTTAGTAATTTGAACTTCAAATCCAGCATCGATAAATAGTTCTGCGATAAGATTCTCAAAATCTCTTGGATTTATTTCATAGATGTAATCCGGATTGTTTTGAATATGATATATCTGATCTATAACATTAGAGATAGGGACATCTTCGAAATCATATCTATAAATGATGTTCATATTTGGGTTTTGAAGAAATATTCCACCACTAATAGTTGAGAAGTCATGATTATAAGCACCAAGTGGATATTCGCTTCCATATAGCTCAATTTTAATCTGATATAAACAACTAGGACATTCAAAAGTATCTGAAAACTCATAGAGTATTTCCTCACCCATATTTCGCTCATATCTAGAAGTTGTATAATCTATTAAATCTTTATTAATTACAATTTCCTCGCCACATTTTTCACATTGAAAAACAAGATCTCTGATCAGTTCCATATCTAAATTTTCTCCCCATCTTCTTCAACAAAATACCCTTCAAATTTACAGCCAAGAACTTCTGCTATATCATTTAATTCTTTCATTGAAAAATTATCTCTCTTGAGCTTATTTGAAAAATTAGCACTTGTAGTGCCTATTCTTCTACTTAACTCTGCTTGTGTAATGCTTTTTCTTTGTAATAAAATACGGATTTTTTCACCCATAGTAAAATTCATATTGTTCACCATCCTTGATTGAATTTTACACTATAGAGTGAAAATCTTCAAGAAAACTAAAATTTGAATATTGTTTATGATTAGCTGCTTCGCGAAATATGTGATGCAGCTATTTTTTTCGATTTTTTTAGTAGAGTTGCAAAAAATGCAACTGTTCTAATTAAGCAAATGAAAAGCATATATTTGTATGGGTCGCAAAATATGCGACCGATTGAAACCTAAATTGAAACCTAAATTGAAAGCTAAATTGAAACCTAAATTGAAACCTAAATTGAAAAATGAAAATAAAATGGATGAAATATTGAGCGGTTTAATTATAAAGTGTATATTTACATTATAAAGTGAAAACTAGAAAGGAGCAAAAATATGAGTAAAGTAATAGGTATCATTTCACAAAAGGGTGGTGTAGGTAAAACTACTACTTGTAGAAACTTAGCAACAGGATTGAAAAAGAAAGGTTTTAAGGTCTTAGCAGTAGATTGTGATAGTTCAGCAAACATGACAGAGTGCTTTGGTATTGAAAATCCAGAGCAACTTGAATACACACTTTATCATTTGATGATGGCAGTGATTACAGATGAGGATATGCCAGATAAAGAGTCGTTTCTCCAAAAGCGAGAAGGCGTTGATGTTATTCCAAGTAGTATTGAGCTATCTGCGGTTGAGATCAATCTAACAAGTGCTATTAGTAGAGAGTTTGTTTTGAAGGCAGTGATTGATGAAGTCAAAGAAGATTATGATTATGTGTTACTCGATGGACTACCATCATTAGGACTCTTAACACTTAATATATTAGCGGCTTGTGATAGTGTTCTTATTCCAGCGACACCAGAGTACTTATCAGCTAAAGGAATGGAGTTACTTTTAAGGACTATTTTTAAGTTAAAAAAGAGAGTAAACACAGGTATACAGTTTGAAGGGATACTACTTACTAAGTACGAAGAGAAGACAAATCTTTCAAAGAAGATTTTGAAAATGATTAACGATTCATATGGTGAAAATATAAAAGTGTTTAATACTAAAATACCTAAGACCGTTAAAGTAGGTGAGGCAAACTTGAACAGTATGAGTATTATTGAATTTATGCCTAAGAATAAAGCGGCTATCGCATACACAGAATTTACAAAGGAGTTGATTATTAATGACAGAACAGAAGAGTAAGAAGATTGAATCATTTGCTTCAATATTTGGTGATGATTATAATCCAGCTCAAGATGAAGCAACAAATGAAGATGTTACAAAATTACGATTAGAAGATCTGGTAGCATTTGAAAATCACCCTTTTAAATTATATGAGGGTGATCGTTTAACAGATATGATAGATAGTATTAAAAGTCTTGGTGTTATTGTACCAATTGTTGTTAGAAAAAAAGCTAACACGTATGAAATATTAAGTGGTCATAATAGAGTTAATGCCGCAAAAATTGCTGGATTAAATGATATTCCTGTTGTTATTAAAGAGGGGTTAACTGAAGAAGAAGCTATTTTAATAGTAACAGAGACAAACTTAATGCAAAGATCATTTACTGATTTAGTTCATTCTGAAAGAGCAACTGTTATTGCTACAAGACATAGTGCAATTAAGAGTCAGGGAGTGAGAACTGACTTGTTAAATGAAATTGAAAAACTCTCAAAAGCACCTAATTTAGCGGAAGAGACAACTTATTCGCCAATGGCGAAAAAGTTAAATACTCATGAAACATTAAGTGAAGAATATAAGTTGTCAAAAGACTCAATAGCAAGGTACTTACGAATTAACAAGTTGAATCCTAATTTGAAAGAATTAGTAGATAAAGGCCAAATCGCCATGAGAGCAGGTGTTGATTTATCTTATATGTCTGGAGATAATCAAGAAATGGTAGAAGCCATTATATCTGAAAATACTTTTAAAGTTGATATGAAAAAGGCGGCAACATTAAAGTCATATGATAAAAGTGGAAAGCTCACATGGGATAAGGCTGTAGCTATAATCACAGGTGAAATTACAAAGAAAGATAAGAAACTTCCTGCCTTTAAAGTTCAGCCTTCGATTATTTCGAAGTATTTCAAACCTAGTCAAAATAAGAAGGATATTGAAGAAACCATTGAAAAAGCACTAGCTTTATACTTTAGTCAAACTAAAGAGCAAATTCATATTGAACAAGATGAAGGGGAGGAAATGATTGAGTAGATTAACGGAAGTCAAAGATATATATGACCATATCTTAGCTGATATCATTAAAGATGAAGCTTCGTGGCAGTCTTTTCTTTCTTTTCAATCACAGGTATATAAACATAACTTTAATAACTCAGTATTAATCTATGCACAAAGACCAGATGCTACATTAGTTACAGATATGCTTATGTGGAATAAACGAATAGGAAGATGGATCAACAAGGGTGCTAGAAGTATTGCAGTCTTTGATGAATCACAAGTGTCACTAAAACTGAAATACTTGTTTGATATTAATGATACAAATGGTCCTGTACATACTATTCCGGTGACGTGGAAAATGAATGAAACATTATTAAATGGACTCAAGAAAAGACATGGTGATATAGCTTTAGAAAATTATATTACTGAGATGGTCAGTGAGTTGATTGCTAATAATCAGGAAACTATATTTAGAGACTTTGAAAAAGATGTTGAAGTCAGCAAATTATCAGACATGCCATTTGAAGGTGTTAAGAAATGTTTTAACCAAATGATTAAAGACAGTTCAGAATATGTGGTCCAAAAACGATGTGGTCATGATGCACCATTAGTAAGTAGTACTCAGCCTTTTAATGTAATTGCTGACTTTTCAACTAAGGCTTTAGTTTTAAGATTAGGTACAGCAGTGAATCATATTTCAGAAGCTGTATTAAGAAATATTGAAAGAGAGATAAGGAGTGTGAAAGATGAAGATCAATTACAAGGAAATAGACGGGATACTATATCCAGAATTGCAGATATCGACGAACCAAGAAGCAGACCAGAAACCGCTAGGGAAATATGGTCAGATGGCGATGAGATATCTCAAAGAGGAACATCAAACGAGATACAATCTTCTACTGACAGAGGGAAAACTCATGGAGGCAATGCACCAAGTGAACAAAAAAGCTTGGGATCGGATGGAGATATTACAGGAACAGATGTTAAAGACAGAACCAATACAGAATCCACAGAAGACTTACGAGTCTTATCAGCACAGGGAAATGATTCGAGTGAGAGCGGAGGAAATAGTGCTTCACGAGATGATTTACAAGATACACTAGATGAACTGCCTTCGGGTGGTTCTTTTTTAGTAGAAGACATTGATGAAGATACGATTATTGATCAAGCCATTCTAAGAGGGTCTGGTTTTAAAAACGGCAAACAACGTATCATTGATTTCTTTGCTGACAATCATACAGCTAAAGAAAAAGCTGACTTCTTAAAAGATGAGTATGGCATTGGTGGTTCTTCTATGACTATGTCAGATACTATCAGTGGTTTTCTAAATTATGATAGTAAAGGAATTAAGATTGATCTCTATCATCATGAATCTATAAAGCTTTCTTGGTCAAAGGTAGCAGGTCATATTGATGTATTAATTGCTAGTGGAGAATACTATAAAAAAAGATATCCATCAGAGGAAGACCTTGAACCAAAAGCACCTTACCAAGCAAGCCTATTTGATTTACCTCAAGATAATCAAGTAGAGCCAGACATTCAAGAAAAGGATATTACAGAGAGTAATTTTGACCTACTAGAAGACCTAGTACCAGATATTTTAAATGGTAGGTTCAACTACATGAAGTTTAAAGCTAAAGGCTTCATGGATTTAATTGTAGAAAGCTTTGAAGATAATTGTATATCAGTATCTCATTACTATTCACAAAATGGTGATTTAATGAGTGATCCTGATATGGAACTTACTCTCGATACTGAAAGTAGAAGAGTATACGCTGAGACATTTCAGCAAGACAATATGGCAATATTTCATAGGGTAAGAGATGGCAATGGTATCAAGAATGAAGATTTAGCTGATGAGTTAAATGTATTCTTAGAAGATTGGTTAACCAATATCAAAGCTCAAGGTCATATGCCTTACCAAGCCTACTATAGTGAATGGTCAGAAGATAGACCATTTGAAGTTTTCTTTAATGATGATGGAAAAGCTATTGAAGAAGGTTCCCAAGATGAAATAGTTGATGAGGAATTATCAGAAGAAGTTGTTGATATTATTGTAGGTCAAGCAGAAGAAAATGAAGAAGAGCCTATTACCAAAGAAATACTAGACTTTGTGAATAAGTCTTATGAAAAGATTAACTATCAATTTTCATTTGCAGATGAGATAGGTTTAGGCGGACTTAAGACAAAATACAAAGCTAATATCCAAGCTATAAAGATTCTTAAGGTTTTAGAAAATGAAAATAGATTAGCTAATAGTGAAGAGCAAGGTATCTTAGCTAAATATGTTGGATGGGGTGGTATGCCTTATGTCTTTGATAAGAATGCTAATGGTTGGTCCAATGAGTATGGTGAAATAAAGGAATTACTTTCATCAGATGAATATGAAAGTGCGAAAGCTTCCACACCAAATGCTCATTATACTTCACCTGTTGTAATTAATGGTATTTATTATGCTTTAGAACGTTTTGGTTTTTCAAGTGGAAATATCTTAGAACCATCAATGGGAGTTGGTAACTTCTTTTCTCATTTACCAGAGAATATGAAAGACTCAAGGTTGTTTGGGGTAGAGCTTGATGAGCTATCCGGTAGAATCTCTAAGCAGCTTTATCAAAAGGCAACGGTAAAGATTAGTGGTTATGAAGATACTGATTTTAATGATAACTTCTTTGATGTTGCCATAGGAAATGTACCATTTGGTAATTATAAGGTCTACGACAGAGAGTACGATAAACACAACTTTAAGATTCATGATTATTTTATAGCTAAGACCTTAGATAAGGTAAGACCAGGTGGTGTAGTAGCCTTTGTGACCAGTAAAGGAACACTTGATAAGAGTGATAATTCTGTTAGAAAGTATATTGCTAAAAGAGCAGACTTACTTGGTGCCGTTAGGCTTCCAAATACGGCATTTAAAGAAAATGCCAATACGGATGTAACCGCTGATATTCTTTTTCTACAAAAGAGAGAAAAGTTATCTGTTGAAAATCCTGCGTGGCTAGAAATAGATGAAACAGAAAATGGTGTACCTATTAATAAATACTTCCTAGAGCATTCTCAAATGTTACTTGGACAAATGGTCTTTGATGCCAGGATGTTTGGTGAAGAAAGTCGCTATACAACTTGTGTAAATAGTGAAGAAGACTTTAATTTAGATCAAGCCTTATATCGAGCTGTGAATCGTATAAAAGGTTCTATTACCACTTATGAAAGAGAAACAACTGTAGATGATTTTCTGCCAGCAGAAGCCAAATATCGCAACTATTCTTATGCAATGATTGAGAGTCAACTCTATTATAGAGAGAACTCACAAATGCGTAAAATAGACATGAAAAAGAAAACATTAGAGCGTGTAAAAGGCATGATAGTAATTAGGGATTTAACGAGAGAAATCATTAATATGCAGGTAGATGGTTGTTCTAAAGAAGAACTTCAAACTAAACAAGCAGATTTAAATGAGTCTTATGATACCTTTGTAAAAAAATATGACTATATCAATTCACGAGGTAACAACCAAGCATTTCGTGATGATAATGACTACCCACTCCTTTGTTCTTTAGAGTATGTAGATGCTGAGAAGAATGTCCAAAAGGCTGATATGTTTACTAAACAGACAATTAAGCCAGTTGAAAGAATTACTTCTGTTGATACAGCAAGAGAAGCTTTAACTGTATCACTTAATGAAAGGGGAGTGGTTGATCTAACTTTTATGTCTCAACTTTATGATACTGAGATTAAAAATATCATTGATGAACTAAGAAGTGAAATTTATTTAAATCCAGAAAGATATGATGAAGCAAATCCTTACCAAGGTTATGAAACGAGTGATGAATATCTATCAGGTAATGTAAGACAAAAGCTAAAGTTTGCTAAAGTATTTGCTGAGCTTCATCCTGATCTATTTCAGATTAATGTGAAAGCTTTAGAAAATGTTCAACCTGTAGATCTATCAGCTAGTGAGATTGATGTTAGGTTAGGAACTACTTGGATTGATCCAGAAGACTATGAAGAGTTTATTTATGAAACACTCGGTACACCAAGGTATTATCAAAACACAGGTAGTAACAGAGAAATCTGTGTAAATTTCAATAAATACAATGCCACATGGTCCATTACCAATAAAGGTATGGATGGTTATTCTATAGCTGCTAAAGAAACCTTTGGAACAAGTCGAATAAATGCTTATTACATTTTAGAAGACAGCCTTAACTTAAGATCGTGTAATGTTAAAGATCGAGTAGAAGACGGTGATAGTGTTCGTTATGTTATCAATAAGAAAGAAACCATGCTTGCTAGAGAAAAGCAAAGCTTATTAAAACAGTCATTTAAAGAGTGGGTCTTTAGTAATCCAGAAAGACGTAAAAAGTATGTATCTAAATACAATGAAAATTTCAACAACATCAGATTAAGAGAGTATGATGGCAGGCATTTAACTTTCCCTGGCATGAATCCAGACATTAAATTAAGACCACACCAAGTCAATGCTATTGCCAGAATCATTTATGGTGGCAATGCTCTATTAGCACATTGTGTAGGAGCGGGTAAGACATTTGAAATGGTCGCTTCGTGTATGGAGCAGAAAAGGTTAGGACTTATAAAAAAAGCTATTATGGTTGTACCAAATCACTTAACAACGGATATTGGAAGTGAGTTTTTAAGGCTTTACCCTTCAGCAAATATACTAGTCACAACAAAGAAAGATTTTCAAAAATCTAATCGACAAAGATTTGTCAGCAGGATTGCAACAGGTGCTTATGATGCAGTAATCATCGGACATAGTCAATTTGAAAAGATACCAGTTTCTAAGGAGCGTCAAGAGGAGATGATCAAAAGGCAGATTGATGAGATCAGTCATTCTGTAGATGATATTAGAAAAACCAATGGACAAAACTTCTCTATTAAGCAGTTAGAACGATTAAAGAAATCTTTAAATGCTGAACTTAAGAAGCTTCATGATAGCCCTAAAGATGATGTTGTAAACTTTGAGGAATTAGGAGTTGATTCACTATATCTTGATGAGGCACATTATTTTAAGAATTGTGCTGTTTTTTCTAAAATTAGAAATGTTGCAGGTATCTCTAATACACGATCGAAGAAAGCATCTGACATGCTTTTAAAAACACAATATATCCAAGAAATTAATAATGGTAAAGGTGTGGTATTTGCTACTGGAACTCCAATTTCTAATAGCATGTCGGAAATGTATGTTATGCAGAGATATCTACAAAATCATGAACTACAGGAACGTCAAATCCACCACTTTGATGCATGGGCAGCTCAATTTGGAGAAGTGGTCTCTAGTTTAGAACTAGCACCAGAAGGTACTGGTTATAGATTTAAAAGTCGCTTTGCTAAGTTTACTAACTTACCAGAGCTTATGACTATATTTAAGAACATGGCAGATATTCAAACTGCTGATATGTTAAATCTTCCAGTGCCAAAGCTAAAGGATGATAAACATCAATTGATTACATCGGAAGCCAGTGAATATACTCAAGAGATTATGGAAGAGTTTGTAGAACGTGCAGGTGATATAAGAAATGGAAGTGTTGATCCAAGATCTGATAATATGCTTAAGATAACCAATGAAGCTAGGCTACTTGGGCTTGATCCAAGACTGTTAGATCCTGATGCACCAAACGTACCAAATAGTAAAGTTAATCAATGTATTGATCGAGTGTTTCATGAATATCATGCAAGTAATGATTTTAAAGGGACACAAATTATATTTAGTGACACTGGAACCCCAAACACTGATGGTCGTTTTTCAGTTTATCCTTATATAAAAGAAGAACTCGTTGAAAGAGGGATACCAGAACATGAAATATGCTTTATTCATGATGCTAAAAGTGAAGAACAAAGAGATGCTATATTCTCAGATATGAGTAATGGAAATAAACGGATTATTCTAGGTTCGACACCTAAAATGGGGACAGGAGTTAATATTCAAGAGAAGTTAATTGCATTGCATCATTTGGATGTGCCGTGGCGACCAAGTGATCTTGAGCAGCGTGAAGGAAGAATACTGAGACAGGGTAATACCAACGATGAGGTGAGTATCTACCGTTATGTAACTCGATCAACTTTTGATAGCTACAGTTGGCAAATTATTGAAAATAAACAGCGTTTCATATCTCAGATCATGACCAGTAAATCAGTAGCAAGAAATGCAGAAGATATTGATGAATCGGTCTTATCTTATGCAGAAGTAAAAGCCATTGCAACAGGTAATCCTTTGATCAA
>Ga0070724_10001250_pt1 | contig 15493 bp, 16 predicted proteins | sample tdDd001_FD_67278 | JGI IMG/M metagenome (GOLD analysis project Ga0070724, IMG submission 67278) | Marine sediment microbial communities from the Atlantic coast under amendment with organic carbon and nitrate - tdDd00.1 | ecosystem: Environmental > Aquatic > Marine > Coastal > Sediment | place... | reverse complement strand
ACTCATAAGTCTACGTGTAAGTTTAACTTTGCTGATAGAAGGTTTTGTGTTTTATCTTTATAAATTTCGTCAAAAAAGATCATGGCTTGCTTTTGCTGTTGTAAACCTGTTGACTCAAGGCTATGTAAATTATATTTTACAAGGAGAATCTCCGATTACTCCAGCAAGCTATGTCTTTTTTTCTTTAGTATTATTAGAGTTTGTAGTCCTAATTATAGAAGCTATAAGCCTACCATATTTAATCAAAGAAAGAAGAAGAGCAATAACTTTTTCATGTGTCTTGTTAGCCAATCTAATGAGTTTCTTATTAGGCGGATGGATGATTACGAACATGCCTATTTAGGAGGTAATTATGTTTAAATGTCCAAGTTGCAATGAGGCAACAATCAGTAAATCAACAAAGTTTTTTATGGGACCTGTACGGGCAACAACTTGTAGCTTTTGTGGCGCAAAGGTGTCCATTCCCTATGTTTCACTATTTGGTTTGACCTTTTATTTCTTTTTGATTATGATGATAACCATCTTATCACCTAATATGGCATTATCTATCTTACTACTTATTGTTTCAGTAGTGGTATGGTCTTATGCTTTTTATAAGTTTGTGCCACTTATAGTAAAACCTGAAATAAAGGACTATAAATACCATATAAAAAATATCAGTATTATGTTTGTCTATTTTGCGCTATCAATATTTGTTTATGTTAATGCCATATCACCATCTATCTTCTTTTTCAGACAAGATATTGTGGATGATTTGACTCAAGTTCAGAATATTTTAGATGACTTAGGTAGTCATTTAGATGACAAGGACAACCTGCACAGCTATCTAACTGATGCAAGGGTAGAACTTATGGCTATCGGATATGAAAGAGAAGGTCATTATAGGTTAACTCGCTATTTAGAAGTATGGCCCATCTTTAGACAACTCAACAAGTTATCAGAAGATATTAATAATCAAGCGGCTATGGATGATTTGAGAGAGATAATAAAATTAGGACATGAACATCCAGAGATAAGAGATAAAGATATATATACCTATGCATTTGGTTTTAATACAAGGTATCATGTACCTCAAGGATTAAAGGCATATGAGAAGGAACTATTTAGAATTGTAAGTGAGTAGAGAGTGTCATTAAGACATTCTCTTTTTTGTTCAAATAAGGTTATAATAATAGTATATATAGAAAAGGATGAATATGAATACTTTATTTGATAATAAATTGACCAAACCTAAGTTAATTCCCGCATATGTCCAAAGAAAGCATATTAATCAAATATTAGATAAAGACCACGATCTGATTAAATTAGTTGCAAGTGCAGGATCAGGAAAATCTACATTGATGAGTCATTGGTTAGAAGAAAAAAAACATACATATATCTGGTATACACTGGATGAAGATGATAATAATCCTTTAGTTTTTCTTAAGTATCTCTTACGTAGTCTCTATTTAAACAATTTGATAGATGAAGAAATTATCAAACTACTTACCTCAACTGAACAGAGAAACTTCAGGAATTTTGAATCAATGGTTATGAGTGTACTGATGAATGTAGACACAAGTTTATATTTAGTTTTAGACGATTTTCACAAGATAATTAATAATGAGATAATAACCTTTCTAAAAAAGCTATTTGACTTTACAGGTAATATTAAGTTTATTTTAGTTTCAAGAAATGAAAACATCTTTCCATCTATAGAGAATATTTTGAATCGAAATATTATAGAACTTGGAAACGAAGAATTGCACTTTAGCAAAAGAGAGTTTAGAAATTATCTTTCTGTAAACAAACATAAAATAAATCAGACACTTATTGATAGAATTTATAAAAAATCCGAAGGTTGGCTTATGGGGATACAATTGATGACTACCTTTAAGTTTGATTCTCATGTAATGGATGATATTATAAACGAGAGAAGTATCCATTTAATAAAGAAATACATGATTGAAGAGATTCTCTTTAAAGCACCTAGTCACATCATAGACTTTGTATATATTACATCTATGATGACATACTTTGATTTATCTATATGTCATTATTTAATACCAAACTCCTCATACTTAATTGATGATATAAAAAAAAATAACTACTTCCTAGTTGTTGTAGATGAAAAAAATAAGGTCTACAGATACCATCACTTGTTTAAGGAGGCTTTAGATAATAGTCGTGATTCTTACTTCAAGGAGAGACAAATTCTAGAGTATAAGAGTAAGGTCGGTAAATGGTATGAAGATAATAACTATTATAAGAAGGCAATAGAAATATATTTATCTTATCATGAGTATGGTAGGGTAATCGACTTATTAAAAGAAATTTGGCCGAGTATGGACCAAGAGATGCAATTGAATCAGTGGAAGGCATTTCTGGATAAAATACCATTATCATTCTATAAACATGATGTTGTCATTCAGTTAGGATTAGGATGGTCTCACTTGCAGAATGGAAATTTAAGTGAGGCAACTAAGTCATTTTCTATCGTTTCTGATTTATCAAGTAAAGATGGCATCGATAGTAAAAGCATTACATCTATTTCTAGGTCATTAAAGGTAGCTGGTATATATATTGATGCAATGAATAAAGCTTATGAAGATTTAATTGACAAGGTAAATCCTTTAGTAGAAGTATACAATGAAAATCAACAAGTAGCAGTATTATATATTTTGAAGTCCTGTGCACACTGGGCTCTAGGTGATTATCTAGATGCAGAAGAAGCACTAAAAAAGGGTAGAAAGTTCTTTAATGATGAACTTATGCGTAATATGACTGACATGACGTTGATCGATTTGTATTTGGAGATGGGTTATTTAAAAAAGGCTTCTTTTTTATTAGGTCTTGTGAGAAAAAGAATTCAATACAACCCGGTATTGAAGGTAATGAATGCCAATATAGAACTTCTCCAGGCCAAGTACTATTTTTATCATTCGCAAGTTGAAAAAGCCTTCACTAGTTTAGTAAAAAGTGAAAGTTACAGTACATATGCCTTAGACGATTATGAGTATAATTACAATAAGTTAAAAGCGCGACTTTATTTGAGTCAAAGCTTAAGTAATAAGGCGAAAGAAGTTTTGGGACGAATGAGTCAATTAAACTATCCAAGTCCAGTACCTGAAAGTGTTACATTACAAGATCTAGAAAATGAAGTGAAATATCAAGAAACTTTTGAGTTAGATTCAGACGATTATATGTCAGAGCATTATATGAAACTCTTTACCTTATACCAACTAAGATCGGATATTGTGACTTCTGAGCATATTAAGAATTTGGAAGTTTTGCTTCGCCAAGCAGAATTGCAAAAAAGAATTAGTAGTCAAGTTGATTTAGCCTTACTCTTGAGCTTATGCTATGAAAAGAATAATAATGGATTTTTATCATTAAAATATGAAAAAGTAGCCACAAAGTTAGTAGAAACACATAAGTATAGTCTGCCTTTTTATTTATACAAAATAATTGAGAAAGAAGACCTAAAGACACATGTTAGGAATAATGAGTTGTCAGAACCTTTAAGTAAACGAGAATTAGAGGTTCTCAGCTTGATTGCAGAGGGATTTACCAATAAGGATATAGGAAAAAAGTTATATCTTACTGAAGCGACAGTAAAGAGTTACAATAAGAGTATCTATAGAAAACTCGATGTAAATAGAAGAACTCAAGCTACTTCAAAAGCAAAATCACTAGGCATAATTAAATAACCTTATACCTACTTTGGTAGGTAGTTGAAAGAAACTAATGTACGTTATGATGATATCAAGACGACATTAGTTTTTTTGAGGTGAATATGAAGGTAATAGAAGTAAAGAAGAATGATAAAGGAAAATATTTAGGCATAAGCCATATGGAAGCAGATGTAACAAAGGCTTATCAGATTAAAGTAAAAGTTATGTGCTCGTCCTTAACGACTGGTGATTTAGCCAGTTTGCACATGAAGAAAAAAAATATAGGACAGTTTTATACAGGTTTAATAGTAGAAGTTGGTGAAAAAGTTAATGAGTTTTCAGTTGGTCAAAGAGTAATTGGGATATGTAATGGTGCTTATTCCGAATTTATAATTGTTCATAAAGATTCGATGATTATACATTTGCCAGATGAAGTAACATACTCAGATGGAGTTGCACTTTTATTTGGTGGTACAACATCTTTGTATTTTATTAGAAGAGCAATAAAAGTTAATAAGCTACATAAAGTTCTTGTTAATGGTGCTTCTGGAGAAGTGGGGGTTATTTGTTTACAATTATTGAAAGCATATGGTCATCATGTAACTTCAGTTTCTAGAGAAGAAAATTTTGCTCTACTAAAAGAGTTAGGTAGTGATCAGTGTCTCGATTATACAAAAGAAAATGTGAAAGAATTTTTGAGTGAATATGATCTGGTCTTTGACGCTGTAGGCAAGTTAGATATTAGTAACTTAGATAGTATGTCAGGTCAAGCTACTTTTGTATCAACACAGTTAAATATAAATCTCTTGAAAGCTAAAATTCTGTCAAAATTTAAGAGAATGCCAAGTGTTATATTTGGTATTGCAAGATCTAATAAATCAGATATAGAAACACTATTGAATCTGTATTTGACTGGAAACATTAAACCTATCATAGATAGTAGGATTACATTGGAAACCATAAACAAAGGTGTCAGTCGAGTTAAATCAGGTAGAAAAATTGGGAGTATAGTAATTGAGATAGCAAAGGAGAAATGGTAGTGATGAACGTGAGATTAGAAAGTGATAAAACATATAAAATTACTGCACGAATAGGTGGAATATCATATTTACTTTTGATTTTTCTAGGTCTTTATGCAGAGTTGTTTGTTAGAGAACGTCTGTTAGCCGGAAATGGATATGAAATTATAAATAATGTACTTAATCATGAAATGTTATATAGAAGTGCATTTCTCAGTGATTTAATCATGGTTTTACTGGATATTATTGTAGGTATAGTCTTTTATATTATTTTAAAGAAGACAAACTGGATAATAGCATTAACTGGTTTAGTCCTTAGATTATCTCAATCGATTTTGTTGGCTGTAAACTTAATTAGAATGCATACAGCACTCCAACTATTTAAGGCAAGTAGTCATTCAACAGATTATTACGCAGTGTTAGGTCTGGCAGAGTTGAATATATTTAAGTATGGATATTTTTTAGCTCTAATCTTCTTTGGATTGTATTTAGTCGTGATTGCATCACAGCTATATCAAAGAGATTACTTTAACAAGATAATTGTATTATTTATTGGTATCTCAGGTTTATTTTATATTGCTGATAGTTTAGTTAATTTCCTTTTACCTGATTTAACTTATATAACGAGTTCAACACCGGTCATGATGCTATGGATTATAACGGAGATTGCCATTGCCTTAGAATTAATAAGGCTAAGTTTCAGGAAAAAGAGTTTTGAATAAGGAGGATTTATGAATATTAATAGATTATTAGATAGATACAGTGATTTGAATCCAACATATGGAAATGGTTTAACTAATCATTTGAGCATGTCGATGTATGCACAAAAATATTTAGGTAAAAAAGAAGAAGATATTGTGAAATTTGCAGAGAAATATATTCAAGACAGAGACCTTGATAAAATTGAACCAACTAATTTACAAGTGAATAATTTATATGATCATTTAGGTAATAAGTCTAGTTATGAAGCTTTGAGTAGATTTTTCTATGATCAGATTTTGAAATCAGATTATGAGATCGTCATTGGTCGGTATGTTGATGATTTGCTTGTGGGATCAGGTGGAGATGCATTTCACGGAATGATTCGTTTAGCATATGCTCTAGAAAGTAAGAATGATAAAGAAATTAGTTTTGCCTTAGCTTATTTAGCGAGTTCTTATGTTAATTTTAATTTGGTATTGGATAATCTACAAGAAAATCGACCAATGGATTCTTTTATTAGATTATCAAAAAATCAGCATTTTTTAGATAAATCCTTTAAAGGTTCTTTAATAATAGAAAGGATGATCGAAGTTGCAAAAGACACTAAATTAGATGAGGTCATAAATTTATTGCCAGAAGATTCATTGAATATAAAGTCTATGAGTCAACTTGCCATTACTTTGTATTCTAAAACTTGTAACTTTACTATGTTGCATGGATTTACTTCTACACACGCTTTGTCATTATTGCTTCCATATGTTAAGGATAAAAAAAGAATAATGCAACTTCATTGGTTGCATATTCAGATTGCTTATTTATCAACTAATTGTGTTCCAATTTCCTATGTAGTTAATAAAAAAATAGATATTAACTGGCAACATATATTTGATCAGGCCATTAGGTCAACTGATGACCATACTCATAAGCTGATACATAGTTTACACAAAAGTTTTAAAGCTTATCTCAATGAGGAGTGGTCAGATCTATATGCAATAATGGCTTATGATAGAATAAAGAACGATAGTTCTGTAAGTGAAGGATAATTTCATGAACCTAAGACAAGAAAAACTCCAATCTATTGATAAGAGTCATGAAAATATAATTATCGGTAATATTAAAGAAATAGGATACAGTATAAAGGATTTTCATAATCATCAATCTTTAGAAGTTCTTGAAGTTATTGAAAGTGGATTAACTGGACTTGTTTATCATATTGTAAATAAGGATCATTTCAACTTAAAAGTAAAAAGAAAACGTAGTAAAGTAAAAAACATTGATGGTCAATTGGCTTATCTTAATGAAATTTTATGTAGAAAAAAAATAGAAGAAGTTCGAAATTTTAATAACATAATTGATAGAGGTGTTGTTAAAACCAGATATGCAAATTATAAAGAAGGTATAATTCTATCTGATTGGATAGATGGAAGATCTCCTGATTCTCTTGATTTGAAATGGATTGAGCAAGTAATTGAACTTGCATTGGAATTGCAGAAACATGGTTTGTTTGAATGGGATTTAAGTAAGGGAAATATTTTAATTGAACATGGAAAAGTAAAGTTATTTGACTTTGGTTATTGTTATGAATTTGATCCTATGAATGACTATAATTCAGATGGACTTAAATCCAAAGGATTTCATCCGTTAGAGAGATTAGAAACTCGCTATTTAATGATGCTTCTATTAACACTAGAAGACAATGAAAATCAAGGTTACTTAGAAACATATAGGCGAATTAAAATGATAGGGATAAAGTATTATGAAAAGTATCTCTACTGGTTGATAAAGAATTCTGCTTCACTGATTGTAATTGATTATTATGATGGAATCATAGAGACTTGGAAAACTGCAATCAATGATATAGAAGAACTAAGAAAACTGTATTGTATAGAAAGCTATAGAGCCCACCTTTTTGATGTATATGATGATTTATCTGGACAATCCTGTAATGAAAAGACACTTACTAGAGTTAATGCATTAGAGAAAAGGCTTGAAAATCATTATGATTTACTTGTTGATAGAGGTATATTAAGTTATGAGGCTAGTATCGAAGAAGCAAAAAAGGAAGTTGATAATTTAAAAGAACAAGTAATTAACCTTCTAAGAAAGTAAAAATAACCTCGAAAGAGGTTATTTTAGTATACGTGTTCATTTAGTTTTAGATGTACTTTATCTTTTTTTTCTGGATGTATTAAAACATCTATATAGTCGCCTACTTGAATAGATATTAGATTATGTATGTTCATCATGATGGACTTATTCATTGTATAAATATCATCATAATGGTGAATCTCAAGTTCTAAGTTATAGACTGGTACTTTATTGATGCGCACGCCACTCTGTGTGAAAGACAGAACTCTCGCTTTTGCAGGATAATAGTCATCAATGTTCTTAGGTATTTTTGATGATGAACTTCTTGCTAGAAAGATTGATCCAATAAATATTGGAGCTACAGATACCCAAATAGCAATATTAAAGAATAGAAATCCTTTTCGCATAGTATTAAAGATTTCATCTGATGATATTTCATATTGTGCATTTGTAGTTGCGTTCATCAAAAGTTCATATATAGGCATTTGAGTGAGTAAGTAAGTTACCATAAGTAAGGTTACTATTACTGGTAAAGCCCCTAGTTTAGCAAGACCCGACTTTGATGTTAACATCATCAAAATAGATAGTATTAATATGATTTCTAGTAGAACAAATATTACAATGGGTATTAGTTTTACAATTTCAACAGGAAACAGTCTAAAACCTAGACCAAAGCTTGCGCCAAGAATTGCTGCTAATATACCACAAATAAGCATAAGTGTGTTTAATGTTTTTTTCATTATTATCTCCTTTTTCTATCTCATTATAGCATAAGAGGTTATAATGAATATGGAGGTAGACTATGTATTGTATAATTCATGAAAAAACAATAAAAGAAGATGATAAGGTAGTTGCATGGTGGAGTTTTGGAAAAACAGTCATTGCAAGTGCGGTTATGCTATTGGTAGAAAAAAATATACTAGACTTAAACAAAACCTATGGTCCATTACCAGGTACTTTAAAACAAGTCTTAAGACATGATGCTGGATATCCTGATTATGGCGGTGTTAAAGCATATCATGATGCTGTGACTAGAAATGAGCAGGCTTGGGATTTTAAAACCTTAATCGAAAAAACAGGAAAAAGTCAATCAGTATTTCAACCAGGACAAGGATGGATGTACTCTAATATTGGCTATTATTATTTAACACAATTAATTAAAGATACAATGAATATGTCTTTACAAGAAGCATTAGATCAACTGATTTTTGATAAACTAAAGGTCAATGTCAAAGTAGCTCTAACTCAAGAAGATTTAAAGTCATGTCATCATGTCAAAGAATCATACGATCCCAAGTGGGTTTATCATGGTCTTCTCATAGGAACTTTAGAAGATGCATGCGTTATATTACATACTTTAGCAAGTGGTGAGCTTCTATCGGAGGATTTATTAGCAGAAATGAAAGATGCTTGTCACTTAAATATAGATGTAGGGGATAGACCTTGGAAAAAACCTTCTTATGGTTTAGGTTTAATGATAGACCAAACCGACCAAAGTTTTGGTCATACAGGACAAGGGCCAAATAGTGTTATAGCTGTTTATCACTTTCCAGATAAGCATATGACAGTTGCTTCATCAAAAAATACTTATGATCAAGCAGTTGTTGAGAATTATATTAAATCACTTCTATAAAAAGAAAGGAAATCATATGGCATTAATCATGGTATCTACAGCAGTAATGATTTTTTCAGTCGTAATAGGTGTCTTTGTTGCACTGATGTTAGGGAAAAATCAAAATACAAGACCCAATAGAATTCAGGCATTGGAAGAAAGAGTTGAAGCTTTAGAGAAAAAATTAGAAGATGATAGATATTATTAGGAGAAAATATGGCAACGTGGATAGCACATCTTAGAATAGCAGATAAAATATTAAAAGAGTTACCTTATAAGAGATTAGAGTTCTTAGCAGGGAATATAGGACCAGATAGTGGTCTTCCAAATGAGGATTATTCAAGGTTTGATCCACCAAAATCAGTGACTCATTTTCTTGATGAAAATAAAAGAGATCATCCTGCAAGTAAGATTTCTTCAAGTTTGTTTTACGACAATCACCTTCAGAATGATATTACTGACTATAAAATTGGCTATTATGCACACCTTATCACAGATGTAAGATGGTCTATCTTACTGGTCAATCAAAGGAAAGAAAATCCAGACTTATACAAACAGTTAAAAGAGGACCCAAGTTTTATATGGGAAATCAAAAAAGATTGGTATGGTCTAGACTTTAAATATGTCTATGAGATCAATTCTGATATATTTAATGAGTTTATGACCATTAAAGCTGTACCAGATCATTTAGACTATTTTCCGAAAGGAGCATTAGATATTCAACTAAAGAACATTCAAAACTATTACAGTGACAAAGGTCAGTGGCCTCAAGGACAGGGTATCTATTTAAAGGAAAAAGAAATGGATACATTTGTAGAAGAAACGGCACTCTATATCATTGAAAAACTCAAAAAAGAATTTTAGGATCAGTTATCTGATCCTATTTATTTGCTCTTAAGAGTTGCCATGTTTTATGAAGTGTTTCATGTTCTATAAGTGCAGTATCGAATTTAAGCAGTGAAAATGTTGTTTGTATAATAGGGCCGATAGAGAAGGCTGCTATTAAAGTACCTATACCTACTTTCCCTCCTAAAAACCATCCTATGATTACTGCAGTAATCTCTACAAGACCTCTACATAGTCCGATAGGCAGCTTGGTTTTCTTGTTAAGTCCTACCATCAAAGAGTCTCTAGGACCTGCTCCAAATCCTGATCCCATATAGTAATAAGATCCAAATGAAATAATGACTAATCCTGTAAGTAACATGAGTACACTAATCATTAGATGACTTGTTTGTGGGATAATATCTAAATACATAATTAAATCAATAAATAATCCTATGGCAAACATATTCATGATTGTGCCTATGCCTAGCTTTTCACCTAAGAGTAAGGCGATTATCACTATAGCAAATACTGCATATATTGAAGCTATTCCAACTGTAGTGGAGATGGTATCAGCTAAGCCCACGTGAAAAACATCCCAAGGGGCAAAGCCAATATCAGCTTTTATGGTGATTGTTATGCCTAAAGCATATAAGAATAATCCAAATATTAATCGACTGAATCTTTTCATTCTAACCTCCAATTGTATGACCTGTATTTAAATTGTATGACTAACAATTTTTAATTTCTATATATTGTATGCTATACTTACAGTATATATGATAGAAACTTAAGGTCAATAGATGATTGTCTGTCATACAATTGGAGGGAAAATATGTGGAAACCGAGTGAACTCAATACCGATATAACTTTATATGTTGCCATAGCAGATGCAATAGAAAAGAGTATTCATAACAAAGACCTATTACCAGGAGAAAAGATGCCAACACAGAGGCACATTGCTGAAGTTATAGGTGTTAATCTAACAACTGTTACTAGGGCCTACAATTTAGCCAAAAAAAGAGGTCTTCTTAAGGCTGTAACTGGTAAAGGAACCTTTGTTGCAGATCCTGAGGATCAATTTCTACCACATGTTAGACAAGACTCTAATGGAATAATTGATTTTGGTCTTGTTGGATCTATTAAGGGTAACACACGTTTAGTTGAATCCATATTGAAAGATCTACCTAGTACAGTCAATTTAGATGAACTCTTATCCTATATACCAAGTCAAGGTATGATGAGACATAGAATATCTGGTGCTAAATGGGTTGGTTATCATGGATATGAAGTAACAGGAGAAGATGTTCTAATATGCTCAGGCTCAATGCATGCCATAAATTGCACCTTGTCTTCACTATTTTCATATCAAGCGACCATAGCTGTGGATCAGTTGACATTTACAGGTTTTAGAAATGCCTGTGGCCTAAATGATATAAATTTAATGCCCGTAGCTTATGATGAATTTGGTATGATACCTGAAGCTTTAGATCAAGCGTGTCAGAAGCAAAAAATTGACGGTATTTATCTCATGCCAAACCTTCAAAATCCAACTGCTATTGCAATGACCACAGAAAGAAAGTCTGCTATTGCAACTGTTATAAGAAAACATAATCTATTACTAATAGAAGATGATATTTATAACTTAATGACTGGAGACAGTAGACCTATGGCCAATTTGTTGCCAGATCAAACAATATATATTTGTGGTACGTCTAAGACTTTATATGCAGGTCTAAGGATTGCATTTGTAGTTGTGCCTAAACGTTTGCAGGATAAGTTCATCCAAAGCATAACAGCAACTGTTTGGATGGCGTCTCCCATAGGAGCAGAGTTAGTTTCACAGTTAATAGAAAGAGGTTTAGTTGAATCAATTATGGAAGAAAAAAGGAAAATTATAAAGGAAAGATTAGAGATAACTTTAAATATGCTAAAAGACTATCAAGTTTCTTCTTCTGCTTTCGGACCTTTTTTATGGTTGACACTGCCCGATTATATTGATGCGAGTGAGTTTGAACATATCGCCTTAATCCATCATGTGAGAGTCGTTTCTGCGAAAAAGTTCGCTGTAGGACCTAACACAAGTAACGCAATAAGATTATCGATTATTAATGTAGACAATATAGAAGAGTTAAAAAAGGGATTATATAAGCTTCTTCAGCTACTAAAAAATCCCGAGTATAATAAAGATATAATCATGTAAAAAGCGCATTTATGCGCTTTTTATTCGTCTAAACTGCTATTAAACTGCCACTCGATACCATACTTATCTATAAGACTACCAAATGCTTTTGCCCAGAATGTAGGACCAAAAGGCATTTGAATTTGTCCACCATCTAATAAATTATCATAATATCTCTTTAAGTCATTTTCATCATCTAGATCAATTAGAATACTCATGTTATTACCTTTATTAAATGGCTGATTAGGCATAACATCAGAGAACATGATGTATTGACCATTAAAAGTGATACTACCATGCATAATTAAATTTTTCGCTTCTTCAGGAACTGGGAAGTTCGGATCTTCAGGCATATCCTTATAATACATTAAGTCAGGTTTATCTGTGCCTAAAGCCTGAGCGTAAAAATTCATAGCTTCTTCCGCTTGACCTTTAAAAGTCATATAAACATTAACAGACATAATTTCTCCTTTCTTGATTTATTCGAGAAATACCCAGTTTATTCTCTATTAATCAGAGTTTTAGTGTAGCCAAAGTGAGACACTAAAGGTATATATTTGTTAATTGTTTAACGATGTGTCTCTAAAACGAGACAAGTAATCTCAGTAACCTTTAGGTGTCTCTTTTGGGGGACAGAATTGAATGATTACTTATCTTTGGAATCTCTTCAAGCTAGTAAAATGCTAATTTCTATTTTGGCACGCAATTTGCGATATAGTTTTTCGAAGTTTAAACCGATCGACAAAGGAGATTATATGAGATTAAAAGGAAAAATAGCTGTAGTTACAGGCGCAGCAAAAGGTTTAGGTGGAGAAATAGCACAACGTTTTGCAACTGAAGGGGCAAAAGTTATTGCAGTTGATATGACTGATTTAAGTTATTCTCATGAATCAGTTGAGGCTTACAGTTTAAATGTAACAGATAGACAAGCTGTAGGTGATTTTGTAAAGCAGGTAGAAAATAAATACGGTAAGGTAGATATTCTTGTTAATAATGCAGGTATTACAAGAGATGCATTAACTAGAAAAATGACAGATGAAATGTGGGATCAAGTTATTGATGTTAATTTAAATGGTGTTTATAACTTAACAAAACACATCGGACCTATGATGATGCAAAATGGTTATGGTTCAATCATTAATATTGCCTCTGTAGTGGGTGAGTTCGGCAATGTAGGACAAGCCAATTATTCAGCAACTAAATCAGCTTTATATGGTCTGTCAAAAACATGGGCAAAAGAATTTTCTAGAAAAGGTGCAAATGTAAGAGTTAATACTATTTCACCAGGTTATATTATGACAGATATTTTAAAAACAGTACCAGAAGATCTTCTTAAGAAATTTGCAAGTATGACAATGCTAGGACGATTAGGACAGCCAGAAGAAATTGCAAATGCGGCATTATTTCTAGCGTCTGATGAATCATCTTATGTATCAGGACACAACTTATCTGTAAACGGTGGTATGAGATTATAGGAGGAAGGTATGAAAGGAAAATCAATTGATCAAATTAATGTAGGTGATAGTGCTGTTTTCCAAAAGACGATCACAGAAACTGATGTCTATATGTACGCAGGAATTTCGGGTGATATCAATCCTGCACATATCAACGAAGAACATATGAAAGATACTATTTTTAAAGGAAGAATCGTACATGGTATGTTAACCGCAGGTTTAATCTCGGCAGTACTCGGTAACCAATTACCTGGACCCGGCACTATTTATCTAGGACAAGATCTAAAATTTACAGCACCAGTAAGGTTTAATGATACAATTCAAGCGAAAATTACAGTTAAAGAAAAAATAGTTGAGAAGAATAGAATTATCTGTGAGACAACATGTATTAATCAAGAAGGTACGGTTGTTTTAACAGGTCAGGCAATGGTAATGCCACCAAAGTAGGGAGGAAATATGAATTTTAATCAAACAGATCAACACAAAATGCTAAGAGAGATGTATCAAGCATTTACTATTAATGAAGTAGAACCACTAGCAAGTGAAGTCGATGAGGAAGAAAGATTTCCTGTAGAAACAGTAGAGAAAATGAAGTCACTTGGTTTCTTTGGTATTCCATTTCCAGTAGCCTATGGTGGACAAGGTGGAGATAATCTAGCTTATGCTATGGCGGTAGAAGAGTTATCAAAGGCATGTGGTACAACTGGAGTAATTGTATCTGCTCATACTTCATTATGTGCTGCACCAATTTATGAGTTTGGGACTGAAGCTCAGAAGCAAAAGTATCTTGTACCTTTAGCAAAGGGTGACAAATTAGGTGCATTTGGCTTAACAGAACCTAATGCAGGTACAGATGCTGCTGGTCAACAAACACAGGCAGTATTAGACGGTGATCATTACATCCTAAACGGCTCTAAAATATTTATTACCAATGCGGGTTATGCTTCTGTTTATATCATTATGGCTATGACAGAACCTGAAAAAGGCTTAAAGGGAATTTCTGCTTTTATTGTTGATGGAGATGCTGAGGGATTCACAATCGGTAAAAAAGAGGAGAAGATGGGGATCAGAGGTTCAGCCACTTCCGAATTAATATTCGAAAATGTAAGAGTACCCAAGGAAAATTTATTAGGCAAAGAAGGACAAGGTTTTAAAATCGCAATGAAAACCCTAGATGGCGGTCGAATTGGTATCGCATCTCAAGCTCTTGGTATAGCACAAGGCGCTCTAGATGAAACGGTTAAGTATACAAAAGAGAGAAAACAGTTCGGTAGAGCTTTATCAAAGTTCCAAAATACTCAGTTCCAATTAGCGGATATGCAAACAAAAATAGAAGCTTCTAGATTGTTGGTTTATAAGGCGGCTAAGGCAAAAGATGACAAATTAAACTATTCAGCAGATGCTGCAATGGCTAAGTTATTTGCATCAGAAACTGCAATGGAAGTGACAACAAAAGCTGTACAACTACATGGTGGATATGGTTATACAAGAGAATATCCAGTAGAACGTATGATGAGAGATGCAAAAATCACTGAGATCTACGAAGGTACTTCAGAAGTTCAAAAAATGGTTATTGCAGGTAAGTTATTAAAGTAGGAGGAACAATGAATATAGTAGTATGTATCAAACAAGTACCGGACACAACAGAGGTACGTTTAGACCCTAAAACAGGCACTTTGATCCGTGAAGGTGTTCCAAGTATCATCAATCCAGATGACAAGTGTGGTCTAGAAGCAGCCATCTCATTAAGAGACTTATATGGTGCTCATGTAACAGTTTTAACAATGGGACCTAAACAAGCTAAAAAAGCTTTAAGAGAAGCATTAGCAATGGGTGCTGATGAAGCAATTTTATTAACAGATAGAGCTTTTGCAGGGGCTGATACATGGGCCACTTCATCTACATTAGCTTCAGCTATTAGAAACTTAGATTATGATTTGATTGTAACAGGTAGACAA
>Ga0070724_10001245_pt1 | contig 15541 bp, 15 predicted proteins | sample tdDd001_FD_67278 | JGI IMG/M metagenome (GOLD analysis project Ga0070724, IMG submission 67278) | Marine sediment microbial communities from the Atlantic coast under amendment with organic carbon and nitrate - tdDd00.1 | ecosystem: Environmental > Aquatic > Marine > Coastal > Sediment | place... | reverse complement strand
ACAAAACGCCTGATTTTCATCGGTTTTAAGGTCAAAAAGTCGAAAAATGGAGAGAAAACAGAAGATTTAGGGCACGCCACGCTAAATTCTTAATGTGCGATGCAGTAAATCAAAAAGTCTGGAAATATGAGGAAAGCCCAATGATTACGCACGATTCAGAGCGAAAACAAATATTTATTTGCAATGCGGAGTGAGATGGCAATAATGACACAAGGTTGATACACCACATGCATGCATTGCATTGGCTCTTGTCCTTTGTTCAGGTACGGCTATCAACTAGGTTTGATATATGGAGACAATCAATGGATTAGATGCAATACGATTAGCACAGGAGGTGTCGAAGGTTCCGGACGGCTGCTTCACGATAGCCTTCTATCCTTACAATAGGACCAAAGGTCAGGCATCAGATAAGCTTACTACACGTGAAGGCTGCAAGACTAGAGCTCAATTGCCTCAAGAAGTCTTTGCTGTTGGTAGTGATAATTACTTCTGCTTTCAGGATACGGACGAGAACCCAAAGACCTGCTATCGAATACTATGGAGATTCGTTGCGTTTCCTCCTGATTTCAAAATGAGAAAGATCAATTGGTTATAAAGATTAATACTATGAGTGTACAGAACTTTGGCAAGCTTGGTGTATATACTAGTGAGGATACAGTGATATCCTTCCAGTTGGGTGATGGTGATCCCTGGCATAATAGCAACACATCATCCGATGATGATCTGGGTGGAACATCTCCTTTGTTTGGTGAGCAGCCACTTATGCTTTCAATGAATGGTTATCGCATACTTGCAAGAGGTGCAGACAACCGCCTGCCTAACGAGATTGAGAAGATGATCCATGGTAATAGGATCCTTCCTGGCTTAATGGATAAGCAGATCAATATTCTATATGGTAAGGGACTAATGCCTTATATCAATACATTCGAAAAGAATAAGGTTGTTAGGCTATGGCAGGAATGTAAAGAGATTACCAATTGGTTGGATGGTTGGGTTGAGAATGGCTTTGAATCTTATCAGCAATTCACAGAAGCTCTTATCCGTAGGTATTACTTCTTTGAGGATGCATTTGTTAAGTGGCGTTTCAATCGCTCCAGGTTAATAGGTAGCAAACCAATTGCCGGATTAGAATTGATCGATAACAAACGTGCACGATTAGCTACTTCAAGAAAAGTGGATCCACTTTATGAAGATCTTGAGTATCGTGATTTCAAACATGTATTTGTTGGCAATTGGAATGCCGGTATCGATTATCGATTCAAGCGTTACGATATGCTGAACATGAAGAATCCAAGCTCCCACAAAGTAGCTGTATCGCATCATAGAAACGAGGCTGTTGGCAATCATTACGGTTTAAATAAGTTCTACGAGGGAACCAAGGATTGGATAAAAGGAACAAGTAAAACACCTCTATTCATTAACTCATATCTGGAAAACTCTTTTGGAAGTAATGTACATGTGATTATTCCTGCTGCCTGGTTAGAGCATAAGAAAAATATGCTTGAAAATATTTGTGATGAAAACGAAAAACTTAAAGAAGCTAATCAGCCTTTGATTACAATTAAGGATAAAATCACAGGACAAGAAATTGTAATTGGTACAGAGTTCTCAGAACGATATTTGATTGAGTACACCAACATGGAGATAAAGAAATTATCCAAGTATCTATCTGGAACCAAGAACCAGGGAAAGATATTTGTTTCGAATAGTTTCCAGAATGGAGAAAAAGAAGAGGTCCGTTGGAAAATTGAGGTTATCGATCTGAAATACAAGGAGTATATCAATTCTTTAATTAGCTATGACAAACGTGCCGATGAAGTGTTGACTACCTCTAAAGGAATCGACTCCAGTATTTCTTCAATCAGTAAAGATGGTATCATTTCCAAGTCCGGATCCGATCTCTATTACAATTATCTGATCTATCTGCACAATCTATCTATTCCGGAGCGAATTTGTTCTGAGGTGTTCAATATGGCAATTCGTATAAACTTCCCACACCTCTATAAACAAGGCTTCAGACTTGGCTTCTACAACGATGCACCTCAAAAATTAGAGGATACTCCTCCTGCTGATCGTTTGCAGAGCCAGGTGAGTAATAATTCAAGCCAATTATCAAGAATTGAAAACCTTTTAATATCAATGAACGATGGTAACAATTGATTTTTTTGACGGAATACAAAAATTCAGAACCTTGGCTCCTGGTGTCGATGCATCACGAAAATTTGACGGCATGGAGTCATCTGCCAATATTGCTAAAAAGAAGCTGAAGGACCTGATTGAAGACATGTGGGATGATTTGAAAGCCTATCATGAATCGAAAGCTGCCGATAAGCCTAAATGGAACGAAGCGGTTGGCTATCTTCAAGGTGCTTTTGCAAATTTGGTAATGTATGAATTTGCTCCTTTCTGGTTTCAGGAACAAAAGGAAGAAGGAAAAGACTACTACCGATACGAACAGCAGAATCAGCGTGAAGCTTATATTTCCAATTTGTGGATCTATATGGATAGCCTATTGGATTTATTCAACAACAATGAAGCTGAGTTCCTTAAATGGAAGGAAACTCAAACCTATAAGGATCGGGAAAACCTATTGATTGAATCTGCCGATGAATTCGATAGATACTACGATATAGGTCGTTCTCATTACTTCTTTAGCAAGATAATTTTCATTATTCGTGAAATTGGCGAAGATCATATTTATTCAATGATCAAGACCAAAGAGCGATTGAGCGAAGCAGGTAATGAAAAATTAAAAGTAGCTGTAAAAAAGGCTGTAGTATTCTATACTATGGGACATGCAGTAAAGCGATTGGATTTTACTGAATTACCAAAATCGATTCGTAACAACGATCGGGATACTTCCAGAACCATGCGTACCGGATACTCCGAAAGTCAGGCAATCGAAAAATTGAGTGAATCTCTTCTTGCCAAATATGACGAATATATGAATGATGTCGATTTTGAGTTGAATAAACCCGCTCCAGGAACATCGGCTTTTTTGGGTACCGATATCAATAACGAGGATGATAAATCTTATTACATGTCATGATTAGTCTTTATTTAGGAGAGAACGAATATAAATTTCCCAATTCATGGGAAGAATTAACGCAGGATCAGTACCTGGCAATGCTCCCATTGTTTCAACAATATTCAGAGGAAACAATATCGGTTAGCGATGTAAAAGCCTTATGGTTTACAGATATTGCAGGCTTAAAAGGAATGAGAGTCCCTAAGAAAAAAAGAAACCTACATGCCGAAAACATTTATCGTATGTCCAGGGAATTCTCATTCATGTTTCAGATTGAATACCCTAAAGGATCCCTCGATAATATTAGTCCAGATTTACGCTCAAAACTCAGAAAAACACCTCCTGAAGATTTAGAACAAACACCGGAAGTGAGATACTTGTCAAGACAAGATTATCAATACAAGATCGATGCATGTTGGTGCAAAAATTTGGTACCTGATATCACTGTCGGAAAATTGAAGCTAAAAGGTTATACGACGGATCTGAAAGGAAATATGCTTCAAACCTCTATGGTTGCCTCACAATTCAATTTAGTTACTGAGTTGTTAAGCCAATACGAAGCCAGTCAAAACAAGCTTTATCTTCGAATGATTGTTGCTTGTTTGTATGCTCCGGAAGGGGAATCTTTCAATGGAGATTTAATTGCCGACCGTGCCGATCAACTTATCGGTATTGATGAAATAGTACTGGATGCCATATTGCTAAATCTTCAGGCATTCCTAACATTTATCAAATTAAAAACCAAGTGGGGATTACTTTGGAAACACACACCAAGTAAAAAAGGTGGTGTAAGTATTGGAGCCAACGAAAGCTTATTCAATTTGAGTGAGCGAAATCATGGTGACTTCGAAAAGATTGATCAAATGCCACTAATCAAGTTCCTCGATCTCATGTTAAAGGATTTATACGATGCCGTTAAAACGATGAAAGATCATGAAATGGACGTTGTAGAAATTGCGAGTAAAGCAGGATTAAGTATTCACCAGGTAAAACAAATATTAGGATGAAAACAATAATGCAGGACGTATTTACACTTTTTGCCAAATATCCCGAAAAATCAGGCGTTTTAGATACATTCAATAAAGGAGAATCTACTATTCCCGGTTACGAGGCATTCAAAACATCTATCCAAAATTTAGAGGAACATTCTATGATTCCGGATATCAAACATTACATTTTTGGAGTGAATGAGGATATAATTAAAAAGTACATTTCTGATATTGACTCCTACTATTTATTTATCGATTACGGTGATATCAATAGCAATGTAGATGGAATGAATCGTAGAACTTCAGGTATTTATCTGGCAGCTACTGTAGCATTACCATTCAAGCCAAAAGATTACGATATGGCTGATCAGGTGATACTCACCGATATTGCCTTGCAATACTTGCTCCAGATAAAAGAGGATTTAATTACCAAACAAAAAAAGCATCCCTGGTTAAAAAATCTTTCCGATAATCATGATATTTCTCCTTTTGTGGCTCGTGAGTTGAATGGCTCGGTTGGTTGGACCCTCACTTTCCGAAAAGAAGGAACCGATTTTGTTTAGTAGAAATGTATTGTTAAATTTAGAATTCAAACCTAAAAAAAACAAAAACATGTATTATTCAAGAACTACCGATTTTACCGAAACTCCTGAGTTTTGGATCATGGCTATTATTAATCTTATCCTGTTTGTTGTATTCTTAAGAATGGCTTGGAACATTGCCCAGTTAAGAAAAGGATTGGTTACAACCTCTGCTGCCAGAAATAAGCAAATTAGAAAATTAGAATTTAAAGGTCGAAGCGAAGAAGTGCTAGATCTCTATTACGATGAACTTTTCGAAGTATATTGTGAAAGTGAAGATACTGCAGGTGAGAAAACTAAAAAGTATAAACGATTAGTTGCTCTTATAGAAAATTTAAATGGAGAAATACCCGAAGAGATTACAGAGTACCTAAAAAAATACCAATAAAGAAAAACCCCAGCCTAGTCGGTTGGGGTTTCTTTTTGCTTTTCCTTGAGATATTTAATTAAAACAGTTTCGATAAAATTACTAATAGGGCGATTTTCCTCTTTTGCTTCCTGTTTTATACGCTCAAGTACTTCTTCTTCAATTTTAATACTAGTTGCAACTTTTACCATATTTATTGTATTTGAGGTGTTTTGTATAAGGCAAAAATACAATAATCCAAAACAATTCAAAAAAATATATTGTATTTCTTTGTAGTACTTTGAAATATTTTATTTAGGTTTGTAATAGTTATAACAAAAAACCCGGTTCAGTGTTGCACCACTTCCCCGGGAGTATTATTAATTAAAATCGATTTAAAGTTATGAAAGAAAATGAAATTGTAAAAAGTGACAATTTTCAAGTTGTTAATTTTAATGGGTCAAAATTGGTTTGTCCTATTATAAGTGGGATGCCTTTTATTGTTGTGAAATGTATAATTGATGAAGTGAAGCTACATCAAAAAAAGGCGACCGGTAACCTTAAAAATCATCCAAGGTTAGGTTCACGGGTCGCTGAATGGCGACCCGTAGAAAACGGTTTTGGTTTAAGTAATAAACATGCTTATGCCTGTCTTCCTATCCAAAAAGTTGCAGGATGGTTATATCAAATCAATTTGAATAATGTTAGTGCAGAAGCCAGACCTTTACTTGAAATTTATCAGGAAAAATGTGATGAAGTATTATTCAACCATTTTTTTGGTGGAAAGAATAGCGTTATTTCATTTCAGCAAAAACGTTTACCTATAATTAATGAACGTAGAAAAAAAGATGCCGAATTGAAAAAAGCTAAAGAGGATCTCGAGAAGACGTCAGAATTTAAAACTGTTGAGAAATTGAAAAAGGAATTGTCAAACATCAAGAGAAAAGAAAGTAAAATACAAAGAGAATTTTTTCCTGATCCACAATTAGAAATAAAACACGAAGAGTAATAATAAAATCCCCCGCTCAAACGGTGCTCGAACACCATCGCGGGGGAAATATTAATTAAAAATTAACAATACAAAGATATGGAAAATATCGAAATCAATGGCGTAAAGTTAACTCCGGAAGCCATATTGGAAATAAGGTCATTACAAACAGGAAGTAATGCTGAAGGATTTACTTTTGATAATTCAGGTATAAGTCTAAAATGTGATGCTTTACAAAGCATGTCCGACTTTTTAGTGCGGATAAGTAGCTGCTTAGATGATTCATACAATAAAGAAATATTAAGCATTCTGCAAGATGTGCAATATTTAAAGGATTCATTCCTAAGTTTCAAAGCTCCTATCGAGAAAGGTGGTAAGTCATGAATAATTCGTCTACTACAAACGCTATTTGTCTCGATAAAGCACCTGTTTTCCTACTTCGTAAATTAGCATTTATAAAACAGCATGAAAATTGGCAACGCCCAATTGTTTTTAAACGAGATCCATCCACCGAAACTTTTACAATCTATGCTCATATAAGGGGTAAATTAGTTGATACCTTCTACTCTTTTTATCCTGAAACTATGGAAATTGATTGATCTACAACAATAGAGAAAAAGCCTTTACAAACCGTAAAGGCTTTTTTCATGTCCTTTACTTTTCTCCTTCTTCTGCCAATATTTAAACTATGATTTCGCAGAAATACAAAAAAGGAATGTTAATCCAGGATTATGCAGCCAATGTGATGTATGAAACTGGTGAAGCCATTAATAAACGCCAATTAAGCATTGCAAATAATCGGGTAAATAAAGTCTCTGGAGAAACTATTAAGAGTCTGCAGGGGCGTCCGTTTTCGGTTATGCGAACTGTAATGGGTGCTAAGTTGGTGCTTCGATATCAGGCAAGGATCCGATTTATGGATATGAAATTATCAGCCTCCGGAAATCTGAAAAAGCAACGATATGCCATTTACAACAAACCAATTTACGGATTGGTTTATGGCTTTGCCTATCCTCAGTTGAAACACGGTCTATTCCAGTATTTACGCGAAAATGGAATTAACGAAATGCAAGAAGCTTTTAACGAACCAATAGAGGTATAGGTATGAGTTTGAAAAATGATATTATAGAAGCTGAATTCCGAACCAAAGGAGCTTCGATTGTACAGCGTGACATGAGTAAGATTAGCAAGGAAATTGCAATTCTTACCGGGAATAATAAAGATCTACAATTGGCAAAAGCCAGATTAGAGGCTGCCAATAAAAAATACATTGCCGGCACTAAAAAAATGACTACAGAGTACAAATCTGTAAACGACAAAATCAAGAAAAATAACGAGCTGCTTACCATCCAAAAAGGGAAACTTCAAGTTCAGGCTTCCAAATTAAAGATTTCTGAAATGTCAACCACTCAGCTTAAGAAAAAACAGCGTGAGCTGTATAAAGCGTTGGATGATGTTAATGAAAAAATACAACCTGAACGATATGCCAGACTCAATAAAGAATTGAAAGAAACAGAAAAACAAATGGGTCGGGTAAAATCAGGCACAAAACGTACTCAATCATCAATGATGAGTATGAAACAGCTTCTACCAACCTTGGGTTTTGCCTCTTTAATAACCGTACTGGCTTCCGCATCTAAGGAATTATTTAATCTATCCAAAAAAATGCAAGGTGATGCTGTTCGATCATCTGTAGTACTTGGAGATAGTTATGATATGGTGGCAAAGAAAGCTGAAAATATGGCTGCAAAAATGGGATTAACAGACCGGGAATTTATTGCCAATACCGCATCTGCAGCCGATCTCTTGGTCCCACTTGGCTTTAACCGTGATATAGCTGCAGACATGGCTGTTAAACTTCAATCTCTTGTTGGTCCATTAGATGAATGGACAGGTGGTCAGGTTGGAGCAACGGAAGTAAGTAATATTCTTACTAAGGCACTCTTAGGTGAAAATGAGCAATTGAAACAATTGGGAGTTGCCATAAAAATGGATTCTCAAGAGTTTACATCATTAGTAAAACAGTATCAAAAACGGCTAGGAGTTACCAGGGGACAAGCTCAGGCAATGGCAGAACTTGAATTAATCACACGCAAATCTACCGATGCACAAACTGCTTATAAAGGCAGTGGCAATCAACTTTTACGCTTGCAAAAATCAATTTCGCGAGGTTGGATGCAAATGAAAGAAAGTGCTGCTGAATATTTAACAACTTCTTCTCAGGAGAAAATTAAAAAGCAGATAAAGGAGCTTGAAAACTTGGAAAAACAGTTTGCTGAAGAAGAATTAACACTTTCCTCACTTCTTAAAACTTATGATACTTTAAGCGAGAAGAAAACTCTTACTAAAAACGAACAAGTAAAGCTAAATAGTGCGATTCAGGCAATTGGGAAAATCGTTCCTGGTGCAATAACTGAATTCAATAAATATGGAGAGGCAATTGGTATCAATAAAGATTTGATTATTGAAGCACGAGAAGCTCAACGCCTTCTGAATATGGAAATGAAAAAAGATACCATTGAAGATCTAATTGATTCCATTGAGGATAACCCTGAAGAAATAGATAGACTAACATATAGCATTAATCGATTAACATCCTCAATTCAAAAGAAGGTTAAGATTGGTTTAGGTGAGGGTTCCTATACCCAGAAAGAAATAAAATGGAGAGGAGAACAGATTCAGCAACGTAACACTCTCAACAACGAAATCACTCAAACTATTTTAAAGCTAAAAGCACTAGGTCTAACTGAAGAAGAAGTAAGTAAACAATCAGGTTTGTCACTTCAATTTGTCAATCAACAATTAGCAGATTTTAGAAAAAACAATCCTTCAGGGGGCGATGTAACAACCACTAATGTTGAAAAAATTAAAATGATTGAATTCATTGATGATGATCCTGACGATAGAGAAGTGGAAACTGATATGGATAAGGATATGGCTGAATATCTAAAAGCAAATGAAGCTCAAATCAGTGCATTCGTAGAAGGAAGAAAACAATTAGCTGCAATTCAAAAAGAATTTGCCATTGGTGAAGATACCCAGTTGCAAGCTGATGCAATGGCTCAATTGCAAAAGCTTCGTGATGATGATAACATCTCACTTCAAGAATATGAAGAAGCAAAGAAAGCCATTAAGGATACCTATAAGCTACTTGAACTTGAAGCTGATGTTTTAGAAGCTGAAACTGGAGAAGAAGAATGGGCAGCCAAATATGCGTTGGCTCAAGAACATTACAATTTAGAATTTGAAGCTGCTGAAGGCAATCGCTTACAAGAATTAAAAGCAAAGGAAAAATTTGAAAATAATATTGATAAGATCAATAAAGATGCTCTTGCCAAAAAGCAGAAAATTAAGGATAAGGAAGATGCAATTCGAAATGCTAAGCTTTCATCTATTTCAAATTTTGGAGCTCAGTTTGCCGAATTAGTAGGGCAAGAAACTGCACTGGGTAAAGTTGCATTCCTGGCATCGAAAGCAAAAGCTATTTCAGATATCATTATAAGTACTCAAGTAGCAAATGCTAAGGCTGTGGAAATGTTCCCAATTACAACAGGTCAGCCATGGGTAACCATTAATACGATCAGTGGAGCTATGGGAGTTGCTAATGTTGCAAAACAAGCTCTTGGTTTTGAAGAAGGTGGCTATACCAAAGTCCGCCGTGCTCAAGACAATAAAGAATTCCGAGCAAAATATTCACCTAACCAACGTGGGTTTATCGATAAGCCTAGTCTTTTGGTTGGGGAAAAGGATCCTGAATTTGTGGCTAATGGTGGTGCTGTAAAGAATACAACCGTAAAACCTTATCTCGATGTAATTGATGCAGCTCAGCGTGCCGGTACAATCGAAACATTAAACCTTCCTGCAGTAACTCAGCAATTGGCAGTTGAAGGAAGGGAATCGGGAGGCTACACAAAAAACAATTCATCCACCAACCCAGATGTTACCGATAGTCAACAAAGCACAGCAAAACAATCCAAAACCGACAAAGAATTCCAACAAGCCATGATAAAAATTGCCAAATATGGCATTTCCTCAAACATCCTGCTCGATGAGTTTGAAAAGAAACAAACCCAACGCGACCGCCGAGAGTCGCAAATGAAAGTAAGTAAAACGAGTACGTAATACTTTTTACTTTCTCCTTTACACTTAATACTTTCTCCTTTTACACTTGAACTTGTCCTTTCCATACCAACCCACACATACGATATTTACACCATAACAATTAACGAATGGCAGTAACAACCTATCTATACGAACAACCCGAAAAAGTTTCCTTAACCGGAAATCCGATTACCTTTCAATGGCGAATAGGTAACAATTCGTTATTATCACGATTCAAGCTTAAGGTGGTGGTTAAGTTGTGGAATACTGCAACACAGGCTTACGAAGATTTAACCGCCGAATCGGTAGGTGTTGACACCGACGAGCTTTGCACCTTGAACATTGCCGGATTGCTAAAGAATCGCATTACTGGTAAATTCGTATATCCGGAAAGTAAATACAACAGTATTTACGAATATGTCGATCTAGTTGGAAAGTTTAAAATTGCCATTACACCAACCGGATGGGATGATAACAACACCTATGTAGAGGAAGATCCTGTTGAACTTGCCGATGAATTTTATTTTATCGAAGGTGGTCAGCCCGACGAAGTGCTTCAGTTGCAAACCGAATTGTATTCCAATTGGTATGCCGATTTAGTTGAAAGCAAGAAATTCCTAACCAATCAGCCGAATGATAAAGAAATACATCCAGAGCAATGCGAAAAGCTCTATTGGTTGGTTCGTGAAAATTGTACAAGCCTAAAAGTAAACCTGCAGGTTAATTTTGCCGATGGATCCCAACAGGATATCACTGGTGATACTGCAACAGTTACCGCTTTAAATATTTGCGAGATAACCGCAACATTAAAACATTACATCGATAATCCGGAGGCAGTAAGCAATTACTCCTTTTGGCTCACCGATCAATCCGGATCTATATGCAGCGAAGTAAGAATATACCAGGTGGATGCCAATTGGTATGAAAGAAACGATTTTCTTTCCTTCCTTAATTCGCTTGGTGGTTACGATACGCTTTGGATGAACGGACAGAAAAGCACAGAACTATCGGGTGAACGTGAGCATTACCCGAAGCACTTGCGGAACATACGACCACGATTAACAGATAAAAGTTTTCAATGTAATCGTGCAAAAATCAGTAAGAACAACACCAATAACACAGGTTGGATTACTTCGGAATATGCCGAATACTTGGTTGAATTAATGATGTCGGATGATGTGATTTATTTGAATGGCGATCAGGCATTGCCAGTGCAGCACCTCACCGAAGAAATTACTCCGGTTGACGATAGCGAGGATCTGCTTTCTGCCGAAATAGAATGGCAATTGGGTGCAGCTTCGCGTTATTATGGCTTATTCAATAAAGAAATTAAGTGTCCGCTTCCTCCTTATTGGAACGACATTGCAGCATGTTTTATACCTGTTAATGGTAAGTACATGCTCGATATTAAATCCGGTAAACGAGCCGAACGAATCTATAAGGATTACATTAAATTTCCTGATACCATAATTCCGGACGTGCTCAACCAAGGGAAAACTGAATACTGGAGTGCCGACATTCCCGATGCAGTACAATTGCAAAGGTGGAAAATTTCCGAATTAACAGGAACTCACACAATCCTATACAGCACCGAACTTTGTCGTTCACTATTGTTCTTTAAAGATTACGATGGCAAACACCTGCAGTCGATTGCTCCGGTAATTGTGTATAAAACTGCACGCACCGAAACTCAACAGGATGAAATTGTAAGGTATATGGATGAGTATTTCTTTTTACAGGATAGTGCAGGTGCAATTATCCAGGACAGCAATAATGATTTTGTAACTACAAACGAATAAAAGATATGGCTAATCAGGTTAAAACAATAGATGTTTCAGCGAATGATTTAAATGAAGTAACTAACATTAAGAAAAAGATTAATAAACAGGCTGGCTTTAATTTACTAGATCCATATACTTTTAGATATGGTAAATTCTTCTTCTCATACAGCAAAGATATTCAGGATGGCGAAAATTATGGATTGACAGATTACATCCCAGCTAATCCATTAGGTTTAATCACCGAAGGCGCTGGCGTAGCTGCACAGGGGTTAAGCTCATACGTTGTGTATGATGAAGCAAAAACACCTCTTCGTAATTTGCAGGGAAATCGATATACATATGAAGAAGGCGATGGATTTGTTGTGTTCTGTTACTTCACAGGTGGTGATTTAAGTTTTGCAGAAAATTTAGCGGTAGTAGTTGGCACACTTTACGCCTTTGAACCTTTCTCGGAGTACAAGCCATTAACAGATTTAAAGTTAAGAGTGGATGAGTTTATGCCTATAAAAAAAGATCTGCCAACACTTTTACAACCAAAAAAAATATACACTGTTTTCAATGATCTTAAAGGAACTGGCACTGAGGACCTGTATAATGTTAGGATGTATTCGGCTCCGATTTATTTCGACAACATGTTGAAAGACATCGATTCTGATCTAGATACTAACTTTGAAGAAACTGGCAATGAAGTATTGCAAGTGTTTCCTCCAGAGATTACAACAGAAACAAAATCAGATATACTAACAAAAAAATACAGCGGATTGTCAAACAATGGTGGTAGTTTGTCATTCATTCGAAAAACCACAAAAGAAAGTGTTGGAAAATCAATAACTCCAAAAATATTATCAATTGGCGATTCTGTTACTGCGGGATATTTATCCTCGGTAGGGTTAGTAGATTCAGCAAAATCGCCTTCTCAATTTTGGTCAGTTATTAAAGAGCAATTTGAACAAGCTAAAATAGATGGTGGTGATTTGACAACTGAGCACAATGCAGTACTTGTCGGTAGATTTAAGAAATTATGGTCTATGAACTATGGAGGCGTAACAGACAGGATAGTGAAAGCTTATTGTGAAGGCGTAGGAGGCTGGCGAAGTTCAACTCACATGTTCTGGTCTAAAAATTGGGAATTGCCAGAAAGTCAGGGTATGTGGGATTTATTGGGACTTGGCAATGGTTCTGGAACTGATTACATTTCTGCAAATGTTGAGACTATAATGACAACGCCTGAAGGGAAAAATATTCCAAAAGATACTCCCGCATTCCTAGCATATATTCAAGTGAATCTTGATGCAGGAGTCACGACATATGCAGAAGCGGTAGCCGCTTTAGATGCACTTGAGGCTAATCCTATAAATCCATTCTATGACAAAACAATGGCGCAAACATCGTCTGTAGCCTTTAGTTTGAAAACATATCTTGATAGGTACAAAACATTAGATTTTGATGGAAGCACTCGTTTAATTGTTGGAAATACAGCAGGTTCGGAAGTCACTAATTCACAGGATTATGATGTAGTATTGCCAACACATATAATATTACAGCATTCGCATAATGATGAAAATGTGTCTTGGATTGGCACAAATTACAGACTTTGGACAAACTCAATAAAATCTGAGTATGTTGCAAATGGTTGGGGAGATGTAAAGATAGGTATATCTATTATACCCCATACTGGAACTTACTATCCAAAGAGATACCCTATGTTTGAGAGGGAGAGTATATCAAAATGGAATTATAATGATGGGGTTGGCTACGATAACTTGGCAAGAGTAATTTCTGAATTTTGGATAGACGATGCGAACGAAGATACAGAAGGTATTTTCATTCTTCCTAGCTTACATGTATTTCCGCCTGCATGGAGTACACCGTTTAGAAAGACACCATCTCCGGCACATGACATAACAGGGATAGAAAACAATAATTTTAGAGTCATAGATGGCGCAGGACCTGATTACCATCCTAATTCTATTGCTCATAGAAATTGGGGTATTCAAATGTATGCATGGATAAAATACACCTTAAGTCTATAACATGCTCCACCACCCATACACCCACAAACGTAAATCCCAATTGCTAGGCACCGATCACCTTGATAGCGGTTGGGGTTACAATCTGAACTTGCCAGTACGCGAGTTTGCACATATGTTAGATCATCCCGAAAGGTTAACCAGGGCAGAACTAAAACGAAAATCATGGGAAGCAAACAACACCATTAATGGCTTGGAAATGCTCGACGGCTTGCTAAAAATCGATGCCGTTGAAGATGGAATGTTCGATGCTTATTTGGGTGCAGGCTTGTTTGAGTTTTCCGAATTGGTAAAAGGCAAAACTTTGCAAGATCTCGATTTGGGTGGTGAGCGAACCTGGGTTAAAAAAGCAGAATGGAAATATCCAACCGATGATTTTGCTATTTTTCCTGTAAATAACGAGGCTTGGTATGGTTATAATGAAGACGGGAGTCCTGCCAATGCCGACTATATTGCCAATTGTGGGGGCAATCAAAATCATTTTGTAAATGGAGAATTGCACACCGCCGATTCGTATTTTGTGGTAACTCCATTTCCATTTGTGGGCTATATTTTAAAGCAAATTTTTAAGTTTGCCAACTTCAATATTACCATAAACGAATTCGAAAGCAATTCGGCACTGGTTAAAAAATGTTTGTACTCGAATAACTCCATCGTACAAATAAAATTTAATAATTCTGCTGGAATTTGGGTAGGTGTTACACGATCAATCGATAAGTGGGACATGCGCAAAGTGGTGCAACCTACTAACATTATCGATTTTCTTATCGATCTGCAGAACGATTTAAATATTGTTTTTGTATTCGATAGAAATAGAGAGGTTCGTATTCTCGATCGCGAAAAGCAAATGAATTTACCTGCATCAACTCTATTGCTTCCTTATATTATAAAGGAAGCGCCTGCAGGCAAATTCGATAAAGATGAATTGGGCGTGGAGTTAAAGCAGGAATTCGATTCTGCTGATGAATTCTTTACCGAAAAATGGAATTGGCACGAAATCACCGACGATGATGATGTACGTGATCCGGTTGCTACGGTTGACGATTTACCATCTCCAGGCGAAGCCGAAGAAATACATTTGGTAACATCCGAAAATGTGTATTACAAATGGTCCGAATTGGAAAATAAAGATCAAGACGGGAATGTTATCAACAAATATTGGGATTGGGCGCAATACAGCCGAAATCAGCAAAACATGCAAATTGGCGAGGAAGATTACGAGAAAATTGAATCGGGATTTTCACTTACCAATATCAACAATGCCATTTTTACTCGCGGAAACAATCCTATTTGGTGGACCATTGCCGAAAAATACGAATGCAAGCCAAAGTTATTGAACTATTACGGCATTATTAACGGCAATCCTTACGGCGACGGTGGCGGTTCTGTTGCTTACGATGGCATTAGTAACGATTTACGCATGGGCGAAAATCCAAAATACGAAAAGCGTTGGGCTAGTACCGTGCAATTCTTTATCGATCGCCAAAAAGTGCCAATTAAGCTGCTTATTCCACAACGCATCTACCGCGATCTAGATCTCGCAATTCCTTATCTACACCCAGAAGGTTTCAAATTCTTTATTGAAGAAGCAACCGCCAACCAAGAGGAAGGCGTACACCTTCAGGATGTAGAGATTGAAGCTTGGGCATATTAATCTTGTCCTTTCGCCCTGCCATCCGGTGGGGTATTTTTATAAT
>Ga0070724_10001243_pt1 | contig 15551 bp, 11 predicted proteins | sample tdDd001_FD_67278 | JGI IMG/M metagenome (GOLD analysis project Ga0070724, IMG submission 67278) | Marine sediment microbial communities from the Atlantic coast under amendment with organic carbon and nitrate - tdDd00.1 | ecosystem: Environmental > Aquatic > Marine > Coastal > Sediment | place... | reverse complement strand
GCTGTTCCCGGTTCAGCCCGAGAGGTTCATCTGGTTGGTCAGTCTGAGGATCCGGAAAATTTCCTGCTCATGCACGCTATGGCCTGTAATTCTTCCGGAGTCATCGGTTCCGCAATCTGTGCTGGTATTTTGTGGAGCTTTTTGGTCGGATCTTAACTTTATCAAAAACAAGACAGCCTTTTGCTGCCGGCCTGTATTGTTTCAGCACCTTAGGATCATTCATACCCTTCCTGTTGCAACAATTTTTGGTACCAGATCGCAAACTCAAACATCCCCTTGTAGCGATCATCTTCATTGATAAGACCCAGGCAAATCTCAAACACACCTCTTCCATATGCGTTGGTGTAATCTTCCGAGCTTACTGTATGCAAAAACTCCCGGACAAGTTCCTGGGTTGTCCGCTTTGTTTTATCTTTTCTTATATCTATGGGATCTTTCGGCTCTATAAACGGATTCCATTTTTCGTAACCTTTTTTAAGAATATGTTTCTGGCGTCTGGGAGACATACTATCAAAAATAGCCTTTTTTCTCTTTTCTTCTTCAGGTATTGTAGTCGTCATTTTCCGTTCCGTTTTTCTTTATCTTTTTTTACAGCAATTCCAAGATGGTCCGCACCGTAGTCTGTAAGTATCGCCATCGATACCGGTACAAGCATATCCGCCATTTTTACGTGCCTGCTCTTAATTTGATGAACAAATTCAGCGGCGATATCATACAGCTTTTGTTGAATTAAATCCAAATTAACCGTGGGATACTGTTTGCCCTCAACAAATCCCGACTTTCCGCATGTATGGCCGACCCCTCCTATGGATGTAGGTATGCCGTACAACCGGCATGTTATCGGCCGATGTTCATACAGATCACACATTGCTTCATCATTAAGCAGAGGGCATCTGGCCCGTTCACCGGCTAAATCCGTCAGTATGTCTGCCTCATTCTTGCCGGCCGCTTTTTCTTTATATGCTTTTCTCTTTATTTTGTGTATTTTACGATCAGCCCGGTTTGATCTTTCGATCAGTCGCTCTCTTTCCTTGCCCTTAATAATTTTATTAAACTGATGGTTGAGATAGATCGCTTCGATTAATGTAAGATCGAAGAGGGCATAACAGCAGTCGTCACATTTGATTTTACATGTTACACATTCGGGAAACTCTTTTTGCACGCGTTCAAACACCTCGTCTGCCATGGCGACAACCGCTTCGTATTTTTCAAAATACGGTTTAAAGTCTATTTTCATAACTTAACTCCCAACCCGGATAAACCGGAAATAACAAATCACAAGCATCAAATCTCAAATAAATTCCAAATTACAAGCTCCAAATTCCACATAAGATCCACCGTCAATCGTTTGTTATTTGTTTTTTGTTATTTGTTTTTTTGACATAAAAGCACAAGAAATCAGATTTTAGGTACTAATTTGTTTCACGTGAAACATTATTTTCCGATACAAAATCGTCTAAATATCTGATCGATTACATCTTCCTTTGCAGTAACGCCAACAATTTCGCCAAGACTGTCAATTGCCTCCTTAATATCGATTGCAATCAACTCAAAAGGTGTTCCCTTGCAGATTTCCTCAACTGCAGAAACAGAGAGCTGCAGGCTTTTCTCAAGGGCTATTTTATGCCTTAGATTGGGAATAATGGTATTGCGGATTTCGAGACCATCTTTCCCCGTTACAACCCTGGCGATTAAATCCTTGAGCTCATTGAGTCCCCTGCCATACAGCGCTGAGATCTTTAGGTACGGTGTTTTTTTCCATAAATCGGGCAGTTCGGGCTCGAAGTCATCTGCCACAAGATCCACCTTGTTTACCACAAGTATGACTCGCTTGTCCTGTATGGTTTCATATATTTTATAATCTTCGCTGGACAGGGAAGCGCCGGCGTCTACCATAAATAGAATCAGATCAGAGTCGTTAATATATTCCTGTGCTTTTTTTATGCCTATAACTTCAACCGGATCATCGGTTTCATGAAGACCTGCTGTGTCGGCGATAATAACCGGAATGCCCCGGATGTTCAACGTTGCTTCGATCAAATCCCTCGTCGTTCCGGGAAAAGGAGTAACAATTGCTCTATCTTCCTGAATCAAACGGTTCATAAGGCTCGATTTCCCAACGTTGGGCCGGCCGACAACAACCATGTTCATGCCGTCTCTTAAAATATGCGCATATTCATACTGTTCAACAAGCTCTTTTAAATTATCTATAACTCGATTTTCTAAAACCTCAATGATACTATCTGTATTAATGTTTTCCTCAACATCGTCCGGAAAATCTATAGCGGCTTCTGTTTCTATCAGAATATCAAGGAGCAAATTCCTTGTCACCTCAACACTTTTTTTTAACCCCCCTTTTATCTGTGAAGTGGCGATCTCAAGAGCTTTATCGGTCCTTGAATTAATAATATCAATAACAGCCTCGGCCTGAGTCAGATCAATCCGGCCATTAAGATAGGCTCTCTTGGTAAACTCTCCCGGTTCAGCAAGCCTGGCTCCCGTTTTTAATACTAAATTGAGAATCGACGATAGTACAACAGGTCCGGAATGCGTGTTAATTTCAACAATATCCTCCATGGTATACGTACGGGGGGCCATCATCACTGACAGAAGAACCTCATCAAGGATCCGTCTGTTTCCCGTATCCACAATATGACCATGATAAAGGCGGTGGGATTTTAAAGAAGAAAAAAGTGACCTGCTCGCTCGCTGGGAATCATTGGACAAAGGAGTGGATCTTTGAAAAATAGATGCAGCAATTTTAAAAGCATCTTTGCCGGATATTTTAATAATCCCGATACCGCCACGGCCGGCAGGCGTTGCTATAGCGGCGATGGTAGCACTTTTCATTGTTTATCGGTCAGACCTTTGCTTTCGGGGTGAATTTCTCTTGGGAAATATGACAAGTTTCCTTAAAAACCCTTCCCCCTTGCTCTGAGTTCTAACCATGCTTTCATTCTTCAAGGCAATGTGAACGATTCTTCGGTCGTAAGCATTCATTTGTCCGATTGTCGCAGGTTTACCGGTGCGCTTGACCTTGTCCGCCAGCCTCACAGCCAGCCTTTGAAGGCTGATTCGTCTTTTTTCCAGGTACCCCTCCACATCAATCTGAATACCCACCCGATCTTCTCTTCTGTTCTTATTGACAATTCTTTCAACTATATACTGAATCGCCTCAAGGTTTTGTCCCCGCTTACCTATAAGAACGGCAGAGTTTCCGCCATGAACATGGAAATATATTCGATTCGAATGCTCCTCAATCGATATGGATGCATCTGTAGTTATTAAATCGATGATGCGCTGCAAAGCATCTCGTCCGAGATTCTTGGCATCATTAACAAGACTGTTAACGGTTCGTTCATCATGCGTTACTTCTATCTTGGAAGCTGTATCTTTGATAGGTTGTTTATTAGAAGCTTCATTGTGCTGTTCCGCATCCGATTCTTCAAGAACGGCCTCTGGGGACGGTTCTGGTATGGTAACGCGAATTCGTGCCTTCTTGGTCCCAACCAGACCAAAAATGCCGGTTGACCCATAAGAAATAACATCATGTTTAAGTTTTCCCCTGGGTATATTTAGTTCTTCACAGGCTTTCTTTACAGCCATTTCGACATTTCTATCTTCAAATTCCAAACAAGGCGACATTATATAACCTCCATCATTTAGCTTTTTTCTCTGTAATATAATACTGTTGCGCCATTGAAATAACATTATTTACAAGCCAGTACAAAACAAGTCCCGAAGAAAAATTGATAAAAATAACCGTAAAAACTATCGGCATCATCATCATCATCTTGGCTTGAGTAGGGTCACCCATTGGCGGCGACATTTTCTGTTGTAAAAACATGGTGGCGCCCATAATGATGGTTAAAACAGGAATCCCGTATGGCGGTTCCATCAATGGTATTGAAACATCAAATCGAAAAAGCCGATCAGGAGCAGACAGATCGGTAATCCACCCAAAAAAAGGGGCATGCCTTAATTCTATAGCTTCGTATAACATCCTATAAAGGGCAAAAAATACCGGAATCTGGACAATCATAGGAAGACATCCACCCACCGGATTGACTTTGTATGTTTTATACAATCCCATGACTTCTGCATTCATTTTTTTCTTATCATCTTTATATTTTTCTTTGATCTCCGCCATAAGCGGCTGGATTTTTTTCATTTCAGCCATCGACTTATAGCTCTTATTTCCAAGCGGCCACAGAAGAATCTTGGTAAATATTGTTAAAATGATAATGGCAACACCATAGTTGCCAATAAAATGATCATATAAAAAGTTCATTATCCAGACGCATGGTTTGGCGATTATATCAAACATTCCGAAATAGACGGCTTTGACCAGATCATAATCGACAGATTTCAATATCCTCATGCTCTTGGGACCAAAAAACAGCCTGTATTTGAAAACATTTTCAGTGCCGGGGTTAATCACGCTTTCCGGTTCTACATACCGGCTTTGCAGTATATTATCGTCAGTTAAGTATAGATGCATATCGGCGTCGACAGTCTCTTCAGGTATGATGGCGGACATAAAATAACGATCCTGTACCGCTATCCATCGTATGTTTCCTGTATATACGCCTTTATCCTTTATTTTTTTAGTCTTAATCTGCTCGAGCTTATTATTTATCAGGGCGCTTGGACCCTCAAAACCGTACCTGCTCTTTTTGACTGCTTCCTGCCGCACTAAGGACAGGGCAAGACTGTCTCTAAAGTTCTGGTTGGAACTATTTTTTATGGTAACGTGAAGATTGATCATATAAGTTTCAGGTGAAAATATATATTTTTTTTCGACAACCACACCCTGGGGAGATGTCCAGAAAAAAGAGATCTCTTGCGATTTGTCGTCAATATTTAAAGAATCAGCGTCAAGGCTTGCTGAAAACACAGCATCATCGAGACCACTGAGGCTATTACCGACAAATCCCAATTTTACTGTCCCACCGGATATATCCGGAGATATCATTTCATAGAACGGGGAATCGGTATCTATGGTATCCCGGTATTCTTTAAGGACAAAACTGTTAAATACGGCTCCTATTTCTGATATTTTTACCACATATAACGGTGAGTTCACAGTGACAGTTCTGGAAGGTTTCACCGGTAGCGAAGGGACCTGTCCGGATTGTGGCGATGTATCGGCTATAACCGGCTCTTTTTTTAGTATATCCGGCTTTTTATCTGTTTGCTGCTTTGTTTGCTGCTCTGTTTGCCGAGTTTGTTCGAGCGGCTGATCCACTTGCTTTGCAACAAAGAAAAAATTCCATACTATAAAGACAATTATAGAAAGCGCGATGGCAATCAATAGTCGTACATGTTCCATTATCCTCTCCAAATTCCAGTAATAACCAGAAATAAAATTCCGGTCAGACAAATCAGATCAAAATGCATAGCCGCTATCTTTCAGCTGCAGAGGAGCAAAATGTTTGCGGGATTGATAGAAAGCGGCGGCATATGTCGCCCGTCCGGAACCGGCTTCTTTAATACCAATTCCATTCTATCAAGGTTGTAGGATGTTGCGCTTTAAGGAACAGAATCGACTCCTCCTGGATTAAAGGGATGACACTTTAAAATTCTCTTTAAAGCAAGGAAAAATCCTTTAAGAAGTCCATAACGCGAAATAGCCTGATAGGCATATTCAGAACAGGTTGGATAAAAACGACACGCAGGAGCCAAAACCGGAGATAATATTAGTTGATATGCCTTTATCAAACACAAAGGAAGTATCAGGAAGATTTTGTTAACGGCCATGACTCCCGGATATGCTGTCAAAAATGTTTTGCAGGGACAAAAAAGCTTGTTTTGATGATAGGTCGGCGGCCTTGTTCTTAGCTATGATATTAATATCCCAGTAACCTGTAATAATGTGCCTGTTTAGCCTAAAATATTCACGAGAAAACCTTTTAATCCTATTACGTGTTGTTGCGTTGCCAACTTTTCTCGTAACTGTTATACCAAGGCGTGTTCTTTGAAATCGATCCGGAGCAAATATAGTAACAAAGTGTCTATTTTGTATTTTTTTGCCGAATTTTGATAATTGAAGAAACTCGGAGCGTTTCAGAATTCTGTCTGCCTTGGTAAAAAAAAAGCGCAAAAGACATTATCCTCTGCAACCTATTGGTTTTACTGTGTTTGTTTGTGTGCCGTAAACAATTCTTTTTATACCGCCAAACGGGTTCTGCCTTTAGATCTACGCCTGTTAATAATCTTTCTTCCCTGTTTGGTCGACATCCTTTTCAAAAACCCGTGTGTTCTTGCACGTTTAATTCTGCTTGGTTGATAAGTTCTTTTCATAATGTAAAATCCTTAATCAAACACCAAAGTCTATGTCTGCTAACAAAAAATGAAATTGGACAATTTTAACCTTACAAGGAAAGCACAAGCTTTCTATATTGTCAAGACCGAAAAATGTGTAAAACAAAATAATTGGTAACACTTTAGCTTTTTGAAAATATTACCACTTCAAGTATAATGAAATTTTTTACTGAAGCTCGTTTAAAATCGATTTGTTTCAAAGAAACTAATACAACAATGGCAGTTCATTTAATCTTTAAAAATATCAAAAACATCCACCTCTTCCATATGAAGTTGTGCATCGGGGTATATTACAATTTGTTTTCCAATAATTCGTTCAAGAGAGATGATGAGATGGTTTTCCTCGCCATGAAGCAACTCGGCAATTTCAGGGTTTACTCTCAAGCTCACTTTGACCCCCACCATGTCGCGTGATTCACGGAGTATATCCCTGTATATATTGTGACAAATCGTCTGCCTCGATATCAGATAACCTTCCCCCTCGCAATAAAAGCATGGCTCACATAGCATCCTTGTAAGCGGCATTCTGATTCTCTTTCTAGTCATTTGAATCATACCCATCTCTGATATGGGAAGGATATGGGTTTTGCTCCTATCTTTTGTAAGAGCCTCTTTAAACGCATTAAAAACCCTTTCCTGATTGGACGTTCTTTCCATATCTATAAAATCGATAATTATAATGCCGCCGATATCCCGGAGGCGGATTTGATAAGCGATCTCCTTTACAGCCTCGAGATTAGTCTTTAATATGGTTTCTTCCAGGTTATGTTTACCGACATATCGTCCTGTGTTTACATCGATTGCAACAAGCGCCTCTGTATGTTCAATCACTATGTAACCGCCGGATTTCAGCCATACCTTCCTTGTTAAAGCACGAGAAACGTCACCTTCTAAATTATAGGCATCAAAAATGGGCTCCCGTTCCTCATAAAGTTCTACAGAATCTTTAAGACTTGGCATAAATGTATCAAGTAACAAAAGTATAGCCTCATAGCTAGAACGGGCATCGATGATCAGCTTTTCAGCTTCGTGCACCAGAAGATCCCTAACAGCACGAAGACTAAGTGCAACTTCTTTGTGCAAAAGAGACGGAAACGGAGCTGTCTGGTACTTTCTTTGTATATTTCCCCATAAATTTTTTAAAAAACCCATCTCATACGCGATCTTTTCTTTCTGGACATCCTCTGCAGCAGTTCTTACAATATACCCGAACTGCTCTTGGCGTAAAGATTCAACAATTCCTTTTAATCGCACCCGTTCAATTTCATTCTCTATTCGCCGTGATACCCCGATATGATCAGAAGTCGGCATAAGAACAAGAAAGCGGCCGGGAAGAGATATATGTGTCGTTACGCGAGCACCCTTGGAGCCTAAAGGAGCTTTAGATACCTGCACCATTATCTCCTGGCCTTCTGTAATGAGTTCCTCTATATGATATTTGTAGTTAATCAAGGGCGGTGTCGATATAGAACCATTTATGTTAAGAAGATCCTCCTTACCCTCATTGCTTTTCATCATAAGATTTTCGATATCATTATATCTTGCACCATCAATATCGCTCACGTAGATAAAAGCGGCTTGCTTTAGCCCGATATCCACAAAGGCGGCTTGCATACCCGGTAAAACCCGTTGCACCTTCCCCTTGTAAATATTTCCTGCAATATCTGAAACATCTCCTCTCTCGATAAAAAGTTCCACGATGTTTCCATCTTCAAGAAGAGCAACCCTAGTTTCATGCTCGGCAACATTTATGACAATTTTTTTATTCATTATCTCAACTTTCCTACCCTGTAGATCATATCAAATATTGTAATAGTGTCGTTCTTTTAAACAAATCGACTTCAAACGAGCTTCGGGTATGATTAAATTTTATGCTGGAAACTGTTTGACCCGCCTGCCACGAAAGGCACGAGCGGGTTCTTTCATTACGAGCCGCTATCCACGAGTTTTTTCAGTAAAAATTTAATTATACCTGAAGCGGCAATATTTTCAAAAAGCAAGGTGTTGCCAAATATCGGATCGTTAGCTTAATTTAACAATGGCGGCCTGTTTTATTTCGTCCCCGGGCAAACTGAATATTTTTTCAATAACCTCAAAAGGCCGTACAGTCCTGCCCGGTTCTGTTCTAAGCGTCATCTTCAGTCTATTGGGATCAGACAACTTTATGTTTAAAACCATTTCTTTTAAGTCTATCTTTTTTATTTGCCCTTTGGATCCGGTGCGCGCTACAACTAATTCGCGTCTTTTTACAAAACATTTTAATTCTTTTGCATCAAAAAAACCATCTTTTTTTGTAACCATATAGGTTGAGGACATCGACGCCTTACACAAAGACTTTGCCGGGGCAAGCTGACATTTAAAAACAGTAAGGCCTCTGGGAAGATGTTCATTTAATCGATCTATGATGTTCTTGGGTTGAACATCCCCGCGTACTGATAAATAGAAAATTTCATTCCGGCTTTCCAGGCCGATAGGAAGCGGATCTTCAAACGAGATCTTTGGCTTGGGATGAAAGCCTTCTGAAAATTTAACCGGTATCTCGGCTCGTCGGATGGCACGTAAAAAAATTTTAACCTGTTCAAGATGCCCGAAATACTTTGCCTGTCCCCGCTTTGAAAAGGATATCTTCAGTTTTTTATAAAACGTTTCTTTAACATCATCTGCCGAAAATATTTTTTCGGTCTCTTCTTCACAGTCGTCAAACACCTTGGGCTCAACAATTTCAAAGTCACAAACACCGCAACCATTACAGTCGCCGCTGCGACAATCAACAGTATATTCACCATGTTCGACTTTTAGTAATTCATTTTTTAAAAAATCCTTTGTAACTCCAGCATTAATATGGTCCCAGGGTAACGGTTCAGCCGTATCTCTTGACCGTGTTGTATAAAAATCGATATCCACACTTGCATCGCAAAAAGCTTTTTGCCATAATTGATATTTGAACTTGTCGCTCCAGCCATCAAATTTACATCCTTTGCTGTATGCATTCAGCAGTAATCGGCCGAGACTCCTGTCCCCGCGTGCCCAAAGCCCTTCAAGCATACTGGCTTCAGGATTTTGAAATTTAAACTGAATCCCGGGCATTTTAAGATTATTCTGTAACCATCGTATCTTTTGCTTCGATTCGGCCAAAGAAATCTGAGAATACCACTGAAAAGGAGTGTGTGATTTTGGAATAAATGTTGCCACACTCACATTGAGCGTGCCCTTTCGCCCATTAGGCCCTTTGATCGTACGCAGCATTTTCACAAGATCAACTATCGCCTGCAGATCATTATCGTTTTCTGTTGGAAGGCCGACCATAAAATAGAGCTTTATCACCCGCCAGCCCAGACCGAATGCATCGCTGACCGTATCTGCGATCTCCTTTTTTGTTATATTTTTATTAATAGCATCCCTTAGCCGCTGGCTGCCGGCTTCCGGCGCTATGGTAAAACCTGTCTTTCTGACCCTTTTGACAAGTTGCATGAGTGCCGGTGATAATGTGCCGGCCCGCAGTGAAGGTAATGAAATCGCAATACGGCTGGATTTATAACGGGCCATCAGACGTTCCATTAGTGGAACTATACATTCATAATCCCCAGTGCTTAATGATAAAAGAGACATGTCCTCATAACCGGTTGCAGCAACACAGGCATCAGAAAGAGACAACAGGGTTTCTAAGGATCGTTCACGGACCGGACGGTAAATCATTCCGGCCTGACAGAATCGACAACCTCTAGTGCATCCTCTTGACACCTCAATCCGAAGACGATCATGCACCGGTTTGCCATAAGGAATTATGGGTGCATCTGGAAAAACCGCATTGTTAAGATCATTTACAACCGCTCTTTTAACCGTTTTATAATCCGAAAATCTGGGTACAAGGGTCTGGAAACCATTTTTATCATATTTTGGTTTAAAAAACACAGGGATATATACACCTTCAATATGGGACCATATTCTCAAAAGGGTCGTCTTATTGCTCTTGCCGCTCTTTTTCCATGTAAGCCATGCGTGAGACATCTTTTTAATCACGTTTTCCCCGTCTCCCACCACAATAGCATCGAAAAAATCTGCAACCGGCTCAGGATTACAGGTACACGGACCGCCTGCAATAACAAATGGGTGTGAAGCGTCTCTTTGTCTTGCAAAAAATGGGATGTTGGCAAGCTCAAGCATGGTAAGAATATTGGTATAGTTAAGTTCATAAAGAAGACTGAAACCTATGATATCGAACTGGTCAAGAGGTTTGTGAGATTCCAAAGACATAATAGGAATGCCTGATGACTTAAGATGTGCTTCCATATCAATCCCAGGAGCAAATACCCTTTCAGCAGCAATCTCATGGTGAAGGTTAAGGATATGATAAAGTATCTGAAGGCCAAAATGTGATGTGCCTATTTCATACAGGTCCGGAAAAGCAAGCGCAAAACGAAGTTTTACCTTGCTGTGGTCTTTTTTAATTGTGTTTATTTCCGAGCCTAAATAACGGCTGGGCTGTTCAATCAGCGGTAAGATATCTTGAATGGTTGTTATGCTCATGATATATAGTTTTTATGGTGCAAATTTTAATATTATTATAACGGTGTTTAAAATGCCAAAGATAACAACACAACACAACAATAAATTATTAATTTCAGCGGTCGTCTTTTGTATTGTTTCTATTATGCTTGTTTTTAAAGCCCCTGACAACCTTGGTGCCGGCAACCTACGGGAAAGCGCCGTTGTAGTCGCCGTTAGAAAAGTCAGTCCTGTTGTTGTTAACATAAGTTCGGAGTTCGAGGTTCGCAAGCGGGTAAACCCATTTTCCGGATTCGGTATTGATCCTTCTTTTGAAAATTTTTTTAATGACTTTTTCGATCCGGGATTCGAACGCCGATACAAACGAACCAGCCTGGGATCCGGAGTTATTATTGACGGCAAGCGTGGTTTTATCCTTACCAATGAACATGTCATTGTAAAAAGCAAAACCATTACAGTCGGTCTTAAAGACGGACGTGAATTCAAGGCACAGATTGTGGGGGCAGATCCCGATTCTGACCTTGCGGTTCTGCGCATTTCTTCCAAGGAAGCCCTGCCTGACATTAAAATGGGCGATTCCGATAATCTGATGATCGGCGAAACGGTCATCGCCATCGGAAACCCTTTCGGTTTTTCAAACACTGTAACAACAGGTGTGATCAGTGCTACAAACAGGAGCGTAAGGACTGAAGGCGTGGTCTACCATGATTTTATACAGACCGACGCTTCGATCAATCCGGGCAATAGCGGGGGGCCGCTTCTTAACATACAAGGAGAACTTGTTGGTATAAATACCGCCATTTATGCCAAGGCTCGGGGAATAGGCTTTGCCATACCGATCAATACAGCCAAACGAATTGTCTCTGATCTTATCAGATACGGAGAGGTTATACCGGCATGGATCGGTATAACCGTACAGGATATTGATGCAGATCTTGTACGATATCTAAAAGCATCGGCTATCAAAGGGGCGCTCATCAAAAAAGCTGAAAAGACTGGCCCTGCTAGTAAAGCCGGCATCCGTGAGGGCGACATCATGCTTTCGATTGGAAACAGGAACATTCTCTCTGAAAAAGATTTCCAGACAGCAATGAGCGGTCTTTCGGCCGGAGAAAAAATCAATATAACGGTCTGGCGAGACGGAAAAATCAAAACTGTTGTCGTTAAGACATCTATATTCCCAATAGAACTGGCTCTGGATCTTGCTTATAACCTTCTTGGCATTTCCGTAGAAAATCTTTCGACCAAAAACCGTTACATCAATAAAGTGTTTGCAAAACAAGGCGTGCTGATCTCAGATCTTAATCGTCAATCTTTTCTGGCCCGTATTGGTGCCAGACCCGGAGACGTTATACGACAAATAGACGACATAACCATTAAAAACATTAATGACTTTGAGAAGGCCATCATCAAATACCGCCAAAAAAAATCTCTGGTTATCGTGTTACAGCGAGGGGATCAACTTTATAATATTACCGTAAAACTATAAATGCAGACCTCGTTATCTAATATGAAATGGAGTTTATAGATGAAACGTACCAAAATAGTGCAACTATTAAAATCAGAAACCCCCATGGAGAAAGTTCTTATAAAAGGATGGATTCGAACCCGTCGAGACTCAAAAGGTTTTTCTTTTATCGAGGTCAACGACGGATCATGCCTCAAGAACATTCAGATTGTTGCTGATAGCTCTTTGAGCAATTACTCGGACATCGCCGGACTTTCAACAGGATCAGCGGTAATTATCAGCGGTAAACTGGTGGAATCGATGGGCGCCGGACAGAAGTGGGAGGTTCTGGCGGATCGGGTTGAGATTGTCAGTCTCGCTCCCGATTCATATCCTTTACAGAAAAAACGCCATACGGACGAGTTTTTAAGAACCATCGCCCATTTAAGACCCAGGACCAATAAATATGGCGCCGCATTTAGATTAAGATCCGAGCTTTCATATGCCATCCATAAATTTTTCAGGGATAGGGGTTTCAAATATATTCATTCTCCCATAATCACCGGTTCTGACTGTGAAGGCGCAGGGGAATTGTTTCGTGTAACAACCCTGTCTCTGGAAAATATGCCAAACAAAGACGGCAAGGCCGACTATTCGCAGGATTTTTTTGGTGCCGAGGCCAATTTGACGGTCTCCGGACAGTTATCCGCCGAGATGTTTGCCCTGGCCCTTGGAGATGTTTATACCTTCGGCCCGACGTTCAGGGCTGAAAATTCTCACACCAGCCGGCATGTGGCCGAGTTCTGGATGGTGGAACCGGAGATGGCGTTCTGTAACCTTGAAGGAAATATGGACCTTGCCGAAGAAATGATTAAATATCTCATCACTTTTATCCTAGACAAATCTATAGAAGATCTCGAACTGTTTGCGAAATTTGTGGATAAAAGCCTGATGTCGACTCTGGAAAACATTGCATCATCGGATTTTGAGCGACTTCCGTACAAATCGGCCGTGGAAATTTTAAATAAATCGGGCAAAACCTTTGAATACGACATTGCATTCGGAAAGGATCTCCAGGCTGAACACGAACGCTATCTTACAGAGCAACACTTTAAAAAACCTATGATTATCTTTGATTATCCCAAAAACATAAAACCCTTTTACATGCGCTTAAACGATGACGACAACACCGTTGCGGCTATGGATGTTCTTGTTCCAAAAATTGGAGAAATCATTGGCGGAAGCCAGCGAGAAGAACGATTGGATGTGCTTGCAAAACGAATGGTTGAAATGGGGTTGCCTAAAGATAATTACTGGTGGTATCTAGATTCGAGACGGTTCGGCACTGTCGAACACAGCGGTTTTGGTCTGGGGTTTGAACGATTGCTCATGATGATTACGGGGATAAGCAACATCAGGGATGTTATCCCTTTTCCAAGAACTCCTGACAGCATAGAATTTTGAGATTTGAGCAACAAGGTCTAGGCTTTCATACATCTTAATTTTGCAAGATCCTCGGCATAACCGTATAAGTGCAGCCCCTTGCTTTCCACAATCATTTCACCGTCTTTTACGCCGATCTCACCGGCCATGTATTCTTTGAGGTTCTGGATGGCAGCCAAATTGGCCGGAAAGCCTCCCCATAAGTCCCAGGAACGAAAATATATAATAAAATGAAGGGTTTCATCCTGGATACGAGTGTCTATGGAGCGCAAACAAGGTGGGTCTAAAAGTGTTAGATCTGAAGGATGGGCTACTTGTAAAACCATTTGGTTATTGCGGCTTCCATGTTCTTTATAGGTATGAACGACCCACTCTATCTGATTAAGATAGAGCTTTCCGTTTTCTTCAAAGACCGCTTTGCCATCGACCGATCTTTTGTCGATGATTGCAGTATTGCCTTCTTCCCACCATGATAGTTTATCCCCGGTAAGCGGCGCCTTTGTAAGCCTTTCACCATATGTGTATGATTCTCCTGGTTCCTTGCGGCCGGTCATCAAATACTCGATGTACGATCTTTCATATCCTGCGCCACCGAATATATAATCATGTTCCACTGGGGGTGGAATGCCTATGGATGGAGGAATATCCGGTAATATGGGGTGGGTTCCGGGATATTTGACATGACCCATAAAAAAATCATATTCAAGTCTGGTCTGCCCTGCATAACTGCCACGATCTATTTGAAATCTTTGACCATGATCGAGAATATCATGAACAGCCTGAAACCACAAATCCGGTAAATCTCTGGCTTGAATTTTATGAATATACATATCTAAATATCCAGCACATTGACATCAAGAGCATGACTATTGATAAATTCTCTTCTCGGTTCAACTGCGTCGCCCATGAGAATTGTAAAAATTTCATCTGTTTCAACAACATCTTCCACCTTAACTTGTAACAGGGCTCGATTGTCGGGATTCATTGTTGTGTCCCATAACTGGTCTGGATTCATTTCGCCCAGACCTTTGTATCGCTGGATACCGAGCCCTTTTTTTCCTTCTTCTATCATAAAAGAGAGAAGATTTGTTTTATCTTTTATACGAGCCAAATCGGTTTCATTCTCTTTAGTAAAAACAATAAAGGGGGGTTTATCATATTGGAAAATGTTTTTTCCCAGGATAATACATTTCTGAAAATCGGTTGAATAAATAAGACCCCGGCCTATTTTTATAATCTTAACATCTTTGCCTGCCGGATGTTTTGAAAATTGCATTTGCCGACCGTTAAAAGACGGCTTAAGGGTTAATTCATAAATATTTCTTTCGTAATTCCAAATTAAATCACTGACATTATAATCTTTGGCATCTAAAGTTGTTTTTAGTTTTAACATTTTATTTTTGTTTTGAAGAAAATCTTTATTTTCAACGCCTTCTTTGATGAGTAATTCAACAAGACCAGACTCAATTCCACGCTTGTTCATTCTCGATATAATTAATAAATATTCGGCAAGATCACTGATAAAAAGATAAAGTTTATGTTCTGTAAGTATGTTTTCTTGTTTTCCAAATTTAACATTTTTCTTACTACAAACTCTCTTTAAAACGTGATTGTTGAATTCTTGTTCATTTTTAAGATAAATTGTATTTTTTCCTTTACCAACTTTAAATAAAGGGGGGTGAGCGATGTACAGATAGCCTTTATCGACCATCTCAGGCATGTGTCTATAAAAAAAAGTTAACAAAAGCGTTCTGATGTGAGATCCGTCAACATCGGCATCTGTCATTATAATGACTTTATGATACCTGATTTTTTCAATATCATATTCTTC
>Ga0070724_10001235_pt1 | contig 15581 bp, 15 predicted proteins | sample tdDd001_FD_67278 | JGI IMG/M metagenome (GOLD analysis project Ga0070724, IMG submission 67278) | Marine sediment microbial communities from the Atlantic coast under amendment with organic carbon and nitrate - tdDd00.1 | ecosystem: Environmental > Aquatic > Marine > Coastal > Sediment | place... | reverse complement strand
GCGCGGTAATTCAATCGCCTACTTTAGTTAAAATGTTTAATGATGCAGATAAAAAAGTTATCGAAAATGTCACACTATGGAAACGAGACCAAGTTAAAGTTCAAAGCCATGAAGGCACTAGGTATTTTGATATTACAAAATGGCCTCAAAAAGATGGTGAAAATGTAACCGGTGTTATTACTATTGCAAATGATAGAACTGAGCCAATCTTACATCAAAAAGAAATGGATAATTTAAGAAACCAATCTATTGAAGCATTAGTTAAGACTGTTGAAATTAAAGACCCTCACCTTTCAGGTCACCATTCAAGAATGGCATTTATTGCTATGCAAATGGCACTTAAATTAAAACTAAGCGATAGTGAAAAGCTAACTCTAGAGTATGCTGCAAGATTAGCTGGCATTGGTAAAGTTTTCGTTCCTCAAGCATTATTAACTAAGCCTGATGTGCTAACAGTAGAAGAACTTGCAATCATTCAAACTCATGTTGATTCAGCCCTTAAAGTTTTAAATAATATTGACTTTTCTTTACCAATAGTTGATACTATTGCTAACATGTATGAAAGACTAGATGGCTCAGGCTACCCAAACAAAAAAACGTCTGAGCAAATTGGCCAACTACCTAGAATTCTAGCAATTTCAGATGCATTTTGTGCCTTAATTGTACCTCGTTCATACAGAGATGCAATTGACTTTAAACAGGCAGTAACTCTTTTAGAAGAGCAAGGCAGTAAATACGACAATAAACTGTTAAAAGTTTTAAAAGAAATCGTAGATTCAATGCCAAAACTAAGAAAAGAGTTTTTAATTAACCTAAAATAAAATGGAGCCCAATTATGGATCAAAAATCAGTTTTTGTAAACGGTATTGAATTTAACAACGATAAGCCACTGGCAATTATCGCAGGACCTTGTGTTATCGAATCGCGTGAGATGATTATGCAAACAGCAGAAGAGCTAGTTCGTATTACAAAAAAATTAGGCTTAGGCTTAATCTTTAAATCATCATTTGAAAAAGCAAACCGTTCATCAGCAAGCTCATTTACAGGCCCTGGTATTGAAGAAGGTCTAAAGATTTTAGCAGAAGTTAAAGAAAAATTTAATATTCCTGTTATTACAGATATTCACTGCCCTGAACATGCTGAAAAAGCATCTAAAGTTGTTGATGTTCTACAAATTCCAGCTTTCTTATCAAGACAATCTGACCTAGCAGCAGCTACTGCTAAAACAGGTAAGGTAGTAAATGTAAAAAAAGCACAATTTACAGCACCTGCTGATATGCATATTATTCTTGATAAATATAACAATGATAGCGCTGAAGAAACTGTAATGCAGTGCGAGCGTGGTACTTGCTTTGGACACAATGGTTTAGTTGTTGACTTTGCAGGCTTTAAAGCAATGAAAGCAAGTGGCTACCCTCTAATTATGGATGCAACTCACGCAGCTCAAATTCCTGGTGGTAACGGTACTACATCAGGCGGTAAACGTGAAGTAGTTGCAGATTTAGCAAAAGCAGCAGTAGCAATTGGTGTTGCAGGTGTATTTTTAGAAATCCACCCAGATGTTGCAGTAGCAAAATGCGACCAACCAAACCAATTCCCACTACAACAAGCTGAAGAACTACTAACTCAACTAAAACAGCTAGACAACCTAATCAAGTCTCAACCAGCTTTAGATATTAAGTAAATACAAGTAATTATATAGCAAAGCTCTGGTATACACTCCAGAGCTTTGCTATATATCCCCTTCTCTGTATGTCATCCCGTGCCTGACACGGGATCCAGGGCTGACTAGCCCCGAACCTCAAAAATCTACCTAGATTATCACGCAAATAAATTTGCTCATAATGACAATTTTATTACGCAACACAATATAAAATATGTCATCCCCAAATCATAGATTTGAGGATCCATAAAAAAAGAACCTCTCCAAAGGTTCTTTTTATTTTAAGCAAGCTAAGCAATATGCTCTTTTGTCGACTTATGAGAATACATTCTCTTATCGGCATATTCTAGTAAATCATCTAAAGTACTAGCATCTGTTTTATACTCTGCTAGGCCGATACTTGCAGCAACATTTACCGTTTGACCTGTTGATAGCTCAATATTACCGTTAATAATCTGCTCAAAAGTTGGTAAATGATTTATTAAGTGATTTTTTTCATAATTTCTAAACAGAACTACAAACTCGTCACCGGCTAACCTTGCTGCTTTAATATCATCAGTTTCAAGCTCGTAAAGCCTATTTGCAATCTCTTTTAGTACTTCATCGCCAGCTTCATGGCCATATGTATCATTAATAGGTTTAAACTTATCAAGATCAATAAACATTAGAGTAAATAAATCAGTTGATTTAATAAAACTTTCACCAATTGCTTTAAAACCACTTCTATTAGCGATTTTCGTTAAATAATCAATATTTGCTATATTTTCTTTAAAATTAGCCATTACAATTGAATTAATATTATCTTTAAAAGCAAAACCTTTTTCTTCTTTAATTTTTAAAATAGTACATGGGCTAACTCCTAAAGCATCAGCGCTATAGCTTAAGTCATTATCATAATGATGCAACGTTTTTGTAACCAAGTCTTTACTATGGTACACATGCATATCATTATCATCATATTCTTTAACAAAATCTCTCCACTTTTCAACGCCATACTTTTTAGTTCTATACATTTGATAGATAGCTGTAATTAAACAGCCTGATGTAATAATAATACCTGCAACCCAGTCGTTTGTTGAAAATGATTTTGTGCTAATTCCAGTTAAAGGCTCACATAACCATTCCCAAAATAATGTTGCAAAAGGAGCTAATGCTGTAACTGCAACAAAATTTTCACTCTTAATTGTATTAGCACTGAAAAATTCAATAAGTCTTAACGGAGTCATAAAGATAACACCGGCTACAAGCCCTGCAAAAATACTCTTATAGTCATAAAAATCTGACAATACAGGTACAATAGTAGAATTTTCAAATACAGGGAAATATGTTTGTAAAGCAGCAAACATAAATGAAAATATTAAAAATACTATACTAACTAAAAACATTACAAAGCCTACAACACGAGTTTTTAGTTTAGGATCCTTCGATTCTCTAGATGCTCTATTATAAGTTTTATGAGTTTCTGCTGCAAAAGTTCTAGCAGTTAAAGCGGCACCTTCTAAAAACATAAGAAGGTAAATAATACCTCTGATATCATTTGGAAGATCCCTACAAATTAAGCATATGCCTATTAAAACTAAAACAGCTCCTATAGCATTTAGAATATTTGGTTTTCTTTGCATGAAAACCCAAGCCGCCATTAATGAAAATAGCATGCTAATTCTTTGTAAAAATGCTCCTTCTGTTGCTGATGTATAAAAGAATAAACTTAATGTTAATAAATAACCAAGTAGCATAATCAAACCGAACATTAAAGTATCTGGAGATCTCAATGTTTCTTTAGCTAGATCATCTTTTAGCCCCCCTACTGCAAGCAACATAAAAGAGGCTGAAATAAACGCTGTACATGTATAAATTAAATAATTTACCTCTAAAACCTTAGCACTATAACCAATCATGACATTATTCAATCCCCATAAAACAAAAACACTAAATAATGCTGCCAGCCAGCCTTTTAAAACTTTACTTTCCATAACTTTATCCTAAAATTCCCATATAATTTAAAACACCTAAAACAATAAATAAAATATTTAAGCCAATGCACATAGCAAAAATCACTTTTGCAAAAATTTTATTATATAAAATTTCTTTAATTTTTTCTTTATTATCTATTCTTTTTTCTTGTGCTAATAACTGCTTTAATTCTTTGTAAGACAAGTTACTATCTAACATACTTTTTTGGTTAAAAATTCTTTTATTTACTTTTTGACTCATTAAATGCCTCCCTATTTACATATAACAACCTAGGGTTTAGTCTATAGCATTTTAAAAGCAATTGCAATTAAATAAATTGCCTTAAAACAATTATAGATCGGATTAATAATAATTTTTTATATTTTTTGATTTATTCAGTTGGAAAACTTTTTTAAACATGTTATAAATAGGTGAAATAATCTTAAAGACAATGTGTCTATTCTAGACTATTTCAAATTGTTAAATATTCTATAAATAATTATAAGGAAAAGAATAATATGGCTGAGATTTTATCGATTCACGCTAGAGAAATTCTAGACTCTCGTGGTAACCCTACTGTAGAAGTAGATGTAATGTTAAGTTCAGGCGCTGTAGGTCGTGCAGCGGTACCTTCAGGTGCATCAACAGGTTCAAAAGAAGCACTAGAACTTAGAGACGGCGATAAAACAAGATATTTAGGTAAAGGCGTTCTAAAAGCAATTGAAGCAGTAAATACAAAAATTGCACCTGCACTAAAAGGTAAAAACGCATTAAACCAAGTTGAAATTGATGAATTAATGATCGAACTAGACGGTACTAAAAACAAAGAAAACTTTGGTGCTAACGCTATTTTAGGTGTATCACTAGCAGTAGCAGACGCTGCAGCAGCACACCAAGGCTTATACCTATATGAATACCTACAAGATTTATCAGGTCAAGATGCAATTCTACCAACACCAATGATGAACGTTATCAACGGTGGTGAGCATGCAGATAACACACTAGACATTCAAGAGTTCATGGTTATGCCACACGGCGCTCCATCATTTAAAGAAGCTCTAAGAATGGGTGCTGAAACTTTCCACGCTTTAAAAGCTATTCTACACTCAAAAGGCTTAAACACAGCTGTTGGTGATGAAGGTGGTTTCGCTCCTAACTTAGCAACAAACGAAGAAGCTTGTGAGCTACTAGTAGCAGCTATTGAAAAAGCTGGTTACAAAGTTGGTGAAGAGATCGGTTTTGCTGTTGATGCAGCCGCTTCAGAATTCTACAACGACGAGAAAAAAGTTTATGAATTTAAAGCAGAAGGCCGTGAGCTAACATCAGCTGAACTAGTTGAGTACTACGAAGGTCTATGCGCTAAATACCCTATCATTTCAATTGAAGATGGTATGCACGAAACTGACTATGAAGGTTGGAAACTACTAAACGAAAAACTAGGTTCAAAAGTTCAACTAGTTGGTGATGACCTGTTCGTAACAAACAAAGAAATTTTAGCACAAGGTATTGATGAAGAATGGGCTAACTCAATTCTAATTAAAGTTAACCAAATCGGTACTTTAACAGAAACTCTTCAAACAATGCAAATGGCTAGAGAAAACGGTTACTCAGCTATCGCATCTCACAGATCAGGTGAAACTGAAGATTCATTCATCGCTGACTTAGCTGTAGCTACAGCTTGTGGTCAAATAAAGACTGGTTCACTTTCAAGATCAGATCGACTTGCTAAGTATAACCAACTTCTAAGAATTGAAGAAGCTTTAGAAGAAGATGCTAAGTTTGCAGGTAATTCAACAATTATCGGCTTAAACTAATATCTTAAAAAATGAAAAAAGAGATTCCTTAGAATCTCTTTTTTTTCACTCCGTAATACAAGGCTCCTGCAAGCAGCAATGCCTTCTCAACGTCTCCTTCTTTACCAGATTTTTCTGTACAATTAAACCATCCTGCCGAAGCTGCCATAAACATATACATCGCAGGCATCATTGCAATACCAATTGCAACAGGGATATTAACGACTCCAACTGGGATAGTCGCTGATAAAATCTTCTCTGCAATATTAAAGACTTGCATCCAAAGTTTATCATAACCGGCCTCTATCATATAAGACACACCTATTATATCAATGATGATCAAAGATATAGTGCCCCAAATAGAATATATTGAATAATAAAAGTAAAATAAAAAACCTTTACGGTTTCTGATCATCTTTAACTCAATAAGCAACAGTACAAATCCCAGCAAAAAAATAGGTAGCAGAAATGAAACAGATTTTATATACACGAACCCGTGGTTCAGCGCACTCACCGCTGACCAGTACAAAAGAGCCAGCGATAGTAGTGTCCTATAGGTCACTACCAAGTAGATTTTAGCCATAATAGCTCCAAAAACAACCAAAGTTATATTAAAATCTTATAACAACTAGTATAAAAAAACAAATGACATAAATAAAAGCATTTAATCTGAAGACTCTTTGATTTTTGTATGCTACAATAAGTAAATATATATAAAACTTTTTTAAAGGCCTTATTATGAAGTATAGTATTCTTATTTTAATACTTGGCTTAACCCTATCTAGTTTGTCTAACGCACACATGCACGCTTATGAAGACCCCAGTCCTCATTATGATAGTTTTAAAGAAAATCTAACCGAGTTTAAAGATCGTTTATTTCAAAAAGGTATTGGGAAAATCTCAAAAGAAGATTGGGATTATCTAAAACAAGCAGGAAAAGACTTAGCTAAAAGCGGTCAACATGATCACAAGTATAACTATGATGAACACTATAGAACTTGCCATAACTTTACAACTATTATTCCTGATCGAGCTCACTCTAACCCTGATCAGATTATTCAAATTGCATGGAAAAGCAATACAAATACTCATCACCTAGCTCTAGATGTTAAGCAAGTCGCCACCGTAACTTTTGAAATATATGTTGAAGACTATAATGAAGCTGAATATGAAGAAGTCTTTTATAACTTTTTCATGCATGCTCATGAATTCGAAGGATTATGCATTGATGATATGTTTGCTAGAAACATTCATGATTTTATAATCTCTTATAACAAACTTGTTCAAGAAATATTACGATTAAACGCTGCCAAAGCCCCCTAATATAGGGGCTATTTTTTTACCTTTTAGTGAAGTCCATAACTGATTACTTAATTTGTAACATTTTAGTTATGTTATGGAGAATTTCATAATGATTAATAAAAAAACAATTTTTATTATAGCAATAGTCACCTTTTTAATCTATATTTTTACTATTGCTACAAACCAAAGAGAAATTGAAAGAAGAGATAAAATAATATCTCTTTCAAACATTCCATTTTCTGATAGAATTTTTAAAACGGAACGCGGAAAACGTTCAAAAAAATCATGGAATGAGCTAAAACAGAGAGGTATTAACTTTATAGGATCAAAAGAGCATAAGCTAAGATATAAGCATCGCTCTGGTTACATAAATTGCTTTGATTTTACAACAACTATGCCTCAACAGTATAATGATTTTACAGGTGTAGTTGAAAAGTTAGCACAAGAAAGTTTCTTACAAAAATCTACCGAGCTAGTGAATCTCTATAAAGTTTCATCCATAACTTTTAGCACTTATATAAAAGATTATCACCCTGAAGAATACCAAACAGTATTTCAAAAGTTTTTAAAAAACTATTCTGATTTTGAGGGGTTATGCTATGACAGAATCTTTGCAGAAAATATCGACAAATTAAAAACATCCTTTGATAAGGCTGCTAATGAACAAAAAAACTAGCCTTACGGCTAGTTTTTTTATGCTAATTTAGTATGTTTATGCTGATACATACTTTTATCTGCAGACTCTAATAGATCTTCAAGGCTTTTAACTTCAACACCATACTCTGCAACGCCAAAACTAGCATTTACAGAAATATAAACTCCATTATTTAATCTAATTTTTTTGTTAACTATACTCTCAAAGTTTGATAAGTGGTTTAAAATATGTTGCTTTTCATAATTTCTAAATAAAAGAACAAATTCATCTCCTGCTAATCTAGCTACTTTAATATCTTTATTTTCTAACTCTACAAGTCTTGCTGCTATTTCTTTTAATACAGTATCACCGGCGTCATGACCGTAAGTATCATTAACAGGTTTAAATTTATCTAAATCAATAAACATTAATGTAAATAGCTTTGTAGAGCTAATAAACTCTTCACCAATCGCCTTAAAGCCACTTCTATTATAAATTTTTGTCAAATAGTCAATATTTGCAACATTTTCTTTAAAATTAGCCATAATTATTGAATTTATTGAATCTTTAAATCCATAATTGTCATTTTCTTGCATTTTATTAATTGTACATATGCTAACACCTAAAGCCTGAGCCGCTATTTCGACATCATTATCATAATGATGTAATGTTTTTGCTACGATATCTTTACTGTGATAAACATGCATGTCATCTTTATCATACTCTTTCACATAATCTCGCCATAATTCTGGACCATACTTTTTAAGCTTTAGAATTTGGCTAATAGCTGCAATTAAACACCCTATTGTAATAACTGAACCTGCAATAATATCTATTTGAGATAATGTTTTTAAATCTAAACCAGTAACTGGTTGTAAAATCCACTCCCAAAATAATGTTGCAACTCCACTAAAGGCACCTACTGCTAAAAAGTTTTCAGCCTTAATAATATTGGCACTATAAAACTCACTTAATCTAATAGGAGCAACAAACAGTACTCCAGCAATTAATCCACCAAATACTGTTGGATAGTTAAAGAAGTCATCAATAACTGGAATATAACTATTTTGTTCAAAAACCGGATAGAATGTTTGTAAAACCGCTACTAAAAATGAGAATACTAAAAATACAATACTAACAACAAAAATTACAAAACCAACAACTCTAATCTGCAATTTGGGATCTTTTTTTTCATTTCTTATAGCTTTGTTATAAGTATTATGATTTTCTGAAACGAATACTCTTAAGGTTTGTGAAAGAGCTAGTAAGAATAAGATTACAAGAACAGTTCCTAAATTTTCTTTTTCTAGATTAGTAAGCATAAAGCCAATACCACCTAAAACAATTAAATTACCAAATAGCTGTAGTTTATCAGGCTTTCTTTGCATAAAGAACCATGCAATTATTAATGCAAATATCATTGTAATTCGCTGTAATAAGGCACCTTCTGTTGATGACATTTTGCTAAATAAAGCCAATGTTAAAATAGAGACCCCTAACATCAACAATCCAAAAATAAATGTATGCGGACTTCTAAATGTTTCTCTTGCTAAATCATCTTTTAAGCCTCCTACTTGAAGCAACACTAAAGATGCCGATAAAAAGGCGCAACAACAATACACCAAATAATTAACTTCTAATACTTTTGCGGCATAACCTAAAACGTTATTGTTAATTCCCCATAAAACCGTTACACAAAACAAGGCCGCCAACCAGCCTTTTACCATAGATTTATTTTCCATGAAGCTACCCTATAATTTCTAAATAATTTAAAATACCTAAAACAATAAACATCACATTTAAGCCAATACACACTGCAAATACAACACGTGCAAAAAGCTTATTAAATAAAATATCTTTAATAAGTTCTTGGTTGTCTTTTCTTTGTTCTGCTGCTAGCATTTGCTTTAGTTCTTTATATGTTAAACTGCTATTAATTTCGATTTGTGGTTTAAATATTCTTCTATTTAATTTTTGCTTCATTCTTATTATTTTTTTCTTACATTTTATTATGCTTATAATTGAGAATTTAACATACTATATTTCAAATGCTTAATCAATAAAAAAAGCTACAATATGTAGCTTTTCTCCTATTCATTTGCTATTTCCAAAGGTAGTGATACCGTAAATTGAATTCCAGACTGATACCCACTCGATTCTATCTTAACATCTCCACCCATATAGCGTGCCATTTTTATAATTGTATTAAAGTCATCTTTCTTCATTTGATTACCTTCATTACTAATATTACTAGCATATTTTACCCTCACTTGCTGGAATAAATGACTAAACCTATCTAGTTTCATTCCATTACCAGTATCTCTAATAATAAACTTTAGCTCTACCATCGTTCCAAATCTTTGAGACTGTTCTACTATAAAGTCAATGTTTCCATAATGAGTGAACTCAATAGCATTAGACAATAAACTATTTAATATTTGACTAATTCTAAAGGAATCTGATTTATAAAAATGCCAAAATTTATCCGGAATAACCAAAGTTAAATCACAGTTATTTTTTTGAAATTTTAATTTAAAGTATTCATATGTTTCAAACAATAAAGAATATAAATTAAACTTTGCAAACTCAGGCTCAAACTCTCCACTTTCAACCTTTGAAAAGTCATAAGCTTGCTGAATTCGAGATTCAACAAAGTCCAAAGAACTTTTTAATATCGTTAAATATCTAACTTGATCGTTGCTTAAATCACTTTCTTTAAGTAGATCTAGCATTGTACCCATTTCTTTAATTGGAGCCTTAGCATCAGAGTATATATCGGCCAAATACATTAATTTTTCTTTTTGCTTTGCTATCATTTGCTTCTTATCATTATTAAATGCAATTTGTTGATTTTGAATGTCTTGATTCAACTTTTCAGTCATCACATAAAGCGACTGAACATCTTCTAAATTACCGGGTGAACTACGGTTTTTCATACCTTTTGTATCTTGATTTTTAAATTTTTCATCCAAAAGTTTAAAATATTTTTCCATGCAGATTATATCTCTTTTTTATTTTTTAAAACTGTGCTATTATTTATATAATTTTGTAAAACGAAGAAAACTGTCAATATTATAGATATTATTTAAGAAAGGAATATTATGAATACTGCAAACCCAAGCAAACAAGCAGGCAGCATTTTACCATTTAGTTTTGATAACCTACCAGTTAGAGGTAGGCTAATTTCATTAAGAAACCTAGAAGAGTTCGTTCCAGCGATTAAAAATACCACTGGATTTGTTCAAGACCTATTAAAACAAAGTTTAACTGCAGTAGTTTTATTCCAACAAGATTTAAAAGCAGATCAATCTCTAACATTACAAATTGTATCAAATTCAAGCATTAAATTAGTTATTGCTCAAGCAATGGCTGATGGAACTATTAAAGCATACGCGGATGTAGCAGAAGATAATTCTATTGAAACATTTGAGAATTTCGTAAAACAAAACCCAAGAATTGTTATAACAGTAGATAATAAAGGTAAAACATACCAAAGTGTAATTCCAGCAGTAGGCACAAGTTTAAAAGATACAATTACAGAATATTACGAGCAATCTGTACAGAATAAAACATACCTAAACTTTATTGAACATAAAGATTCAAACTTTGCTTTAATGCTACAGCATTTACCAACAGAACAAGTTTCAAAAGACGACTGGTCTCGTTTAGCAATGGTAGCTGATACTTTAACTGCAGAAGAAACAACATCTTTATTACATTATGAAATTATTCAAAGAATTTTTGCAGAAGATATTACTAGAATTTATGATGAAAATCTTCTAAACTTCTATACAGAGGTTGATAAAGTAAGAATGGAAAAAGCAATTAAATCTTTAGGTCTTTTACAATGCAGAGAACTATTAAAAGATGGTGATATTGAAATGACAGACCAATTCAGTGGGTTAACAGAAACATTCAAACATGAAGACATCGCTAGAATCTTTGAAGAAATGAAAGATGACTTAAGAGAAATTAAAGCAAAAAAAGAAGCTGAAGAAGCAGCAAATAAAGGAGAGTAATTACAATGACAGATTTAAATATTACTTTACACCATGGCGATCTACCAGCTGATGTTAAATTTGATAACATCGTAGCTATGGACTGTGAGATGATGGGCCTAAACCCATTAAGAGATAAACTTTGTTTAGCTCAAATTTCAGATAATGGTAAAGATATTCACTTAGTAAAATTTGATATTTCAAAGCCATACAGTGCTCCAAACTTAAAAGCACTACTTGAAGATTCAGCAAAAGAAAAAATCTTCCACTTTGCACGTGCAGACATGGGCTTTTTAATTAACTATTTAAATGCTGAGCCTGCTAATATTTTCTGTACAAAAGTTGCTTCAAAGCTTTGCAGAACATATACTGACTCACACGGTCTAAAATCTGTTCTAAAAGAATTACTAAATGTAGAACTTTCAAAAGAACATCAAACATCGCACTGGGGCGTTGCAGAATTTTCTACTGAACAAATTGAATATGCCGCTCGCGATGTTGTTTACCTACACCAAATTCGTGAAGAACTAGGCAAACGTGTTGATCAACTTGGCAGAACTGAATTATTAAATAATACAAATAAATTCATTCCTGTTTTAGCTAAGCTTGAATTACAAGGCTGGGACGAAACAATTTTAAATCACCACTAATTTTTAAGCTCAGGACATTTTATGTCTTGAGTTTTTATTTAATTAATAAATAAAGGAAACAAATAAAAATGACTAATTCAATTATTAAAACTGGTTTAGAAACTCTAGAAATGGAAAAAAAAGCAATTGAACACCTTATGGGTAACTTTCAAGAAGCTGAATTCACAAAAGCAGTTGAGCTATTAAGTAGTGTTAAAGGGAAAATTATTTTCTTCGGTATTGGTAAAACAGGTCACATTGGTAAAAAATTAGCTGCAACATTTGCAAGTACTGGTTCTTCAGCATTTTTCGTACACGCTGCTGAAGCAAACCACGGTGACTTAGGTATGTTAGAAAAAACAGATGTTCTTGTTGCAATTTCTCATTCAGGTGAATCAAAAGAGCTATTCTCAACAGTTAAAGCATGTAAAAGAGCTGGTATTCCAGTAGTTGGCCTAACAAATAATGAAAACTCTACAGTTGGCAGAAACTCAACAGTTGTTCTTAAAAACTTTGTAGGTAAAGAAGCATGCCCTCTTGGCTTAGCTCCAACTTCTTCAACAACTGTAACTCTTGCTTTAGGTGATGCTTTAGCAATGGCAGTAATGGCTGAGAAAAACTTTACAGTAGAAGACTTTGGTAAATCACACCCTGCTGGTAAACTAGGCATGAGAACAGCACCAATTAAAGAGTTCATGTCTCCTCTTCCTGTTTTAAGCTCAGAAGATAACATTCTACAAGCATTTAAAGAAGTTAACGATCACAGACTTGGCTGCGGTGTTATTTTAAATGAAGATAAAACTCTAGCAGGTTTCGTTTCAGATGGTGACCTACGTCGTGGTTTAGTAGAAAAAGGTGTTGATGCTAAAATTACAGAAGCTATGATTAAAAATCCAAGAACATTAAATCAAGAAGAATTAGCTGCTGCAGGTCAAAACCTATTAGATGAATATAAAATTTCAAGCTTAGTTATTGTTGATGACAACAACCTACCTGTAGGTATTCTAGACAAAAAAGTTTGTGATGACCTTTTAGGCTAATAAAATTCATTCTTAAAACTAAAAAGTCAGCTAAAAGCTGGCTTTTTTACTTGATTAATAATTATTAATTACTATAATTAACTAGTACTAATTATATAAAAATATAAATATGACTTTTCAAAAGGTGAATAAGATGAAAGATTTCAAAACTATTCAACACCATAACGACCTACCAAACAATATTGATTTTGAAAAATCAGTTGGTTTAAGTTGTATTATCCATAAAAATGATCTGCGCTCTATTCAAGTAGCTAATGGTAATAAAATTCATATCGTGAATTTTGATTCAAACAAAAACTGCCAATCCCCTGTTCTTTTGAATCTTTTGGCAAATCAAGAAGTTCAAAAGATATCTTTTCTTAACCCTGAAACTCTAATCTTTTTAAGTCAATGCTTAAACTCAGTTCCTAAAAACTTGTTTATGATTGATGTTGCTTTACAGCACTCAACACCAATAAATCATCGCCTAGATCTAGAGTATGTAGTAGAAAAAGTTCTAGACATCTATATTGATAACAAGATCAAAGATCCTAACTGGCAAAAGGCTAGTTTAAGTACCAATCAAATATCGTATATTATCAATAGCGTTATGTATTTACACGACCTTAAAGAAGCGTTAATGGGGCACTCCTCTCAAAATAACACAATATCTGTAATAACTAAACAGTGTCAAGATGTTGAGCATCAAATACGAGAAGAGTTACTTCAACCAGAACCTTCTCTATAAACTTTCAATTTTGAGGTGACATTATGATTACAGAAACTGTTTTACCTTCAAATTTGCCCAATAGCACACTTTACAATATAGGTGACCTTAAAATCTTCTTACATCATGAAGATTTAGCGCTAAGTGTACTAGACACCCTCAGACATCCTATTTCAGTAGATACAGAACTTAATCGCATTTTAGACTATAAAATCGGAAAGCTTTGTCTCATACAAATCAAAGGTAAAGATTCAGATGTTAGGCATCTTGTTAAGTTTGATGTTGACAAACCACATAACTCACCGGTGCTAAAACAAATGTTTGAAAATGATGATATACCCAAAATATTTCATTATGGCCGAGTTGATTTACACTTTATATCTGACAAATTGCAATGCACTCCTGTTAATATTCTTTGCACCAAGGTTGCTTCAAAAATTGTACGAGGCCAAGCAGATAACATTAAGCACAACCTTCATATTCTATGTGATGAGCTTTTAAGTATCAAGCTAGATAAAGGCGAGCAAATGTCAAAATGGGAAAATAAAATATTAACTCCCAGTCAAAAGTTTTATGCCGCCTTAGATGTTGAATATCTAGATGATATTTTCAACATATTAATTAACAGAGAGCCTAATCTATATGACTTGATCATGCAAAATTGCCGGTTTTATGAAACCTTAATTAAAAATGATCTATCTGGAAAAGATCCTTTAGACGACATACCTGAAGGATTGATTTTAGAAAATCAAAAACATGGCATTGACCTATCAACTCTTTTTGAACACTAAAAAGTTCATCAAGAATAACGACAAGTTCTAATAAAACTTGCAGAGCCAGCAAATAACGCTGGCTTTTTCTTATTTTTCAAGACCTTAATATTTAGCCAAAAATCATTGACTATTTACCCTTTAATCCCTATAATGTATTTCGTTAAACACACCTCATTCTGATGTTTTATTCTTAACAAGGATTTTTCCTCTATGATAAACCCTAATGTAGCTGAGCTTATTTTTCCTGGTAGTGATACAGAGTCTACTCTAGCTCAAAGAATTGCCGCTCGCATTCTATTTACACTTGAAAAAGAAGTAAATTCTGTACTTGATCTAAAGGAATATATCACAAATAACCTCGATATATTCCTCGAAGCCATTGAACTTTTTAAAAATGCGCAAAGAGTTGTAATAACTGGTATGGGTAAGTCTGGTATGGTAGGTGATCTAGTTAGAGAAACCTTAATTAGTACCGGCACTCCACACGCTGTATATACCAATGCAGCCGAAACTGCGCATGGTAGCCTTGCTTTAATTGAAGAAGGAACAGTTCTACTAGCGTACTCTCACTCTGGCGAATCTAACGATTTGACAGTTCCTATCAAAAGAGCTATTGAATTAGGTATTCCCATTGTTGCGGTAACAGGCAAGGTAAATAGCACTTTGGCAAAGTACTCTAAAATATTCTTTGATGACAGTGTTAAAATTGAAGCCTGTAAATATAACCTTGCTCCAACATCTTCATTAGTCAATGCTCTAATTATTTCTCACTGTCTAGCTATGGGATCATCTGAAGCGGTTGATTTTACCGCAGATGACTTCAGATACGGTCACCCAGGTGGCAGCCTGGGTGACCGTCTAAAACCAGCTAAAGATGTTATGCATAAAAATGTTGCAATATTTGATGAGAGTGACTGCATGGTCGATGTATTGCTTAAAACATCTCAAGGTCATGTCGGCACAGCATTGTGTCTAGATGATTCTCAACAAATCAGGGGAATTCTTACAGATGGTGATATTCGCCGTTTGAAAGAAAACAACCTCAATGGAAGCTTTGATAACTTAAAGCCAGTTGATGAAATGACAACAT
>Ga0070724_10001229_pt1 | contig 15631 bp, 11 predicted proteins | sample tdDd001_FD_67278 | JGI IMG/M metagenome (GOLD analysis project Ga0070724, IMG submission 67278) | Marine sediment microbial communities from the Atlantic coast under amendment with organic carbon and nitrate - tdDd00.1 | ecosystem: Environmental > Aquatic > Marine > Coastal > Sediment | place... | reverse complement strand
GCGTGTGATTGCGATGACCCATGTGAAAATCGCAAGGCTAAAATGGCTGAAGCGGAACGATTGGAAAAATTGAATAAGAATCGTATTCTTTAGTTAATTTAGATTTGGCACCATTGAGCACCTTAACTAACACTTCTAGTAAAGGTGCTTTTTTATGGCCATTTCACTCGCTATCAGGCTAAAAAGTGGATACAAAATGATCCACACTTTCATCTGTGATATCAGCTGCTGTACAGGCTTTATTCAGATACTTTCCTTATCCTTAGAATATACATATGGAATTAATTTGAGCTGAGGCATGACAATGATTAATGGCACATCTGTTGAGAAGACTCATGACAATGTCAGCGACTTAATCATAAACTTAAAGTTGCGTATCGAATCTCTAGAACGCCAGCTTGCTAACTCCAGACTCTCCTCTGCGCCTAAGTCTTCTCCTGCAAAGTTAACAGATGATGAGCTTAAGATGATCTACGAACAGTTTTAACCCCAATCGGTTCGCCTGCCAACTACTTGCTAACTCCGAAGATGAACTCGCTAAATGACGCTGATACTAACAGAGGAGCCTTAGCGGGCCTCCCAGTTTTTGTGCGTTTCCACTTGAGTACTGTTTAAATATACAGTATCTTTATTCGATAGGTACTATTTGTGAATTTAGATTAGTGAAAAAAATCATTCATATCGATATGGATTGTTATTTTGCCGCTGTGGAGATGCGAGATTTTCCTGAGTTAAGGGGGAAACCCATCGCTGTGGGAGGGAGAAGTGATCGACGTGGTGTCATCAGTACCTGTAATTATGAAGCCAGGCAATTTGGTGTTCGTTCGGCCATGGCCTCGGGCTACGCCCTTAAACTCTGTCCAGATCTGATATTGGTGCCGGGTCGTATGTCAGTCTACAAGGAGGTATCGGCCCAGATCCGGGAGGTCTTCTCGCGTTACACCGACTTGATAGAACCGCTTTCACTCGATGAAGCCTATCTCGATGTTACCGATTGTACCCAGTGTCAGGGCTCGGCAACATTAATCGCTGAGGCCATTCGACAAGAGATATTTGAGTTGACGGGCTTAACCGCTTCAGCCGGGATAGCCCCCATTAAGTTTCTCGCAAAGATAGCTTCAGATCTGAATAAACCTAACGGACAGTATGTGATTACGCCCAACATGATACCGGCCTTTGTAAAAGACTTACCCCTCACCAAAATTCCCGGTGTGGGCAAGGTTACCGGCAAAAAACTTGAAGATATTGGCTTAATCACCTGTAGTGATCTGCAGGCTTATCCTGAAGCGGCATTAATTGAACGATTTGGTAAATTTGGCTCCGTATTGATTGAGCGTGCTCAAGGAATTGATCCCCGTCATATCTCCCCGGATAGGGAACGAAAGTCTGTAGGTGTCGAGACGACGTTGGCTAAGGACATTTATACTTTAGAGCAATGCCAGGGGGTGATGCCTCAGCTGATCCAGGAGTTAGCGACTCGAATAAAGCGTAGTGCCAAAGATCGCACTATACATAAACAGGTCGTTAAGCTTAAGTTTAATGATTTTAAACAGACGACCATAGAGCATCGAAGTGATGAGGTGTCGGTAAAGTTGTTTTATGATCTACTTTCTCAGGCGTTAGAGCGGCAGCAGGGGCGAGGTATTCGATTACTTGGTGTTTCCGTAGGCTTAGCGAGCCAGTCAGGCATTAAAACGGCCGAAGAGAATGAGGTGAGAGAGTCGCAGATGGACTTAGGCTTTTAAGAAGTAACTAGGCCCTAGGTTCTTGAACCTAGGGCCTGATAAGCTTAACTCTTCTCTGGAATACGTTCGAGAACGGCCAGCAAGAGTTGATAGTACTGACCTACAGTTTCAATCAACACCTTCTCATCCGGGCTGTGCGGGTAACGAATGGTGGGGCCAATCGATACCATGTCCATTTCAGGATAAGGCTTTTTAAATAAGCCACACTCAAGACCGGCATGTATAACCATGATAACAGGCTCTTTATTGTAGATGCTTTCATAGGTTTCGCGTACCAATGCCATGACCGGTGAACTGTTATCTGGTTTCCACCCCGGGTAAGCGCCGCTAAACTCAACATCGACACCTGCAAGGTTAGCCAGAGCGGTCAATACGCCTTCAATCTCCTCTCGACCAGAGTCGATCAATGAGCGAATTAGGCAGAGGACTTGTACACTGTCGCGCTCAGTGCTGATAACGCCAACATTTAATGAGGTTTCAGTTACGCCCTCAACTTCATCGCTCATGCGGATCACACCGTTTGGACAAGCGTGCAGCAGCTCGATAAGCATCTGTTGCGTATCTTCACTCATCACCTGAGTTTCGGCCGGAATTTCGGTTAACGTTAATAACAGATCCGGATCGGCGATGGATAATTCCTGACGTATTAATGCTTGATACTCGGCCATTAAGGCTTCGAGTTTTGCGACATTTTCGCCAGGCAACATGAAACTGACACTCGCTTCACGAGGTATCGCATTGCGTAAAGAGCCACCAGTGAAGTTAGTTAACTCTAAAGCTAAATCGTCAGCATGGTTAAATAGGAAACGGGCTAGCAGTTTATTCGCGTTACCACGTCCCAGATGAATGTTCACCCCCGAGTGGCCACCCTTTAAGCCCGATAGCGTTAATGTGTAGCTGGAGTGAGTAAGCTCTGGTGCCTGCCATACCAAAGGGACGCTAATTTGTGCATCAACGCCACCGGCGCAACCCATGTAGATCTCACCCTCCTGTTCGGAATCCGTATTAATCAGGATTTCGGCATCGAGATAACCCGCTTCCAGACCGAATGCGCCAGTCATGCCCGCTTCTTCATCAATGGTCAGCAGAACTTCCAATGGCCCGTGAGGAATATCGTCTGAACCTAAAATGGCTAACGCAGACGCCATGCCGATACCGTTATCGGCACCTAAGGTTGTTCCGGTCGCTTTTACCCATTCACCATCGATTAAGGGTTCAATCGCATCTTTTTCGAAATCATGTACCTTATCGGCGTTCTTTTGCGGCACCATATCGATATGAGCCTGCAGGGCAACAACCTTGCGGTTTTCCATACCTGGTGTAGCTGGCTTCTTAATGATGAGGTTACCGACTTTATCTTCGACCAGTTCGAGTTGTTTATCTTTGGCCCAAGCTTGAATATGCAGACTTAAAGCCTGTTCATGTTTAGATGGATGGGGAATTGCACAAATTTGTTCGAACCACTGCCACAGGGCTTGAGGTTGTAATTGACTTAATGCTGTCACTGATGACTCCTCTTTTAAAGTCGGTGAGGCTAAAAATGGCCATAGTTTACCACAGTGTTTGAGGCACTTTGGGAGATGAGTGTCACCAGTGAGTGCCTGCCGGTAATTAAAGTGTCAGCGAAAGTTGCCATTGTGATTCCTTGCTGACAAAAAGCTCGACAAAAGAGCTTGGCATTGAAGCCGATTTAAGGGCATATTGTTTGCCCAAACTAGATGATTTTAATTTCGGCAACTGTTTACAAAAAATAGGTTCGAGGTTATCAATATTTGATTCGATACTCATTGTCAGCAATGATATCGATCTGATCTCACAAGCAAAAGGATGGTTCATGGCTCAGGTTAATTTTGTTGATGTACAAGATGATGATGCAATTTTTGAAGGTAGCGGCTGGGATGCTCTCGTCGTCGTTGCTGCCGATATTAGCCAAAGCGGCTTCGATGAAATTTCATTATTAGCAGCTCATGGCGCTAAGGTAGATCAGCGCGTCGGTCACTCTCCTACGTTACTGTTTGCGCCTGGATTAGCCGGCGGTCGTCTCATCATCTCTCCGGTAAAAAACAGTGTGGATGATTTTGAAGATGTCAGGGTGTTTGCCGATGCGGCCAGAGTGGGTATTAAGCTCGCTAAGGATGCCGGCGCAACTCGCCCGTTACTGCTGGTGGCTGAAAATGGCGACCCCAGGTATCAATTTGCTTCTGAAGTTGCCGCTCTGTCTTGCGGTCAGGAGCTATGGCAGGCGCTTGAGCTTCGCGAGGCTAAAGGTGACCATCCTGAGTTTGAAGCTATCGGCTTGCTCAACTCATCTAAAGCATCACAGAGCCTGAATGCCATTGAAGCGGGTCGTACCCTAGCGCGCGATCTTTGTGGCACTGAGCCCGAGAGAATGTCTGCGCCGGCATTTGCTGACTATTGTGTTGCGGCTTACCGGGATTCAGGTCTTAAGATCGATGTTATTGAAGATAGAGATGTCTTGGAGCGAGATTATCCCCTACTAAGTGCTGTTGGTCGTTCATCTTTTGCAGTATCGAGACATCAGCCACGTGTTGTAAAACTGGACTATATAGGAGAGGGGGTTATCGAGCGTACCTTTTTCTTTGCGGGTAAAGGCGTGGTATACGATACAGGTGGAGCAGATATTAAAGTTGCTGGTGGTATGGCGGGAATGAGCCGAGATAAAGGTGGCGCCGCCGCCGTTGCCGGTCTGATGAAAACCTTATCATTGCTTAAACCTAAAGGTATTCGAGTGGTCGCTGAGCTTGGCTTAGTCAGAAATAGCATAGGTAGTGAAGCTTTTGTCACCGATGAGATCATTACCAGCCATGCTGGTGTAAGAGTCAGAATCGGTAATACGGATGCGGAAGGGCGGTTAGTACTGGCGGATCTCTTGTCTCATCTCAGAATTAAGGCTGAAAAAGCGATAAAACCTGAGCTCTTCTCTGTCGCCACACTTACTGGTCATGTTGTTCGTTGTTATGGGAGCTACACCGCGACAGTCGAAAATGCCGTCGCTAGGCAAGATGGTATTGCTGCGAGTATCGCAAATGAGGGGCAAGCGTGGGGAGAGCCTATCGAGCAATCGGTATTGCGTCGTGATGATTTTGCTAAGATTATTGATCCATCGGGTGCCGCCGACATACTCTCTTCGAACAATGCTCCCTCTTCGGTAACGGCCAGAGGACATCAATATCCGGCAGCATTTCTTATGCAAGCCTCAGGTTTGAGTTCCCATGGAAGTGCATCAAAAATGCCACTGGCCTATACCCATGTCGATATAGCGGGTAGTGCGACCGAAGGTCACCCACAATACGGAAAACCGACGGCAGCTCCGCTAGTGGGCCTGTATAAACATATCACCAGAGGATAAAGTACTTTTAAGCTGCAAGTGATACGTCACTTGCAGCACGAGTTTGCAAAGTATGATGTTATTCCCCTTCTTTATCGCTGTACCTATTTATTATCTTGGTTATTTTTCATCGTTTACCTGAAACTTTTCTGTAACTTTCTCACCAACGAGCTCTACATGTTGACTTAAAAGTACTGAAATGATGGTTAAGTTACGCAAAAATAGCGTTTTCCGGATATAAATCAAAAAAAGCTTGTAATAAAATTACAGTTGGCTATAATTAATTTCGTTGGTTAGGCACTGAGCCTTCCATCATTAAGTCTATCCAGGATGGATAACTCTCCAAGGAATCGAGCGACAGGTTGACTCTACGACTTTTTAGCTGCTTTGTTTTATCTGTTAAGTCTATTTTTAGTAGAGTAATTTTATTACAACTTTGTTTAGGAGTATTGACTATGTCTTATACCGGAAATCAGCACGTTTATTGGCAAAACACTTGGTTCTGTACCGATGCTTTGCGTAGCGGCTTATTTGCAATGAACGCTAAAGGTTAATCCTTTAAGGTTTACAGGGCTGACTACCCCTTTAAGTAGTTTCCATCATCCATCAACCTTAATCCCTTTTGGGATATTTAGACTCAAGTCGCATCTTGATCATCTGATCGATATGCCAGTGTAACTGCTAGCGTGGTAACTCTTTCCTTTAGGAACACTTGAAATTAGTCTTTGCCCGCTCTTTGAGCGGGCTTTTTTTTGTCTGCTTTTTGCTTGTCACTAGTAACAGTCGTCTATCAGTTGTTCGGTCTCTTGGCTGCTCGTATTTGAAGGTGATCGGCGCTCAAGCCTCTATCTCTATTTAATCTCCATCGTGCTCAGCGCTTATCTATTTTTTGTTGTTAAATTACATGATATGGCGAATTTAGATTAAGTTTCAGATAAAACTTGTAATAAAATTACATTAAGGGTATAGTTATCTCGTTGGTTAGGCAATGACGCCTTCCACCTCTAAGTCTATCCAGGAAGGATGCTTCTCCAGGGAATTGAGCGACAGGTTGACTCTGCGGCGTGACAGCTACTGTGTTATCTAGCTAAGCCAAGTTTGACTAGAGTATTTTTTACAACTTTGTTAGGAGTATCGACTATGTCTTATACCGGAATTCAGAATGTTTATTGGCAAAACACTTGGTTTTGTACTGATGCATTACGTGGCGGGTTATACGCCATCGGCTTCAAGGGCTAACCACCCCTCAAGCTAATTACCATCTATTGACCCTTATCCCTTTGGGATGTTTAGACTCAAGTAACATATTGATCTTAAGATCGAAATGTTAGTGCAACTGTTAGCGCGGTAACTCATTCCTTTAGGAACACTTGATTTAGTCTCGGCCCGCTCTTTGAGCGGGCTTTTTTTTTGTTTATTTCCCATCCCAAGCAAAATAATTAAATAACCAATGTAATTTCACGCCATAAAACTCAGCTAAGAAAATCGATATACAGCTGGCGGCGTCATGTCTAAAGAGGTGGTGATCTTTTGAGATTGAGGACTACAGCTTATGGAATGCCTCTATGCATGGGGAGGCGATGGAGATGTTGTCAGTCTTTTCAGGCTAAAGGGCACCGCCATAAGTGACGTTAGTGTGAATCAAGGAAAACTATATTAGGTGTTGTAAAATTACAGAAATGGGCTAAATCGTACTATTTTTAAAAAATATCTTGTAATAAAATTACATTTGAGTATAATTTGTCTCGTTGGTTAGGCAATGACGCCTTCCACCTCTAGGTCTATCCAGGATGGATAACTCTCCATGGAATCGAGCGACAAGTTGACTCTAAGGCTTTTTAGCTGCTTTGTTTAGCAAGTTTGGCCCAGTTTGACTAGAGTAATTTTATTACAACTTTGTTAGGAGTATTGACTATGTCTTATACCGGAAATCAGCACGTTTATTGGCAAAACACTTGGTTCTGTACCGATGCTTTGCGTGGCGGGTTGTACACTATGAATGTTAAGGGCTAACTAGTCCCTAAGTGGTTACGTTAGTCAGCATAACTTTGACCCCTTAAGCTATGAAGACTGAAGATGACATTGGTTATCAAAGTAACACTTCCCTCGAGGAACACTTAAAGTTTAGTATTGGTCCGCTCAATGAGCGGGCTTTTTTTTGTCTGCAGTTTGTTCATAAAAATACTGATACGTACCAGCTCCCCAGTTTTATTGCGCTAGCCTCACTAGAGTAAACCCCCTATAATCGTCGGAAAATGTAAATAGATTTTAGGTATCCTTTCCTATCTTATTTGCATTTGTTTTGTACCTACACTTTTATAAGCTCAGATCTGAGCGTGACAATACACCCTACTTACAACAATAAAAAATAAAAGGAACGCAGTTCCATGTTAGAAAAATTATTTAAATTAAAAGAAAATCAAACCACATTAAGACAGGAGGTCGTGGCTGGATTAACTACTTTCCTGACAATGGCTTACATTATATTTGTTAATCCCATGATGCTGGCCGACGCCGGAATGGACCATGGCGCCGTCTTTGTTGCGACCTGTCTTGCTGCCGCCATCGGGTGTTTGATTATGGGGATTGTGGCTAACTATCCCATTGCGCTAGCACCGGGCATGGGCTTGAATGCATTTTTTACCTATACGGTTGTCGGTGAGATGGGTTATAGCTGGGAGACAGCACTCGGGGCGGTTTTCCTGTCGGGTATCTGTTTTCTGGTCCTGTCTCTGGTTAAGATCAGAGAGTGGATTGTCAATAGTATTCCTATGTCGCTCCGTCTGGGTATTGCGGCCGGTATCGGTCTTTTCCTTGCTTTGATAGGGTTGAAAAGTGCCGGGATTGTCGTTGCCAGTCCGGCGACCCTGGTGACCATGGGGGATGTGACCGCTTTTCCTGCTGTGATGGCCATTCTGGGCTTCTTTTTGATCATTGCCATGGTACACCGCGGCATGAAGTCTGCCGTTATTGTGAGTATTCTTTCTATTACTGTATTAGGTATCCTGTTTGGTGATGTTCAATATCAGGGGGTGATGTCGACCCCTCCCTCTATCATGCCCACCTTTATGAAGATGGATCTCTCCAGTGTATTGGAAGTGAGTATGCTTTCGGTTGTCTTCGCCTTCCTGTTTGTAGATCTGTTTGATACCTCAGGGACACTGGTTGCCGTGGCGCAGCGCGGAGGATTTTTAGATGATAAGGGGCGTCTTCCGAGGTTGAATCGAGCATTGACTGCTGACAGCACTGCGACGATTGCCGGCGCTATGCTGGGCACATCGACGACTACGAGTTATATCGAAAGTACAGCCGGTGTGAGTGCGGGTGGCCGTACAGGATTAACAGCTGTCGTGGTAGGCATGCTGTTTTTATTCTCCTTGTTTCTGTCGCCACTGGCGGGAATGGTGCCGGCCTACGCCACCGCGGGAACTCTATTTTACGTGGCTATCTTGATGATGTCGGGTCTGGTTCACGTTGAATGGGAAGATTTAACTGAGGCGGCGCCTGTCGTCGTGGTCTGTATTTTGATGCCATTGACCTTCTCGATAGCTACGGGTATCGCGATGGGCTTTATCTCTTATGCCGTTATTAAGCTCTTGAGTGGACGATACCGAGACTTGAGTGTAGGTGTACTGGTTTTAGCGGCGCTGTTTATTGCAAAATTTATCTATGGCTAACTAGAAGCTGGTCATTTTTTTGAAGGTCATACAGCGTATGGCCTTTTTTTATGGGGAAAATTCACAATTCCACTGTTTTAGCGCTTCTTTTTTATGGTCGACTACCAATTAGCCTCAAGATTGGGTATAACGCTAAGTTCGGCTTTATTTACTATTTTGAAAATGAACTTAAGTGAGATTGGTTACCGCCGCGTAGTGGTAAAATTGGGAACAAGCGTTCTGACATCCGGCAGTCGACAGCTGGATAAGGCGCATATGGTTGAGTTGGCGAGGCAGATGGCAGCGTTAATGAAAGCCGGAGTAGAGGTCGTACTGTGTACTTCGGGGGCTATCGCCGCCGGACGTGAGCATCTGGGTTACCCCGAACTTCCCGATACCGTAGCCAATAAACAGCTTCTGGCCGCAGTGGGGCAGAGTCAGCTTATTTTAGCCTGGGCGCAACTGTTCAGTATCTATGGCCTTCACGTGGGCCAACTGCTGTTAACCCGCGCCGATCTTCATGACAGAGAGCGTTATCTCAATGCGCGAGACTCGCTTAATGCGCTGTTGGCTCAGGGTATTATTCCTATCATTAACGAAAATGATGCAGTTGCGACCAATGAGATCAAGGTGGGTGATAACGATAACCTTTCAGCCCGCGCCGCTCTGCTTTGTGATGCGGACCTTCTGATCCTGTTAACCGACCAAAGGGGGCTATTCGATGCCGATCCCCGTTCGAATCCCGATGCGAAACTCATTAAGCAAGTGGTCAATATTGATGACAGTCTTCGGCTTCTCGCCGGTGGTGCCGTCTCAGGTTTAGGAACCGGAGGCATGGCTACTAAGCTAGAAGCGGCTGATATTGCGAGACGTGCCGGTGTCGAAGTGATTATTGCATCGGGACATCATCCCAGAGTCATACAAGATGCCGTTTGCAAGGAGTCTGTAGGAACTCACTTTACGGCGCTGGAAAATCCATTGGAGAGCCGTAAACAGTGGATCTTAGCTGGCCAGGCAACCAGAGGTAAGTTAATACTGGATCAGGGCGCCCAAAATGCCGTGACTCAAAAGGGGAGGAGTTTGCTCTCTAAGGGCATTGTCAGAGTCGAAGGCAAGTTTGAGCGAGGTGCAACGCTGCAACTTGTCGATAGTGATGGCAGGGAGTTTGCGCGTGGCATGAGCCGTTATAGTGCCAAAGATCTGCACCTGATAGCTGGTAACCACTCGGATGATATCGAGTCTCTGCTTGGTTACGATTATGGTGATGCCGTGGTTCACCGTAATGATATGGTTGTGCTTTAGAATTAAGGTTTACAGGCCCTGGAAATCAGGTCCGCTGAAAATGAAGGTGATGTGACGTGATTGAGAATAATGCAGTTTATCTGCAAACACTGGGACAACAGGCGAAGCAGGCAAGCTATGCGTTAGCGGGATTAACCGGCCAACAGAAACAGGCGTTATTGAGTGCTATCGCCAATAGCCTGACAAACAATAGCGCCACCATTCTGGCTGCAAACGAAAAAGATGTTGCGGCTGCGCGGGAGAATGGTCTCAATGATGCCATGATCGATCGTCTATTGCTCGATGAGTCACGCCTGCAAGGCGTGATTGCTGATATCGATAATGTGATTAATTTAACCGATCCGGTAGGCACAGAGCTGGAAAGTCAGTTATTAGACAATGGCCTGCGGTTATCACGACGTCGTGTGCCCCTTGGAGTGATTGGTGTCATCTATGAGGCGCGCCCTAATGTGACCGTAGATATTGCCGTGCTGGCACTGAAAACCGGCAACGCCGTGATCCTGCGAGGAGGTAAAGAGACACTGCAGTCTAATCTTGCCCTTAGTGAAGCGATTCGTACAGCCGTGGTTGAGCAAGGCTTGCCGGCAGATAGCGTACAGCTCATTCAAAGCCCTGACAGAGCCTTAGTCAGCGGCCTGCTTAAACTCGATCAGTTTGTCGATATGATAGTGCCCCGGGGTGGTCAAAACCTGCAGCGTCTGTGCGCCGAGCAGGCGACGATTCCGGTCATTTTAGGCGGCATAGGAATTTGCCATCTCTACGCGGATAAAGATGCGGATATTGCTAAGTCGATTGACGTTATTGCCAATGCCAAGGTTCAGCGTCCAACGGTCTGTAATGCCCTCGATACTGTGTTAGTTCACGAGTCAATTGCGGATGAGTTATTGCCGCAACTCTATACTCATCTTGCTGCATCAGGTGTTAGTTTCTATGGTTGCTCGCGAGCCAAAATTATCGCTGATAAACAGGGCGTAGCCATCTCGATAGCGACCGAAGAGACTTATGGGCAAGAGTGGTTATCACTCACCTTAGGCGTTAAGGTTGTCAGCGATATCGATACGGCGATCGAGCATATCAGGACCTATTCGAGTGGCCACTCGGAAGGGATCTTAACCGACAACATTCATGCATCGGCTCACTTCGTGAATGAAGTGGACTCGGCGGCCGTCTACGTCAATGCCAGTACTCGTTTCACCGATGGCGGTCAATTCGGCCTTGGCGCCGAAGTTGCGGTGAGCACCCAAAAGTTGCATGCCCGAGGCCCCATGGGACTCGAGGCGCTGACCACCTATAAGTGGATCGGTGTTGGGGAATATACCGCAAGGGGTTAATTGACCTTTTAAGCCAAAAAAAGGAAGCTCATTAGCTTCCTTTTCTTTTTCAGGCCTCTTTAACCAAGACCTTGTAGGCAAATCCATGGCTACCGTCGTAATAGAATTGGTCAGCCTTTTTCAGCTCAACATTCAATCCTTGGCTGCGGGCATATTCATATGCGGCCTCGATTATCCCCATATGGTTCGCATCTGTGTGATGGTTTGGGATAATTGACCAATCTTTATCCATTATCAGGACACGGTTGTCATCCGAACTACGTGGCATATGTATGGCTATTTCAAGGCCATTTGACGCTTTGAAGGAGGCTTTAGGTGTTGTATGGAACTGCATCGAGGTGTTTACCGACTTAAAAGTGGCAACAACAACGGGTAAGGGGGTTGCCTGAGCTGGAACTGCGACCGTAATAGATGCGAACGCGATAGCCAATACAGGAAAGATATTCTTCATAGAAGTTAGGTTTGTAAGTTTCATAATAAGCCTCATAGGAACTGTTTAATCGTAAAGGTTAAATCTATGGAGGAGATATTACCTGCCTAAGAATAACTAAGCTTTTATAAGAGTTTTAATGAACGCTTGGTAAAACCTTAAATTTGTCGATGATGAGAATAGGGACGACTCAGTTTTTAGTGTGAGATTACGAATCAGCTAACTGGTATTATCCTAAATTATTGGTGTCGATTCAGGAGAACATAGCCTTATTCTTGTTAATTATCTCCTTTGTTCTTGTTGAGCTATCTAGGTGCCGGCTTTACAAATTAAGTTCTATTTAATTGTTAAGTATGACAATAGCTCTGTGTTGATGTGATAAAGGGGATAGCTGTCTTGCTCAGTAATGTTAATTCGATGACTATTCGATTACCATTAGATTGATGTCATCACTCGCTGCGTTGCCTTCTTGTGTTGGCAATAACAAAAATAACAATCCAATCAAGGAGAAGACTCTTGAAGAAAGTCGGAATTCTACTGCTTTGCATCTTGATGCCTTTTGCATCGGCGTTTGCAGAGCAAACTAAACCAGAGCAAGTGAAACCAGAGCAAGCTACAACGCTATCTGTCGATCTGCTGTGGCAATTAAAGCGTATCGGTAGCCCAATTGTTTCACCACAGGGCGAGTATATTATTGCACCCGTAACTCAATATGATGTTCCTGAGGACAAGGGGGCGACTCAACTCTGGTTGTTTGCTAAAGATGGTTCTGATCAGCGGCCGATAACTGCCGAAGGTCTGAAAGTCAGTGAGCCGACTTTCTCGCCCGATGGTAAGACACTCGCTTTCGTGAGCAAGCGTGATAAAGATGACGCCGGGCAAGTGTACCTGTTGCCGATGGATAAGCCCGGTGAAGCGCAGCGACTCACCAATGTGCCGGGCGGTGTTAAAGGCGTGAAGTGGGTGGGTGAACATATCTACTTTATTAGCCGTGTTTTCCCCGGCAAGAGCTGGGACGAAATGGCCGAGCAATTAAAAGCCAATGAAGACGATAAGGTTTCTGCGCGTCAATGGAACGCGCTGCCTTACTCTAGTTTTGATCACTGGATTGAGGAGGACCGCCAAGCGCACGTTTTCCGTATTCCGGCGAAGGGGGGGGAGGTTGAAGCGATCACACAACCGCTCAATAGACAGTTACCTCGTTCATCTCAAAGTGCCGCTAACTATGATATTTCAGTCGATGAGCGTCTGATTGCCTTTAACAGCAATGGTTGGGCAAACCAGGTCGATCCGAAAGTCGATATCTTTATGGCTAAGATTGGTAGCGATAAAGTAGAAAACTTAACCCCAAAAAATGAAGCTCCGGATACTAATCCTACCTTTAGTCCTGATGGCAAGACGTTAGCCTTCACTCGTCAACTTATTCATGGTTTTTATGCCGATACTGCGAATTTGGTGTTACTTGATGTGAACAAACGCACTGAGCGTGAAATTACCACGGACTGGGATCGCTCTGTTACTCGGTTCAATTGGACTCCAGATAGCAAAGGCTTCTACGCTGCTATAGATGATGCTGCAACCCGCCGCATTTATCATATCGATGCCAGAAGTAGCAAAATCAAGCCAATCACCAAACAAACCAACTTCGGTAAGCCTTCTATTGCACAAGACGGCACCTTAGTGGCGGCAAACGATAGCTTTTTATATCCGGCTCGCGTAGTCAAAATTAATCCAGCTAACGGTAAAACAACTCGTTTAGATAGTTTCAATGACGATATTCTTGCCGATGTCGATATGGGAACCTATGAGTCGGTAACCTATAAAGGTTATAACGATGAAGATGTACAGATGTGGGTGCATTACCCACCTGGGTTCGATAGCAACAAAAAGTACCCTTTAATGATGCTGATCCACGGTGGTCCCCACGGCGCGATATCTGACGGTTTCCATTACCGCTGGAATGCTCAGACATTTGCCTCCTGGGGTTATGTGACTGCGTGGCCTAATTTCCACGGCTCAAACAGCTTCGGTCAAGACTATACCGACAGTATTAATCCCGATTGGAAAAACAAGTCACTGGAAGATGTGTTTAAAGCCACCGATTGGTTTAAACAAAAAGAGTGGATTGATAACGATCGTTTAGTGGCTGGTGGCGCAAGTTATGGGGGGTACCTAACCTCAATAATCTTAGGTCAGGAGCATCCGTTTAATGCCCTGTTTATTCATGCCGCGGTATATAACATGTACTCGCAGATGGCGGCGGATTTCTCGGTGCATAGCACTCGATTTGGCAGCTACTGGGAAAAGCCTGAAATTTATAAAGCTATCTCACCTCACTATGGTGCCAAGAACTTCAATACGCCAACCTTAGTGGTGCATGGACAGTTAGATTACCGTGTCCCTGTGGGTCAGGGCTTCGAGTTATTCCGCACCCTGCAAACCCGCGGTATTGAATCTCGCATGATCTACTTCCCCGATGAAAACCATTGGATCATGAAGCCGAATAACTCTATTTATTGGTATAACCAGGTGGAAGACTGGATGAACAAATATGCCGAGCCTGGCGGGAAATAGCCTAAGCTGAGGTACATTGAGCACGGCTCGATGATTGATGTTTGATAAATGCCGCACTAATCAGAGTGCGGCATTTTTATATTTGAAGCTAGAAGCTAGTGTGATTTAAAACTTGTTATCCGGCAAGTTGATCCACTTGTGGTGAAATTTGCCAAGCCTTGGCGCAACTCGCTATCAAGTCTGATAACTTCCATCAATCTAACCCACTCAATTTGATTAATTCATTGAAATGCAGGTAAAAAACAAGCTTGGCTTGGCTTTTGCTTTATCTGTGTATATTCCAAGGGAATTCAATGACAGGATGGCACTAATGAACAAGTTAATAAAAAAATGTCTTACAGCGACCGTGAGTAGTTTATTGGTGATCTCAGCGGCTTTTTCTACATTAGCTATCACCGCAGTTCAGGCCGATACCGATAGAACATTAAGCCAACTATATAGCTATAACGGTCAGGAAGTGGTACTCGATATCGATGTCGGCTCGGCTGAGGTATTTGCGACCGATGAGCAGGAGATCAGAGTCGAAGTGGTGGTGAGCCCGACAGAGAGCAGCTGGTTTACATTCTGGGGGAGTGCCGATATCAGTGGTGTCGAATTGGATGTCGATCAGGGCGGTAAAAGGATAACCATCAAACTGAACGAGCAGGATGATATTAAACAGGAATGGAAAATCTATCTTCCTCGCCAGGCGGCAGTGAACCTGAATGTCGGCGTAGGTAGCATTGAGGTGTCTAACATGGAAAACGACATCGATATCGATTTAGGTGTAGGTCATGCAGAAGTTAGACATGAAATCTTATATCACTCAGTATCATTAGAATCAGGCGTTGGAGAGGTTTCAGTTGATCTGCAGGGACAAGCTGTTGAAGTTAGCAGACACTTTGTAAGGCAGGCTTATCACAAAGAAGAGCAAACGGGGTTTGGCGAATTGAATGTTAATGTCGGTGTCGGTCAGATAGAGGTACATCATCAGCTATAGCTATTAACCAGAACTAAATCAGACAAAGTAAAAAGCCCACACAATGTGGGCTTTTTACTGTGGAAAGCTCGGTGCTTGCCTATATGGATTCACCTGAGGTGCGGACTTTACTGCGCAGCTTATTCAGGTGGGGCAGTAATTGCTGCAGGGCAAGCGCCGTTAAGATTAGGGTGAGTCCTATATAGGTCGACTTTGCTATCTCCTCTTGTAATATCCAGGCGATAAAGCCGATAGACATGACCGGAGACATAAACACCATAGTGCT
>Ga0070724_10001228_pt1 | contig 15638 bp, 12 predicted proteins | sample tdDd001_FD_67278 | JGI IMG/M metagenome (GOLD analysis project Ga0070724, IMG submission 67278) | Marine sediment microbial communities from the Atlantic coast under amendment with organic carbon and nitrate - tdDd00.1 | ecosystem: Environmental > Aquatic > Marine > Coastal > Sediment | place... | reverse complement strand
AGTTTAGTAAACTCTAATAATCTATTATTATTTGTGTTTGAAGGCCCAGTTTTACTACAGGATATGTTTTCTAACAAATGAGCTAATCCATTAAACACAGAGCCAGTCACCTTGCGGTCTATCACTTGTCCTTGCCCACTTGTTAAGTTTTCTAAGGTAATGATAAGTGAATGAATTGAATTAAAATGGACATCTAACCCCTTAAAATGAGGGCTTAATAGACTGTCATTTAATAGTTTAGTTACAGGTGAGCTTGATGCTCCAAACATCTCACACTTAAACCCTTCACTAAAAGATACAATATAACCTCTTAACTGGTCATACTGCTTAAAACAATGTAACCGACTACGCCGAATAATTAATAAGTCATTTTCCTTTATTAAATACGTAACCCCATCTATTTCATGAACACCTTTACCTTCCATGATGAAGATAAATAAATAGTTTGAAGCTCTATAAGGCAACTGAAGTATAGTCGCATTAGCATTCTCAAAAAATTGATCTAAAGATGTAACTTCTAACTGCACTGATTTATTAACCAATAGCCCACCTCCTTATTTTGGACATCATTGCAACTTTCTAGACTTTCATTTTATCTTAAAAAGCAGATCTCTTCTTATCAAATCGAGTTTAAAAACATTCAAAATGAACCTTCACACAAATCAATTATACCTAAATCGAATTGAATTGAATCCAATCTGTTGATAATGGGTATCAATATTCTAGGAATTTTATACTGAGAGGGGATCATTATGAGAAATTATATGAGTTTGATGTTACTGGTCTTAATTATTATGTTGCCCGTCAATGTGTTTGCATATCCTGACACATACACAACAAAACCCACTGAAGAAGTATCAATTGATGATTTTCCAACCTTGATTGACTCACCTAATTCTATAAAAGATGATTATGATCGTTTGTTTCTTGATGTTAACACTAAGATAAAAACACTTATGGACTTAAAACAATACAATTCAGAACATAACAACGTAACGTTGTGGTCTGAGCCACAAGAACAAACTATATATTCAACGTTAGAAAACATGGCTATTTATGTCCGTTCCGCTTTAAAGGTAATGGATTCTCCAACTGACTACGAATGGATTGAAGAGCAAATCGACTCAATAATTACACTTTATGAACACACCCTATTACTTATAGACGACCTCGATTCTACTTATGTCACAACCACATCCGTTGAAATATTAGATGCATTAGAAGAAGGACATGCAAGTGGACTTATTCTTAAAACCCCATACCTTAAAGAACGTATTGAAAGTATTGGAATTGCATCTAGCCGGAGCTTGGGTAACATTAATCCGCCCCGTCAACTACATGTTAAAGATGATAAAACTATTGTGGAGGTCAACCCTGCCTCTTTAGTTTTCGACATACAAAATACAGCACGGAAATTTGCGGTTATTGAAAACCGGGTAAATGATTACTACGGTGAGGAAAATGTGAGGGATTTATGGTTTGAAATAAAAATCTCTAGTGAACGAGTTACAGATACCATGGTTTTACCGATACAAAAAGAAGTCATGCAGTCTTTCGGTGATACACCAGTTAGCCGAATTGGTCTTGAAACGGACGGTATAATGCTTGCCATTCATAAGCTAGATTTGTCTAAAAAAAGTGATTCTGAACTACAGATTTCCTTTGAAGACTCTAAAACTCTGGCAAATCTCCCAGAAGACGCATTTATTAAGGGATATGCTGTTGACCTAAAATACTCCGTAGATTCTGTTGAACAAGAGGTTTTGATTCGTCCAGCTTTGATCTCATTTAATCTCGACAAGTTTGATTTTGGTGATGATGTTGACATTAATTCTTTAAGTATTCACCGTTTTAATGAAGAAACTAATAGTTGGGAACCCGTTGGGGGCGCTTATGATCCTATTACAAACACCCTAGCCGTAAATCGGCTGAACTTAAGTCAATACACCATTATGCGTACCAACCGCTTTTTCTCAGACATAAGTAACTCCTCAGCAGAAGTTGAAATACAATCATTACTGAATAAAGGGGTTTTTGAACCTGAATCATCTTTTGATCCGAAGGCATTGGTAACACGAAGAGAACTGGCATCTTGGATATCTAGAGCTTATGGACTCGTTGACCCAGATGCAACAGAGCCTTTTGTTGATGTACAAGATACTGATCCATCATTTTCTGAAATTGCTGCAGGCTTTTCCGCAGGTATTCTTACCAGCAGATCTGAAAATCAATTTAGTCCTGATGAAAATGTCACACGTGAAGAACTCGCCTTAATAGTAAGTAACTTGTTAGTAAATTACGAACAAAAAGTTCTTAACGATAATCTTGTAACTGAGCTAAATGGAATTTCAGATATTCAAACAGTCAGTGCAGATAAAATTGGCCAATTCGCTTTAATGATTGAACTGGATCTGCTTCAACTTGAAAATGAAATTCTAAACCCACAGGGAGAGGTCAGCCGTGAACAAGTTGCTACGCTCCTTGAAAAAATACTCGGTTAAAACACTCCTACCGCTCTATTTGGGGTCAATTTTTGACTTATGCCATCCTAATAGCATGTTTATAGTTAAAAACATGTAATATTTTAAACCTTTTATCAAAATACGCTTGAAAATCATAGATATCCATGTTATTATTCTAAAGTACCTTAAATAAAAAGTGAAAAACATTTAAATAAAGTATTATTAATGAAACTATTGTTGCTTTAGTCACATCCGTTATCATTACTGAGATTTTATCTATTGGAACAATCTCGTTCCTAAATGTCTTTTTTACAAGTATCTTAAGGACTAATAAAATTTTGGAGGAAAAGATTATGATGAACGGTACTGTAAAGTGGTTTAACGCAGAAAAAGGTTTTGGTTTTATTACTGGTGAAGACGGCAAGGACGTATTTGCTCACTTCTCACAAATCAACAAAGATGGTTACAAGACGCTTGAAGAAGGCGAAGAAGTAACTTTCACTGTAGCTGAAGGTCCTAAGGGTCTACAAGCTGAAAACATTACTACTAAGTAATTTCAGTTAAACTATTTAAGCCGATTAATCTTTGATTAATCGGCTTTTTAAATGCTCATTATCCCCACTCACCTCGTAAACATTCAGATCATTTCTTAGTTAATCTAACAAAATTTTTAGTTGTCTTAACTGAAACTGCCAAGATGTAGATGAAATAAATGGCCCATCCACAGGATAGACCATTTGTTCATTTGTACTTAAACATTATTTCTTACCCAACCCAATTCATTTCTCCATTATTTTACTGGATGTAGACCGTCCCAAACAACGCGTTTGTAGTGGTCTTGGTCTGTGTCACCTTCTGTTGAAATACACAACACTTTTGACTTTGAAGTCAGTTGCAACTGTTCTTTAAGGTGTTTTAGGTCTGCATTTGTCATAAGCTCAGTTATGAGTCCAATACCCACTGCCCCACTTTCTCCTGAAACCACTACTTTATCACTTCCAACCGGTGCTGCTAAAACTCGCATTCCTTTTGCTGCAATATAATCAGGTGTAGAAACGAATTTTTCTGCATATGCACCTAGTACATTCCATCCAATTGAACAAGGTTCTCCACAAGCAAGTCCTGCCATAATGGTATCTAGGTCACCTTTCACAGCATGAAGTTCACCATCATTATGAAGCGCTGTTTTATATATGCAATCCGCTTTGTCAGGCTCTACAATTACTATAAGAGGGTGTTTTTTGTCAGCATAATAATCTGCAAAGAACCCTGTCATAGCGCCTGCCATAGCACCGACGCCTGCTTGTAAGAATATATGTGTTAAAGCGTCATCTTTAAGCTGATGCACAATTTCATGTCCCATAGTTGTGTATCCCTGCATGATCCAGGCTGGGATATCTTCATATCCTTCCCATGCAGTATCTTGAATAAGTACCCCACCGTTTTTCTCAGCGTACTCTGTAGCATGACGTACAGCATCATCGTAGTTAAGATCTAAGATATAAGCTTCACCACCAAATGCTTTAATATTGTCTAGGCGTTCCTGAGCGCTACCTTTAGGCATGAAAACTACACTTTTGTAGCCTAATTCAGCAGCTGTCCATGCAAGACCTCTACCATGATTACCATCAGTAGCCGTCACAAATGTAATATCACCTAACTGGTTCTTAATTGTGTCACTTTTAAGTTTTTCAAAAGATAAGTCTGAGATATCCATGCCCAATTTATCCGCAATGTACTTTCCAACACTGTAACTACCGCCTAGTCCCTTAAAGGCATTTAGGCCAAATCTATAACTTTCGTCTTTTACAAACATTGAGTTAACACCAATATAGTCAGCTAGGTCATTAAGTTCTACTAAAGGTGTCTCACAATATCCAGGGAAAGTCTGATGAAAAGCATTCACTTTCTTTGCATTTTCTACTCCAAATTGCTTTACAGGATATGTTGTACGTGTTCTATCTACAATTTTTATTGATTGCATTCTTAAGCCTCCATTTACTTATATAGGTAATCGCTGTTTAATAAGTTCAGCAAAAAACTCTGCACTTATCTCTAAAATATCATCGTTGTAATCATATACAGAGTTATGTAGTGGGATGTTCTCTGAAGCTACTGGATTTTTGCCACTTCCAATAAAGACAAAACAACCTGGTATTTCATTCAAATAAGCACTAAAGTCTTCTGAAACCATAGCTGGCTGACAAGCAGCGTTTACATGATCAGGACCAAATACAACTTGACCTGCACTTTTCACTACTTCAACGCACTTTTCCCAGTTTACCGTTGGTGAGAATTCGTGTGTATATGTCACATCACATTGCGCGCCATTCATTGAAGAGATTCCAGAGCAAATCTCACGCATACATTTCTCGATCATACTCTGCATTTCAGGACTAAAACTTCGTGTATCTCCCAGAATTTCAACATGAGTTGGGATTGCGTTGTGAACCCCATCGGTGTGAATTTCTGTGCAAGATACAACGACTGGGTCAAGGGGATTTGCAGTTCTTGAAGATATAGTTTGTAATCCCAAAATAATTTGTGCAGCTGTAATCATGGGGTCGATCCCAAGATGTGGACTGGATGCATGGGAACCTTTGCCCTTAATTTTGATAGTAAAGTTATCTTCACTAGCCATTATACCGCCCGCTTTAGTATGAAGCTGTCCTTCTGGTAGAAAAGGAGCATTATGAAATCCATAGATTTCATCCATTGGGAACTTTTCAAAAAGTCCTTCTTGGATCATCCTTGGTGCACCTCTGCCCGGTTCTTCAGCGGGTTGAAAAACAAATCGCACTGTGCCATTAAAGTTCTTTCTCGTAGACAATAGTTTTGCAACACCCAGCATAGTTGACATATGACCATCATGTCCACATGCATGCATTTTTCCACTGTGTTTTGATTTATATAATAGATTTGAAGTCTCTTGCATGTTGATTGCATCAATGTCTGATCTAAGTCCTATACAACCTTTTCCTTCACCACATTTAAGTGAAGCCACTATACCCGTACCTCCTATGTTTCTTTCAACTTCAAGTCCCATGATTTCTAACTCTTGTGCCAGATAATCTGAAGTTAAAGACTCCTCAAAAGCAGTTTCTGGATACATGTGTAAGTGGTGACGCCATGTGATGAGTTGTGATTTAAAAGCTTCTGTTTGCATACTAACCTCCTGCCCAACTGTTTTTATTGAGTTCATTTTATTTCAATGTATAATAAACGTATATCAATTCATTGTATAAGTTTTGTAATTATATTGAGGTGGAGACATGATCGAGAAAAAACTTCGAGTAGACTCTGAAAAAAGAGAATTGCCTATACACGTGCGTCAGGGCTTCCCTCTTGGTATATTCACCAGTCATTTTTCAGAAGACACTTATCACTTTGTTAACTGGCACTGGCATGAAGAAGTCCAATTTATTCATGTACTTGAAGGTACTTTCATGTTTCATGTTGCTGACAATCAAATTGAGGTCACAGAAGGGAACGGACTGTTTTTGAATGCAAATCAAATCCATAAAGCCCAGTCTATTACCCCTGAAGGAAAGTATATATTTATCTACTTTCATCCAAACTTGCTAACCGATCAAAGAAGCGATTATATAAAACGTAATTTTGTGACACCTATTTTATCTGACGACTTTGTTGGGTCAATACCTCTTAATAAAAATATTGCTGAGGACAAACGTATCCTTGATAAAGTCCTTGAAATGAAAAAGATCCATGATATAGGTTCTAAATATTTTGAGCTGGACTTATTATCTTGCATTTTTCAACTTTGGAAAAACCTACTCATAACAAGTGAAAATAAATCTCCTCTATACTCTTCACAAGATGTAATTGCCAACGAAAGACTAAAGAAAATCGTCACCTACATTGATGAACATTATGGATCTCAAATCACTCTTGAGGATATAGCAAAACATGTCCATTTGAGTAGAAGCGAATGTTGCAGATTTTTTAAAAAATGTGTTGACCAAAGTTTATTCCAATACATTTTGAATTACCGCATAAATAGAAGTATAGAACTTCTGCTTCAGACCAATAAAAACATAGCCACAATTGCCCATGAAGTGGGATTTAATAGCCAAAGTTACTATACAAAATGTTTCCACGAACTTAAAAACAAAAAACCCACTACCCTACGAAAAGAATATAAGAATAAAACCCTTGAAAAAGCATATCTAAATCAGATTGACTTAGAATGACTCTGTTGAAGGGTGTTCAAGCTAGGAACATGAATGTAATCATTAGCAAAAAATAAAAGGTGTAAGAGTTCATAGTCTCTTACACCTTTATTCTTGAAATATGTCTTATTTATATAGTGTTCTAATTTAGTTTACTGCGTTTTCATACGGCCATTTATCTTGACCACCTTCAAGGATGTATAGACGGTTTGAAGCTATACCATTTGCTTCTAGATACTGATATGTTCTTTCAGCACCGCCACCACCACGTGGACAAACAATAACCACTGGATTAGAGTCTGACTTTAAGACCTCCAGCTGCATTTCCAACTTGGCTTTATCTTCATCAGACTTAACTGGGTAAGCATTCGTTTCTAGAGCCGTAGCAATATGGTGGGCCTCAAACTCTTCTGCTACCTGAATATCTAACAAGGTAAACGTTTCATTGGCTTCAAGCGCTGATTTTAGATGGTCAGCTGAATAATAGTTATAAGCATAATCTTTCTTCACAAGACCTAATTTTAGCTCTGGCTTGTTTGCCCATACATAGAATGACTCATCGTAGTTTACTGCATTTTCGTATCCTAACATTTGAAGGATTTCAGCAAAATGAGCTGAACGAATTCCAGCCGTACAATATGTAGCAATTTTGTCTTCTTTATTTAGGCCAGCTTGAGCAAATAGAGTTTCTAGCTCTTCAACTGTTTTCATTGTTCCGTCTTTATTGATGAGATCTTTGTATGCAATCCAAGTTGCTCCTGGTAAATGTCCACCACGTGCTTCACCAAACTTTTGAGCACCATCAAATTCATCTTTATCACGCGTATCTATAATTTTGTAGTCAATGTACTCTGCCACAAGGGTATTAGTATCAATCGACTCAACAAGATTCATGTTTTCAACCTTGAAATCACTCACTTCAACAAGTGTTGCTTCTTTAGTTAAGTCATAACCAGCAGCCTTCCATGCATTCAGGCCACCATCTAACATTTTAACATCTTCAATTCCAGCTGCTTCTAAAGTCCATTTAACACGACCATCTTCACCCCAGCCATTTTGCGTATCAGCATAAACAACAACTGAGTGATCCGAAGTTAGTCCCAGTGCAGAAAGAGCTTCACTCATTGCAGATGCCTCTTTTAAAGCACCCCAACCATCTGAAGCAAACTCAACACCCATATTAGATAATCCTTGCCACGCTACAACAACTGAACCTTCAATATGCCCTTTGTCATAAGCTTCTTGACCACGCGTGTCAATAATTACAAGGTTTTCATTGTTCATATTGGATTCTAACCACTCAGCTGAAACAAAATACTGATCAAATGCCTCTTCAGCTGCATCTACAACGTCTTCTGACTCATTTGTCTCTTCTGTCGATGTCTCTTCTGCTTGTTTTTCTACAGCACTTTCAACATTTTGTGTATTTTCTTCTGCATCCGTGTTATTCGAACATCCACTAAGGCCCCCAGCCATTAATGCAACTGCTAAAATCACAGCACCAAATCTTTTAAAAGTCATATTGTTTCCTCCATTTTGTTTTCGTAAACCGCTCACAGTCTACATTAGCAAAATGAACATGCCTTGAACAATTGAATTACTTGATACTGAAACTTAAACTATTGATTTTTTCTATGACATAGGTAAGTGTTAAAGTTTTTATTAACCTAAAGGAACACCACCTGATTCTAACTGTCTAAAAACATTTTCAAATTGTTCAGGGGGTTGTGCACCCACCATCATATATTTATCGTTTATAATAAATGTTGGAACACTGTTCACACCAATTTCATGTCCCCATCGAGTATTTCTGTTTAGGTTTTCTTCAAATACAGGGTTTTTAATTGCTGACTCAACTGCGTCTTTATGAATACCAACTGATTTTGCAACACTTTCAACAACACTCAAATCACCTATGTTTTTACCATCTCTAAAATACGCTTCAAACATTGCAACCGTATATGCTTCTGAAAGACCAACTGTCTTTGCATGTTCTCCGACAAGAAGGGCACTGTGAGTATTTGCAAGTACACTTACTTTCTCAAAATCACAGCCGTAGGGTCTTCCCTGCTCTTGTATACGTACCATTAGGTCTTTGTATTGAGGAAACTTCGATTCTACAGCTTCACCTTCAGTACTATACTCTGGATGAATTTCAAATCCTAGATGTTCAATTTCAATGTCATACTTATCACTTAAACTTTCGACAAAACCTTTGCCTAGATAACAAAATGGTCAGTTATAATCTGAGAACATTTTGATAGATATTTTCTGTTTCATTATTATCACCTTTCTTTGCCTGTCACCACTATTTGTCGTCACCATTATTTATATGTTTTTAGGTTCAAACACTATTTTTAACCTCACAGTTATGGAATCATCATAGTGGACTCCGTTAGTAGAATTATACCGTAAAAAAGTGATATATATCTTGAACAGATCATGAATAGAATGTTAACACTATTAACATCTATAGCGCACTCTCGTCCCTAACCTGTAGTATAATAACTATATATGAAGCTTAGAAGGCTTCTGGTCATATAACTTACTGTATAATAGCCTAACGGATGGTTTAAACAATGAAAAGAATCGTTTTAATTCTAATCATGTGCTTCGTTGCCATAACAGCATATTCTATTGAAGATACATATCTGGTTTTATATGATTCTGAAAGCCATATACATTTAGCTCAATATGAATTAGGTCCATCTAAATCTTTTACAATGCGTTGGATTCACTCTGTAGAGTTAGAACCATGGGAAGAAATTTTTAAAGTTGATAGTGATTTTCAAATCGTATTAGATAGCACCCGCTTTAAGGCATTTGGTGCGGGTGTTCCCGATTCAGCAGGGAAACGAGTTGAAACTTCAGATGGCTACATTAGCTTTCTAGAAATAAACCAACCTATGAATCCACTCATCTATGGTATCTCACCCATCGCCAAACATACATTAATCATTGAGAACCTAGAGTATCCACTCCATGAATGGATAGCAAGTGATACAGGTGTACTACTCCAAATCGAAAGAAAATCAAAACTTCGTAGTTTGATAAACTAATACCATCATCAAAAAGAAAGCACAGGATATAAAACTATATCCTGTGCCTTCTTTGTATAAGGGAAGAGAAATTATGCGCTTAACACTTCAGATTCCATAGACTTTGCTGCTTTTTTTTCAAACAAGCAAAGTGCAGCAAATACTGCGATACCTATTAAATCCGTCTCAATGCCTGGAATGATTAAAGCAAATGCTGACACGAAAAATAGGATTCTTACAAGAGGTGATGTAGGTCTAAACAAGTATCCTTCAACACCAACACCCAGTGCAAAGACACCCACTACGGCAGTAGCAATTACCAAACTAGCTTCTGGAATCGTTGTATCTATAAGTAGTAATGAGTTATTAAATGCAAAGATATAAGGTACAACAAATCCTGCAAGGGCTATTTTTACAGCTTGAATCCCAGTTTTTGTTGTATTGCCTCCTGCTATGCCAGCGCCTGCAAAGGCCGCGAGTGCAACAGGGGGTGTCAAATTAGCGAGCATACCGAAATAGAATACAAACATATGTGATACAAGTGGAGGTATTCCCATTTTTGCAAGAGCTGGTGCTGCCATCGTTGCAGTAATAATATAGGCAGGAATAGAAGGTAATCCCATTCCAAGTACAATACAAGCAATCATTGTTAATACAAGTGTAGCAAATAAGTTGCCTTTACCTAAAAATAGAATAGCACCTGCAAGTTTAAGACCAAATCCAGTTAAAGTTGCTACTCCAATTATTAGTCCTACCGTCGCACAGGCCATTGCTACACCAAGTGCAGTTCTTGCACCTTCTTCAAGTGCATCTATAATATCTTTTAAACTCATGCGTGTTTCTTTTCTTAAAGCACTTGCTATTATAGTCATGATAATTGAATAAAATGCTGCATAAATTGGTGTGTACCCTTTGATTAATAAGTAGAGTAGACCCACTAAAGGAATCAGTAAATGTCCACGTTCTTTCATAACATGACTCACTTTAGGTAACTCTTCTTTTGGGAGACCAACTAGACCATTTTTTGATGCGCGTAAGTGAATAATTGTGATTACACCTAAGTAATAAAGCAGGGCTGGAACTACTGCAACCGCAGCAATTTTAATATATGGTACACCTAGGTACTCAGCCATAATAAAGGCTGTGGCCCCCATTACAGGTGGAAGAATTTGACCACCACATGAAGCGGTTGCTTCGACGGCACCTGCAAACTCTGGCTCATAGCCAATTTTTTTCATAAGTGGTATAGTGAAAGCGCCTGTTGTAACAACATTAGCAACAGCACTTCCGTTAATTGATCCCAGCAGTCCACTTGAGACTACCGCTACCTTTGCTGGCCCACCTTTACCGTGGCCTGCAATTGCCATTGCCAAGTCGTTAAAAAACTGACCCATTCCTGACTTAGATAAAAATGCACCAAAGAGCACAAACAGGAAAATATATGTTGACGACACACCAATAGCAATACCAAAAATGCCTTCAGTCGTCAGGTACATGTACTCTGCTATATCAGGTAGTGAATAGCCTCTGTGTGATATAAACCCTGGTAACATGGGGCCAAAATATGCATATGCCATGAAGATGATTGCTAATATCGCAATCTCTTTACCCGCAATTCGACGACCAGCTTCAAGAACCAGTAAAACGATTAAAAATCCCATCATTATGTCTGGAGTTGTCGGCATACCAGCACGGGTAACCAACTCTGAATAGTTAAAAACTATATAGGCACCTGTAACAAGTGAGAGTAAAGAGAATCCCCAGTCGAGTGGACTCGGTTTTGTTTTGTCTGAGTTTTTAGTCATTGGATAAAGTAAAAATATAAGTGCCATAACAATTGTTGTATGAACCGCTCTGTGCATAAGGGTTACAAGAGGTCCAGTCCAAGCTGTATATAGATGAAAGAGTGCTAAACCTACACAAGCAATAAACACAATCATACCTGGTGTGCTTTTTCTAGACAATCTTCTAAATCTAGATTCAACATCAAACTCTTCAAGCAAATCTGCTTGATCTATTTTTTCTGTACTCACGGATTTCATTTCTTCCATAGTGGTCTCCTTACTTCAGAATATATCCAATATGTGGATGTATGTTATGCATTAAACAGGAGATTTCAATTGAAATCTCCTGCAATAAATCTATTTACCTTGTTCAGCAAAGTACTTTTCAGCACCTGGGTGAAGTGGAATTGGCATACCTACACGTACGTTATCAAGTGATATTTTCTTACCTGATGAATGTGTTTGTCCCAGAGCATCTAAGTTTTCAAAGATTGTCTTTGTCATTTCATATACCATTTCTTCACTTAAATCAGCACTTGTTACTAATAGCGTTGTCACTGCTGCTGTTTCAACGTCTTCTGTGTTATCATATGTGCCAGCAGGAATCATTTCTGAAGTATAGAATGGGAAGTCTTCAGCTAAGCCTTCTACAGCCTCTTTTCTAATAGGTACAATTTTTACATCTTTTGTTGTTGCCAAATCCATAATTGCTGAGTTTGGAATACCCGATGTTAGAAATGCTGCATCAACGGCGCCATTTTTTAACTGTTCGACCGCCTCTGAGTAAGATAGGAAATCTTCTTCAACATCATCATACGTCAAACCATGCGCTTGAAGGATTTGTCGTGCATTTACTTCTGTACCACTCCCTGGAGCACCTACACCAACGCGTTTACCACTTAAATCTGAAACTTCATTAACACCTGTGTTTTCAAGCGTTATAAGTTGTACAAAGTTTGGGTAAAGTGCTGCTACCCCTCTTATGGAGTCCATAGCTTCTTTATCAGCAAACGTTTCTGTACCTGTATATGCGTAGTTAACAACATCGTTCATAGCAAAAGCTAACTCAGCTTTGCCCTGACTGATCAATGTAGAGTTTACTGCTGATGCACCAGTCGATTGAACAGATGCGTTCATGTTTTCAACGTTTTCGTTTAACAAGTTAGCAACTGTACCACCTAAAGCGTAGTAGGCACCTGAGCTCCCACCTGTTGCGATAGTTACATAATTTTGACCCCCACTACTTTGGTCTCCATCACTTGCGCCAGCTGGTGTACAACCAACAAGTGAAGCTGTTGCCATCATCAATGATAAGACTATTGCTGCAAATTTTTTCATAAGTTCCCCCTTAGATATCTTGATACACTGCCGTGTATACCACTCTGCTTTCAAGAAAAATATATAAAAAAAACGCTTAATCTCAAATGGATTAAGCGTAAGTTGCACAAATCAATTATTAAGTTACATTCACTATATTAATCTCACAACTTATATATTCAATAAAGATTTAAAGTTCTTCATATAGGATCTATTCACTAGAACTTCATCTTCACGACCGTTCATTTTTAACTTGATGGTATAGTTAAACCAAGGAATCATTTCTTCAATTTGACTTAGATTTACTATAAATGACTTATGTATTCTCGCAAAGGTCGTCTGGTCTAACAAAGCTTCTAAATCTTTTAAAGTATATTGACAGGAGTATTCTTCATTCTGACAAACCACTCGTACAATTTTATTCTTAGCCTCAAAAAAGACAATTTCATCTAGTGATTTTAAATATAACTTATCTTTTTTACTGACACATAGTTTTCCAAGTTTATTTACTGGGGTTAAACCTTCTTTATTTTCATGCTGACACCGCGACCTAATACGTTCTAGAGCTTTATCTATTCTTTGACCCGAAAAAGGTTTTAATATATAGTCGATTACATCCATTTCAAATCCTAGTACAGCGTACTTGTCATATGCTGTAGCCAACACAATTGCAGGAGGTTTATCTAAGTCACTTAGTTGTCTTGCTATGGTGATTCCATTGGTATATTGAAGTTCTATATCTAGAAAGATAGCGTCCGGCTCTTTATCTTCAACAAGCCTTAAAACTTCATCACCATATCCTGTCTCACCTACAACTTCTACATCCCCTGATTTTTCAAGAAAGTATTTCAGCTCATCACGAATGAAGGGTTCATCATCTACAATAACGATTTTCAACATACTAGTTCCCCCTTTAACCTTTGGTTTTTTGAGATGCATATTTTAACACAGGTACCATTACCAACTTCACTTTGTATGTCAAAGTCACAACTTTGACCAAAATGACCTTGCAACCGATGCATAACATTTTTAAGACCAATGCTTGAACTTCCTTTTCTATCCATGTTTCTTAACTCAAGTAAAGTAGCTTGGTCCATCCCTACTCCATTGTCTGATATTTCAATGCAGACCTGCCCCTCTGACTCACATACGGCAATATGTACTTTCCCTTCTCCACGTTTTGGATATAATCCATGTTTGATTGAGTTCTCAACAATGGGTTGTAAAAGTAGAGGTGGAACTTCAAGTATCGTTGATGGGTCAATATTGTAAGACACACTCAATTTATCCCCAAGACGTGCTTTTTCGATTTCTACATATGATTTAACGTGCTCTATTTCTGTTAAGACACTAATTTTTTCCCCCACACCACTCAGGTTCTGCCTAAAGAAATGGCTCAAGTGATAGACCAAATCTCTTGCCCTGTTTGGGTCAATACGGCATAAAGAGGATATGACAGTTAATGAGTTAAACAAAAAATGTGGGTTAATTTGAGCTTGTAATGCCTTTAACTCAGCGTCTTTGAGTTGTTGGGATTTATATTCTAAGCTGTTCATTGTTAAGGTTGTTTCAAAGAACTTTGTAAGTCCTTCTGCAAACGACTCGTCAATACGGGTCATGTCTTGCATAGGTCCTTTATACATTTTAACCGTACCTATAGTGATGCCATCTTCGATCAGGGGAAAGATAATAACTGATTTAAGTGGACATCGACTCCTATGTGAACATGCTGGTTCAGGACAATCTCGATAGACCCTCATTTCTCCAGATGCTAAGATACTTTCAGTTAAAGCCGTGACAATTGGATTTCCAACCTTGTGTCTTGGTGTGTCTGTGCCCACATGGGCTAGTATCTGCTCTTTGTCTGTAATAGTCACAGCAGTGTATTCACTCATTTCAAATATGAGCGAAGCCATTTTAGTGATCTCTGATGAATGAATCCCATGTTTTAAATGCACGACAGACCTGTCCGCGATATCAAGTGCCAGTTCCGCAGTTCTAGCGATTTCAATTTCTTCATCTTTTAATAGATTTTCCATAATCATAAATAAGAGAGCTAGACCAATACTATTTATCAGAACCATTGGTATTGTTATGTATCTCACAATTTCTACAGCAAGCGGAAAGGGTTTCACAAAAATTAATACGGATATTTTGCGCATTATTTCCCCTGTGGCCCCCGCCATTGCAGCATAAATCCACTTGTTTTCCTTATCACGCATCCATATGCCTATGTAACCTGCAACAAGGCCTTCAAGTGGCGGCGACACAGCACAAGCAAAGGTAGTAATAGTGTCCGTAGGCATTAACCCCCTATGTATTCCTGAAATAAGACCTGATAAAAAACCAACAAGTGGACCCCCTAACAAACCACCCGCTGCCACCCCAATTATTCGTGTGTTTAATAATGCATCGTAATACCTTACACTAAAGTAAGTACCAATTATTCCAAAAATCCCAAAGATAATCGACAGCTTTAACTTGTCTTTAACGGTTAATGCTGGGCGACCTAAGATCCTTCTAAATCCCTTTATTCTAGTAATTACGTAGGCAAAAACGAAGAGTGTTGCAAATCGATTGCCCATCTCCATTATCATATTTACTTCCACTTGGCCCCCCTAAGTTTTAATTTTTCTTAATCTATTCAATACGATATACCAGATATCGTATTTTCTCAATAACAGTATTTTACTTATAATACCTATCAGGGTTTTGGGTATATGGTCTAATCAAGTACTTGCAAGTGTTTAGGTATCAGTGAAATCTTTTTTTATTCTAATAATAAAAAACCTTTATACAAGGCAGATTAGGGCTGGCTCATACAAAGGTTTGATTGTTTTTATAAAC
>Ga0070724_10001225_pt1 | contig 15658 bp, 20 predicted proteins | sample tdDd001_FD_67278 | JGI IMG/M metagenome (GOLD analysis project Ga0070724, IMG submission 67278) | Marine sediment microbial communities from the Atlantic coast under amendment with organic carbon and nitrate - tdDd00.1 | ecosystem: Environmental > Aquatic > Marine > Coastal > Sediment | place... | reverse complement strand
ATTTGAAAAGCCTCATAGAGGCATTTTAACCGGTTCTGAGATCACTGATATAAAAGTGACATTGATGACAGGGAGAGCTCATAATAAACATACATCTGGTGGTGATTTTAGAGAAGCTACTATTAGGGCTTTAAGGCAAGGTCTTGAGCAAGCTGATAATCTTATTCTAGAACCTATTTACGAAGCTGTAATTAGAGTACCTTTTACAGATATGGGCAAGGTTTTAACGGATATTACTACTTCTCATGGAAGTGCAGAAACAAGACAAGATGGTGATGATATAATCATTACAGCACGTGTACCGGTATATACTTTTAAAGACTACAATACAAGACTTTTAAGTATAACAAGTGGTCATGGAAGAATGCGTTTGAAAGTAGTAGGTTATGATGTTTGTCATAATCAAAATGAGGTAATAGAATCTATTGCCTATGACAAAATTACAGATGATGCATACCCATCATCATCTATATTCTGTTCTAAAGGCAAAGGCTACACTGTGCCTTGGCATGAAGCTAAAGATCATATGCATACTATTTAGATATAGATAGCATATGAATTGAAGTATCATTTTATAGTAAAAGGTCAACAAGGTTTATCTTCAAATAAAATAGGTCAATCATAAAAATTAGTAAATCAGATTAATTGACAAGATAATCCATATCATTTAACCTTGTACAAAGGGGGATTTGATATGGATTTTATTATTAGACCAATTGAAGTAACTGATACACAGAATTTATTAGATTATATCGAAACAATCAGTGGAGAAAGTAAGAATGTCACTTTTGGCCCTGGTGAGTTTAATATGACATTTGAAGATGAAAAGAAGTTTATAGAAAAGATTGAAGCCAGTGATAATCAAATTATGTTAATTGCTGAAATAAATAATGAGATTATCGGACAATTACATTATTCTGGAGGTGGCAGAAATCGTACCAGACATATAGGTGAGTTCGGGATCACTGTAAAAAAGAAGTACTGGGGTAATGGTATCGGAAAAGCTTTGATGGAGGCTATGATTGATTGGGCTAAAACATCTAAGTATTGCGAGAAGATTAACCTTAGAGTAAGAGATGATAATTATAATGCCATAACGCTTTATAGAAAAATGGGATTTCAAGTGGAAGGCAGAATATCTAGAGACATGAAAATAGATGGTGTTTTCGTAGATGCATTATTTATGGGGTTGAAAATAGACAAATGATGAATAATAAACCTATAGTTACTTTGAAATTTAAGGACTATGATCCAATTACAATATTGTTAGACCCAGAGGTGGCACCTGAAACAGTTGCTAATTTTATTTACTTGATTGAAAAGGGGTATTATGACAATAAATCTTTATGCAGGTCTGTACCGAATCGTTTGATTCAATCCGGTGATACTTCATTGGATCCTCAATTATGGACCGACGATACACCAGGTTATATTCTAAATGGAGAGTTTAATAGACCAGGCTATAAGAATCCTAGATCATTTGTAAGAGGTACAATAGGTATGGCAATGGCAGCCTATCATGAAACTGATTATGCCACAGCTGGATCATTCTTTATTATGATTAGAGATGAAGCTAAACTCGATTCTATTGTGCCTGCTTTTGGACAGGTTATTGAGGGGATAGAGGTTGTTGATTTACTTAATCAATTACCTGTACATGAGGATTATGGTTACCATGCACCTATTAAACCAATACCAATAGAATACATGAAAGTGGATACTAAAGGTATTAAGTATCCACAACCGACTAAAGTATCTTTTAACAAAATAAATCCAGCTTAAAGCTGGATTTTTCCTTTTCCTCCGATAATGACTTCAGTAACTTCACCATTCTTTATGGTGATGTAGCCATGTATTTCTGATGGACGATTCATTTCTAGACCTTGTTCAAAGACAAAATGATTGATACCTTCATATGTAGGAACCAGTTTATGTTTGATGATATAACCTGACACTGCACCACTTGCTGTACCAGTCGCAGCTTCCTCATCTATATCGTATAGAGGCGCAAAGTTTCTACACCTAGCTGTTTTATCAGAATCTAATGTAAATACATGATAACCAGTTACTTCATATGATTTACTTATATCAGTAATGATTTCAAAATTAGGTTTTAGTTGCTTTAAGACTTCAGCATCTTTCACATGGACCATTATATCTTTTAGTCCAGTCGATGAAACCTGAGGTATTGTAGGAATATCTGCTGTCGTAATACCTAATGATACTGCGATTTTTTCCTTAGTTATCGTTTCATACAATACTGGTGGTAACTGATTCATAAGAATACTACCATCTGATTTGACTTGAACAGGTAAGATACCGGCCTTTGTTTTAATAGTATAAGTACCTTCAGATATTATTTTTTCTTCGTATAGAACAGTAAATGTTGCTATAGTTGCATGACCACAAAGATCAACTTCATCTGCAGGTGTAAAATATCTGATTTCAAAATCTGCTTCATTAGTGTTAAGTATGAAAGCAGTTTCTGAATAACCGACTTCCTTAGCAATATTTAACATTTGATTTTCATTTAGATCATCTGCTTTTAAGTAGACCCCTGCAGGATTTCCACCATTTATGTTTTCTGTAAATGCATTAACTTTAAATAACATATTTTATCCCCCTCAATCAAAGTATAAACTAAAGTGTGATTATGATACAATATTTTCAGGAGAGTAAAATTATGAAAATTAAAGTTATAACTGTTGGAAAAATAAAGGAAGCTTTTTATAGAAACCAGATCGAAGCATTGAAAAAAGAAATAGGCAAAACAGATACAATAGAACTCATTGAAGTGCCCGATGAAAAATGCCCAGAGAAGCTATCTGAGAAGGAAATGTTACAGGTAAAAGGTGCTGAGGGAAATAGAATTTTAAACAAGATAAATGATGAGTATGTCATTGCCTTAGCCATTGAGGGTAGGCAAATTAATTCGAATGATTTTAAGAAGTTACTTGATAACTCAGAGGTCACATTTGTTATTGGTGGTTCATTAGGGCTATCAAATGAAGTACTTAATAGAGCTAACTATAAGTTGTCGTTTTCTAAGATGACATTCCCGCATCAGTTAATGAAGGTTGTCTTATTAGAACAGATATCATTTGGAGTTAAGTCATGAATATAAAAGTATATGTTACTGAAAAAGTAAAAGATAAATATCAATTAGCGGCTATAAAAGAGTATGATAAAAGACTCAGCCGTTATTGTAAAATTAAACAAGTTATTATCAAAGAGAACGAGTTAGATAAGATACCTAGTAAGTCTTATAAAATAGGCCTAAATGATAAATCAGATACTATAATGTCTGAAGATCTAGCCAATAAACTAGAACATCTTGCTTTAACGGGTAAATCTGATGTGGCAATAGTCTTAGTAGATCAAGTCCAAGCAGATGAATACCTATCATTATCTAGTATGACCATGAGTACAGGTATGACTCTTACAGTACTCTATGAACAAATCTATAGAGCTTTTAGAATCATGAAGAATGAACCGTATCATAAGTGACTGGGATTTTTGTTATTAGGAGTGAAAGTATATCAAGAAATCACTCGATTGTTGGATAAAAAAAGCATAAATGGAGCTAAATAAGAAACTTGAAAGTATTATTGAATACTAATTTTGTGACAAAACAAGTGCTCGACACAAAGGAGAATTATGAATAATCAGTTTAACTTCGAGATGATTCACGTAACGAAACAGCTTGGTGATAATCTTTTACTTGATGATATAACTATACAATTGGAAGATAATGAACTTGTATCAATAAAATGTTCAAACTATGAAGCTACAGTTCTACTCGATATTCTTAGCAATAAAATATCCTTTGAAGGAGAAATTAGAGTAGGTGAAGTGCCAATTCATTCTGAGGAATTTAATAAAAGAGAAGTTAGTATTATCTATAGTGAAGATAGCTACTATAATAGAATGACTGTAAAAGAATATCTGAATTTCTTTAAACAACTTTCATTTTCAAGTTGTGATTATAAAGATATCATAGCCTTGTTTAGGTTAGAAGAGATAGAGAATAAAAAAATATCTAAGATGGATTATTCCGAAAAACGGCGTCTTAGTTTTTCAAGAGCTTTTATATCAAATGCAAAATTGATAGTTGTTCATGAACCTATGTATAATTTGAACAGAGAAAGTCGTTCAGTAATTATCAAAGCCCTAAGTGGGACCGTTCTTAATGGTAGAACGGTTATATTACTTTCTAGTGCATTAGAGAATGCTCTTTTGTTTGATTGTGATGTGTATGCTTTCGAACAGAATAAACTAAAACAGATTGATGTAAAAACTAAAAGTTTTGAAGCAAGTGAGAAAACTTCTGAACAGGATGTATATGATATTTCTAATATTAAACTTGATAAGATACCAGCAAAAGTAGGGGACAAAATAGTTTTAATCAATCCTTTTGAAATCGAATATATTGAAGCTGATGCAGGGATGACTTATATCTATTTTGGTGATGAAAAAGTGTCGTGTACAATTACAATGACCGATTTAGAGAATCGGTTGAAGCAATTTGGTTTTTTCAGATCCCATAGATCTTATTTGGTGAATTTACAAAAGATTAGAGAAGTTGTAGTTTGGACTAGAAACAGCTATAGTTTGGTACTAGATAATAAAAAGAAATCTAGTATCCCACTTTCCAAGGGGCGATTAGAAGATTTAAAAGGGGTATTCAAAATATAGTTATTGGTAGAATGGGTGTTTTTTTAGGATTATTCATCCTTTTTATTACTCCACTCGTCCTTCTATATACGCTTTACACCTATATTCGGTTGTTTTTGCATTCATTTTTGAGATAATGGTTTCAAAATGAAAGGAGAAACAAATGAATAAAATTATTGAAGCGGAAAATTTAAGTAAAATATTTGGGGATACAGTAGCACTTAATAATATAAGTTTTGATGTAAAACAGGGGCAAATTTTTGGTTTTCTAGGTCCTAGTGGTGCTGGAAAAACAACAACTATTAAATTACTAACATCACAACATAAACCTACAAATGGGAAGTGTTTTTTATTTGAAAAGGAAATAATGAACGTGGATCAATATATGTTTCATAGAATAGGAGTTCTATCAGATACAAGTAGTTTGTATGAAAGAATGACAGTTGAAGAAAATCTTATGGTCTTTGCAAAGTTTTATAACGTAGACATTGTTAACATTGATGGTGTACTAGAAAGTGTTAAGCTATTGAATCATAAGAAGAAAGTAGTCAACAAATTATCTAAAGGTATGAAACAGAGGCTCAATCTTGCGAGGGCTTTGATACATGGTCCTGAGGTGTTATTTCTAGATGAACCCACTTCATCATTAGACCCGGGAGTAACCAAAGATATTCATAAGTTACTACTGGATTTAAAGAACAATGGAACAACCATTTTCTTAACTACTCATAATATGGATGAGGCTGATAAGTTATGTGATAAAGTTGCCTTTCTGAATAAAGGGCAGATTGTTGAAATGGATTCACCAATTAATTTGAAAGAAAAATACGCTAAGTCTTTAATTGCAGTAAAATTATTACCAGAAAGGGAAGTAACCATTGTACCTAATAGTATTTCTGGCATGGAGCAAATATTAGATTGGACTAAAGATGGAAGAATCATTTCATTACATTCAATTGAACCTAGTTTGGAAGAAATATTTTTGAAACTTACAGGGAGGGACTTATAATGAGTAATTCGATGAGCAGAGTTAAAAGTTTGTTATATAAAGAAATGATAGATTTAAGACGTAATATGAGTATATTAATAATGTGTTTGGTACCAATTGGCAATGCTTTCATGTTTAAAGTAATGGGCATTGAAAGTGAAATGTCAGTAATATTATCTACAACTATGAATATGACAGTAGCAATGGTTGGTACAATTTTGATGGCCACATTGATTGCAGAGGAAAAAGAAAACAACACCTTAAGGACCTTGATGATGTCAGGTTTAACATCTCATGAATTTATGATAGGGAAAGCCTTTGTATCTTTCACCCTAGTTAATATTTTAAATACGATAATATTTTTCATCTTAGGCACATCAATGAAATTATTTATCATATATACACTTATTGGATTGATTATGTCAATTATTATGATCTTGCTTGGTGCATTGATTGGACTTCTAGTTAAGACTCAACAGCAAGTAGGTGTTGTTGCTTCGCCAATAGTTATTCTTTTATTCATGCTACCAATCATAAGTAGATTCAATGAAGTTATTTCAAAAATTGCTAAACTGTTTCCGACTTATCATAGTGGGAGAATAATGTATGATATGGATTTAGGGAATGGTATAATTAATAACTTTGGTAACATTGGTGTACTGATCCTATGGATTATACTAGTTGGTATAGCTTTTACAAAGGTATATAGATTCAAAAGATTTGATTAATCAAAGTATTTAAAGTTTCATAAGTAGAAGGCGAAAACCGCAATTAAGTGTGGTTTTTTCTTGTTGTAATTGCAAATATGCTCTAATAAATAGGGATGTGTAATTATTATTTAATGTTAAGATAAATAAATTATGTAGTAACATTTTATTGAAAGTATGTTTCACTACATAAAATGTTACCAGCTATGATGAAATAGAAACATAAGTGAAAATGAAAAATTTAGTTATCCCAATTAAATAGAAAGGTCTAATATTGTGAGAGTAAAGCATTTAAGACATGAGGACAAAGAACGATATTTATCATTCAATAAACTCGTTTTTGATAATGAACACCTCGAAGATGAACTTGATAAGTTACTATTTTGCAATCCATTTTCTAGTGTAGAAGAGGATTGTTTTTACATAGAGGAAAATGAGCAAATTGTAAGTTCCTTAATACTTACAAAGAAAAATCAGAAGGTAGGAAATACTCTGTTCCAAGTGGGAGAATATGATATTGTAGGTACTCACCCTGATTTCAGAGGTAAAGGATATTGTAAAAAACTTATGGAATATTCATTTGAGGCAATGGGAAAAGACAATATCTTTTTGTGCCGACTGATTGGGATTCCAAATTTCTATCAACAATTTGGATTCGAGTATTCTGTACCCGCTTATTTTTATAATTATGTAAAACTTAATAAGGAAAAACTAAACAGTTGTAAAAGTGAATACTCAACTAAAATAATTGATGTTTTTAGTGACGACATCTTATTAAAAATGATTAATATATTTACGCATGCAAGTAGTGAAAACTTTGGTTCTGAATTAAGAAGTGTTGATTATCTTAGATATATGATAGAAGAAAAAACTATTGAAAAAGGATCTACTTGGTATGGTATATATGATGAAGATGATCTTTGTGGTTATGCTTGGTTGAAAACTGAGAAAAATATGATCATAATAAAAGAGGTTGCAGTTTTAAACGATACGGCATCAGAGAGCTTATGTTCAGAACTCTATAATGAAATAATGGGTAGTGATATAACTGAAATTGGTATAAGATCACCACTAAATAATGCTTTCGCACGATATGTATATAAGAAGGGTGCAACATTCAGTTGCGATAGTGAACTGTTTGAGGGCACCTGGGCAGAAATGTATAAGATTTTGGATTTAAAGAAGGCATTAGTTGGAATCTTAGACTTATTAAATGAACGACTTAAACAATCGATATATCATGATTTAAATGGCTTTTATAGTATTGTTACTGAAAATGACAAAGCTACTTTATCAATTAATGATGGAATAATTGAAGTAACTGATGATCCTGGAGTCGAAATATGTATTCCTAGTAATATTCTCACACCCATCTATACTGGTTATAAATCGATTGAGTTTTATGTAGATAGGATTGATTATCCAAATAATGATGTAAGACAAGTATTTAATACATTGTTTAAGAAAGGTCATCCATATATCTGGACACTGGATATCAATGATAGTCTAAATGAAATAACATATTAGCAACTTATTTATTTTGCTGATAGAGTGAGTAAAAAGGGTTGATACTACTTTTCAGTTAAGTGATATAAAACATTTAAAGAAAACTTAATTGGTGAGGTGTGGTACGGGGAACCATATAGTAAACTATTGTATTTTTAATAATATGTGTAATCAATATTAAATATAATGGTATTAGGAGAGGATAAAATGAATGTCATTAAGGCTAAAATAAATGATATTAATAGAGCGGTTGATTTAGCTTTTAGTATGCAAGGAAACCTTGAAACTAGATGTAGATCACTCTTAATAGATGCAACAAGAGAACAGATTTATGAACTATTTTTACGCTATATTGAGAATGATGAACATGAAGTATTACTTGTTGAAAAAGAGGGGAAATTGCTAGGTCTAACACCAATTTATTGGATGGAAAAAGATTTATATGTTTCATACGCTCAGGGACCCTATGGATACGACTACCAAGGTGTTGCTGACTCCTTATACGATTATGTAGTAAAAAACTTCAAAGGATATAAGTTTTATGTTAATACAGCTAGCGAGCACACTGAATCAATTAAATTTTATGAGAGTAAGGCATTCCAAAAAATTGAGGAAGCTGTGATGCTTAAATTGGAGAACTTCAGTAGTGATTATTCTAGTATGTTCATTCAAGAATTAAATGAATCTAATATAAAAGAGATATATGAGTGGATCGATAAGGACATTAGTGATGACACTTATTGGAATCCTACAAGAATAAATGATAATTTAGATCGCTTTATAATTCTAGGATATTTTGATAAAGAAGTACAAGGTCATATCATAGGTAGAGGATCAACTAATTACACTGAGATAATAGCTTTTAGTGGTAATGAGTCAATCAAAGAAGAACTATTAAAAGCGTTTATTTCCAAGGCTTGTAAAAGGAATATAAGAAAAATAGATTTGTATACAGAAGATGTGTTTGAGGAAGCTCTTGGCATCAAGTGCGGTTTCAACTTATATGACAATAACAACTGTTACATCAAATACTTATAGTTGTATAGGTTATTAGACGATGAACTAGTGTCGTATAAATAGTCAATTATCTTAGTGAGGTTTTTATGAAAGTAGAATTGGTTGTTGCAGAATCACCAGAAATTATTAGAAATATGTTTCAATATTATATATACGATATGTCAGAGTATACCAAGTTCTCTCCCAATGATGATGGTACGTATGTGGTTGATGAAAGCATCATACATCTGAATGATTATTGGACAAAGTCTAATCATTATCCTTTCTTGATCAAAGTAAATGATGAAGTTGCAGGTTTTTCCATGTTAAGAGAATTTCCATTTCTAAAAGGATATTATGATATTGGACAATTTTTTGTTCTTAGAAAATATAAAGGACAGGGTGTTGGGACAAAAGCGTTTAACCTACTTGTCAATAACTTTCCAGGTAAATGGATTACGAGAGTTCTTCCAAATAATATAGGGGCGCTTAAGTTTTGGGAGAGAGTTATTTCTGAGGCTGCAGTTGGAGTTCCTGAAGTTAGAAATGAAATGTACATGGATAAGGAAATGGTATACTTTTATTATGAAATTTAACTCGAGTGAAAGTTAGGAGTAAAACATACTTTGGTATTCTATAGTAGGTCTCCTATGTAGAGAAAATCTGTTTCATTGAAGAGCTTCAAACAATATATTTAAAGAGTAATGATTTTGAAAGAGAAAATTAAATAATATAGTTAGTTGAGACTTGTTTTCAATTGTGAATTTGGGGTATCTTTAAACCAAGGAGGATTTATGAAATACACATTGATTACAGGTGCAACATCGGGCATAGGAAAAGCTTTAGCTTTTAGGATGGCTAAAGAGAATAGAAATCTAATTCTTGTAGCAAGAAGTGAAAATAAGCTTAAAGAAGTCAGTGACTCTATAAAAAATCAACATCCAATAGATGTAATAACACTTTTAGTTGACTTAAGTGATATTGATCAGGTAAAGGCATCCTATGATAAAACTAAAGATTATGATATTGATTTATGGATTAATAACGCAGGTCTAGGAGATTATAGTCTTGCATGGGAAACTAACATAGACAAGGCCATAGATATGGTTAATGTTAATGTGACAGCATTAATGCATTATTCATTAAGTTTTGTAAGAGATTATCAAGACAAGGCAGCAATTCTCTTAAATGTTTCATCAGGTGGCGGTTATCATGTTTTTAATAAGGCTGTTACATATTGTGCTTCTAAATTTTTTGTAAGTGCATTTTCTGAAGGTATAGCACAGAATTTAGCCCTACATAAAAAGAAGTTAAGAGTTAAGATATTGGCGCCAGGAGGCACCAATACAAACTTCGTTGCAAGTTCAGAAGCTGGAGCGACATATAAAGGTGAAGATATATTCGATATCAACTCATTTATGGAACCAGAAACTTTGGCAGATTATGTACTAGAACTTATTACAAGTGACAAGGTAATAGGCATGGTTGGAAGAGAAAATAAGTTTCTGTTGAAAGATCCTATTTTTCCTTATGGTGGTTAGATGACATTCTACTGAAGTCCCTAAATTAGGGACTTTTTAAATATAGTTTTAAAGTAAGATTTTTATATGCAACTTTTGGTTTGTTAGTATGCCAGTGCTATAATAGAGTATGGAAATATATTGAAAGGAATTAGTAGAATGGATAAAAAACAGATGTTACATAAACATTCAATCGTAGATGTTTGTGATAAAATAATAGAAGATGCTCAAACTACCTTAATGAATCAAACAGTATATGATAACGAGATAACTATTAGTTTAAGTGATTACACGGGTTATTATTGTGATGATAAGGATGCAGAGCTTGTTAATAAAGAAATAATTGATTATCTTATATCTAAAGAAATTCGCTTATATGAAGATGAATGTGATGAGAATGGTATAATCATAAGTTCCAAAGAAGTAACATCAAAATTATTTGACAATGTTACACTACTATCAAGCAAGAATAATAATTTTAGCATAAGTTTAGTTTTTAGTAAGGGCATGATGGATCTACTATACTAGAAAAGATTTGCACAGTAAATAGTTAAATAAACTGATCCAAATAAGGAGCTAACTTCAGTTGTTGGCTCTTTACTTTATTCTGAAACATAAGAGTTTTCCTATTTAAAGAAAAAATTATGAGTGTATTCAGCTGATATTGTAAATACATATTATGACTAAACACTTAGGCCAAATATCGAAAGGAGACATATATGAAAAAGCAAGTCAATCCAGCAGCAATAATACCTACATTAAGATATGAAAATGTAGAAAAATCAATAGAATGGTTATGTAGAGTATTAGGATTTGAACAACATCTTATTGTAAAAGATGATAATGATTCAATAGTTCATGTTCAACTTACATTTGGAAGTGCTATGGTTATGATGGGGCCTACTAGTGATGATAATTATGGAAAACTAATTCAGCCACCAAAGGCAATAGAGGGATTTAACACTCAGGCTCCATATATTGTTGTAGAGAGAATAGATGAACATTATAAAAAAGCTGTAGAAGAAGGTGCTGAGATAGTAATAGAAATCAAAGATGAAGACTATGGTGGACGAGGATACACTTGCAGAGACACAGAAGGACATCTTTGGAATTTTGGTTCATATAATCCTTGGACTATGTAATATCTTCAATAATATGACATAAGAAAATTGAAATCTGATGATTAAGATATAATTAAATTAATTATGGTACAGAACATTTCGTGGATGATTAGGAGAAGAAGATTGAATAAAAGATATTATGAGAAAGAATCAGATTTGGATCAAATTTATAGATTTTTGAGTGAGACATACAGATACAATAAACGTGTTGATAATTGGGATTCCGCAAGATGGTTTTTTAATAGGTATTGTATTCACAGTTATGAAGAACTTACTGGAAAAAGAGAGTGGACTAAAAGTATACAAATATGGGAGAACCTTGGGAAGATTGTTGGAGTAAGTCATAGTGAAGAGGCTAATGATTTTTTTATACATCTAGATTCTCAATACAGTTATATGTTTGAAGAGCTTTTTTGTGAAACTCTAGAGCATGCTCGTTCCTTGAACTTGGACCATACACATATTAATGTGTCGTCACTAATGGATGATATGGAGCGTATATCTATTTTTAAAAGATATAATGGAGAACAAAACGATTTTTTAGATGAAAATCGCAGACTATTATTAAAGAATTATATTAAACATGATGTTGATATTAAAGGTTATATGCTGATTAATATTGATGTTGAAGATCGGTTGGTATCAGAAAAAGTTGCACAACTGTATTCAAAGATATGGCCTACTAGTTCCTATATATCAAATGGAAAGACTGTAATGAATCTAGTCAAAGCATCAGGATATAGAAATCAGTTATCTTTTTCTGCCGTTGATGAATGTAATGATTTTGTAGCATTTTATTTTATATGGTCAAGTTTTCATGGAAAACATGCTCACTTATACCCATTCGGAATAGATAGAACTTATCATAATAAGGCTGTAGCAAAAAATATCCTCTTAGAAGGTGTAAATAGACTTGCTGATCTTGAGTATGAAAGCCTATCATTAGGTGCCTGGTACTGTGATGAAGATGAGGCTCTTTTTAAGGAAATTGGATTTGAACACACAAGCCCATGTGTTTCGTATAGGTTCAAGTTATAAATTTTGGATAGAGATAATACCAAAATATATGAAATAAATCATACCATCCATAAGGATAATTTATTTTTACATTTTGCTTGACTCTAACGTTACGTGATACTTCATAATGATTATCATAAAGAAGTTGAGAGATTGAACAATGATATTGGAGGTATTTTATGAAATCAGTAAGTCAAGTATCAAAGTTAGCACATGTGTCTGTAAGAACACTACATTATTATGATGAAAAGGGAATATTGACACCAAGTTATGTTTCTGAAACTGGATATAGATATTATTCTAATGAGGATATAAATAAGCTAAAACTTATTACAGTGTTCAAGGAGTTAGGATTAACTCTTAAGGAAATAACTCAAATTGTGAATGACAAAGACTATGATGAGACCAAAGTCATAGAAACTCAAAGACAAATGTTGGTATTAAAAAGAGATCGACTGAATCATTTAATAGAAGAATTATCTGAAAACAACTATTATAAAGACTTGAGTTTTGAGTAGAATCGTTGGGAACTGGTTTGGGATGAGATTTACTCTACACAGGGAGTGGTTCAATCAGAGGTTTTAGAACCTGTAAAGGATTTTGTAGACTCGTTAAAGAAGAATAAGTTAAAGAATATCCTTGATCTAGGTTGTGGCACAGGTAGAAATACGATATATATGTGTAACAGAGGTCTACAAGTTACAGCTACTGATATATCTGAAAAAGGTTTAGATGTAACAGCAAAAAAGGCGAAACGACTTGGATATGATGTAAAAATTTCGCGTCATGATATGAGGAACATGCCTTTTAGAGATAACACCTTCGATGGAATACTGTGTTCTTGGGTATCAGGACATGGTACACATCAGGATATGTTTTTACATGCAAATGAAATGCTTAGAGTTGTTAAACCTGGAGGAATGATATTTGTAGATTATCCATCTAAAAAGGATGTTTTATATGGTGTGGGTGATGAAATTGAAAAAGATACATTTCTTAATAACATGCCAGGGGAAGAAAAAATCCCTCATCATTATTCAGATGAAGAGGAGATTAGATCAATTTATGGCAGTTATATTAGCAGTATTATGCCCTACACTTATAGGTTCGAAGCCAGTGGAGAAACTCATGAAATAGAGGCATATCTTGTTATTGTTGAAAAGTAAATATAATTTAAAATAGAGGTTTCTTGGAGAAACCTCTATTTTATTATATTTTCCAGAGAAGGTTCAGTTTGATTAAGCTTGAAAACTTTTTGGCATATCAATTGTTCTAATGTAAAGTCATAGATTTTATGGTCGATAACTATATTAGGGTTGTCTGATTCTCTATCTTATCCTATGTATAAGGAGGGATATCTTATGAAAGTAAACCCAAATATAACAGTTTATTCACTACCAATACCAGTTGTGGTAGGTCATCCACTGAATAAAGGCGTAGATTTTAATACCGTTTTTAAACAATTAACCAATGATGAGTTGGAGTATGATCATTTAGGTACTTGCAAATTCGACAGAGATAGCAATATCTATCATATCATGTACAGACCAGCTCATGTTCTTAACAATGGTTTAGTAATGTATCCGATGTTTTACTATCCAATAATGTTGGTTCATGATTGTAGATGTGAAAAACCAGAGCTAATAGACAATGTAGAAGCTCTAGATGATAGTTTAATAGAGAGAATGGAAGATTTACTCAATCGGGTTAAGGTGAATGAACCAGAAAGTGTTGAACCAGAACTTCTAGATATTTTACTAGATTTGTTTGGTGATAGTTTTACCTTAAAAGGAAAGGAATTCCGAATTACAGATAAAGGATTATTAGAACTTGTAGATAAGACTCAAGAAACAAGTTCATTGTATAGAGATCAGAGAAAACAACATATGCTAGAAAAATATGATGTGATCTAAATTACTGAGGTAGAGAGTCAGAGGGAGAAACAGACAAAGGACGGTCTGTTTTTTTACAGTTAAAGTATGAAGTAGATTTTAGTGTTGTTAGTCTTCAGTACTGTTAAATCTAGAAAACTAATATCAAGTTGAACACAATAATAAGCCACAGTTAATAATGACACATGGAGGAAAATCATGATTCTGCAGAAAATCATAAATAAGTTAAACATAAGCAATGACTACATTGAGTTTGTTGATTCTTTTAAATCTCAACTTCTTGATGAGTTCGGAGATAAGATACATAGTATATACATGTGTGGATCAATACCTAAAGGTAGTGCAAAACCATATGAATCAGATGCAGATTTTACGATCCTGTGTGATAAATCAAATGATATTGATAGAGACAAGATTATTGAAATTAAGAGTAAATTGTTAGACTTGTTTCCTATAGTGACTAAGATTGATACCGTAATTTGCACATTAGATGATGTAAGAAATAAGCCAAATGAATGGGGCTTTTGGATTAAAATTGTCTGTATTAATATTTATGGTGATGACTTTGGAGAGAATGTACCACCTATAGTTGCTTCAAATCAGTTTATTATAGATTTAAACTCTGATACTAAACAAGCAATAAATCGTGTAAGAAGTGCATTAATCAATACAAGCGATGCTAAGTTGAAACGTAGATACATTAAGGGTTACTCTAAGAAATTATTGCGTGCATTAAGCTCATTGATTATGGAAGAGGTGGGAGAATGGCAGGATAATATCACTGAGATGAAGTACTCTATAATAAAGTATTCTGAAATTAATTCTGTATTAGTTGAATTTATTTACGAGTGTTATCTTAATAGTGATGTGGATATTGAAAGTTTTCTTGATAAAGCTGATGAAGTATATATCTATTTTGAAGATCGTTTAAAGGAAATATCGAGTAGTTCAAGTTAAATCATACCACTTAAGTTTCATTTAAGTTTCAGAAGATACACTGTGTTTATTAAATAGTATTAAAGGAGGAAATGTTATGAAAAAGATACTATATATAATCACAGTAATTGTACTTATTTTAAGTTTAATTGGATGTAATGATATCACAAGTTCATCATCTTGGATAGGTTACACTTAATTGGACAGATTTCTTAAGGTCATATAAACTAAGACCAAAAGGAGAAACTTATGTCTAAATCTTATCGCACTCGTCGTAAATTTACCGATGAGTTTAAAGAAC
>Ga0070724_10001217_pt1 | contig 15734 bp, 17 predicted proteins | sample tdDd001_FD_67278 | JGI IMG/M metagenome (GOLD analysis project Ga0070724, IMG submission 67278) | Marine sediment microbial communities from the Atlantic coast under amendment with organic carbon and nitrate - tdDd00.1 | ecosystem: Environmental > Aquatic > Marine > Coastal > Sediment | place... | reverse complement strand
TATAATTTTTGTAGTTTTATCAGTTTGTCTGATTTTTTTAGCAAGAGTTATTCCATCCATTCTAGGCATATTTATATCTGTTAGTATTATATCCGGATGGTATTTTTTATAAAGCTCATAGCCCTCTTGACCATCTTGTGCTTCATAAAGTTCATTGAACATACGAGTAAGAAATCTAGAGTTTACAGTTCTAACTCCCTCATCATCTTCAATATATAAAATAGTGTATTGTTTGAACTTTTCCATGGTGTACTCCAAAGAAGCGTAGACAAGCTTAGATAGCTTGTCTTTTTGCTTTCATTTTAGCGAAAAATTCACTAATTACTGGCATGAATAAAACTATAACTGTAAGAATTAAGATACTTAAAGTAATAGGTCTTTCCCATAAAAATGCCATCGACCCATCACTAATAGTAAGTGCTCTTCTTAGGTTATCTTCCATCATTCCACCTAAAATAAATCCTAAAATCATAGGAGCCATTGGGAAATCAATGATTCTTAAGAATAGGGCAACAACAGCAAAGATAGTCATCATATAAATATCAAAGTTGTTAAATGTTACTAAATATACTCCAATTAATGAGAAGAATATAATTAGTGGTAACAATAACTGTCTTGGTAATGTTAATAACTTAGCGATGTATGGAATTAACGGTAAGTTTAAAACTAACAGTACGATATTTCCAATATACATAGAGATAATTACAGACCAAAATAAAGCTGGATTATCCACATACATAGTAGGTCCTGGTTGAATTCCATAAGAAATCAATGCACCTAAAATAATAGCAGTTGTTCCACTTCCTGGAATACCAAGAGTTAATAGTGGTACAAATGACCCTGAACAAGCAGCATTATTAGCACTCTCAGGAGCTGCTAAACCTTTTACACTACCTTTACCAAATTTTAGTTTCTCTTTTACATTTGCAAAAGATCTCTCCATACCATATGCTAAAAATGAAGCAATAGTAGCACCAGCACCTGGTAAAACACCAACAAAGAATCCAAGAACAGAAGACCTACCAACAGTAGGTGCCATATCTTTTACTTCTTGTTTTGATAGTTTTAAACTACCAATTTCTTTTTTAAGCTCTTTTTGTTCATCTTCTGTTTGATCTCTTCCACTTAATACATTCATAAGTGCTTCAGATAAAGCAAATGCTGCCATTGCTAATAGTAAAAATGAAATACCATCAATTAAGTCCATTCTTCCAAATGTAAATCTAGCAATACCAGAATCACTATCTGTTCCAACAGTTGCTAACATAAGACCAAAAATAGTCATAACAACTGCTTTTAAAAACTTTCCTTTACCGGCAAAAGCTGCAACAGCAGTAAGACCTAACACCATAAGTGCAAAGTAATCAGATGATTGGAAACTCAAACTCACACTTGCAAGTGCAGGAGCAGCAAATAGTAAAAATATAGCTGCAATAGTACCACCAGTAAATGAAGCATAAGCTGCGATTGCTAAAGCTTTACCAGCTTGACCAGCTTTTGCCATAGGGTAACCATCAAAAGAACTTGCAACAGTTCCAGCAACACCTGGAGCATTGATTAAAATTGATGAAGTAGAACCTCCAAAAATAGCACCATAATAAACACCAGCAATTAAAATAAGTCCAGAAGCTGGATCCATACCATAAGTAATAGGAATCATTAAAGCAATAGCTGAAATAGGTCCAAGTCCTGGAAGCATCCCAATAAATGTTCCAGCAAAACACCCAATTGCAACCATGAAAATGTTATAACCAGATAAGGCTGTGCTTACCCCTTGAAAAACACCTTCCATCATGCTTCACCTCCTGTGAAATACTCAACAATCATTCCAGGGTCAATATATACACCTAGTAAGTTGTTTAAAATTAGGTAGAATCCAATAGAAACACCCACCGAGATTAAGAATATTCTTTTTACATTTCTCTCTTTTAAAATAATAAAACCAATTCCTAAGAAAATGATTGTTGCAATAATAAAACCTAAAGTTCTAATAGTAAATCCATAAAAAATCATTGCAACGATAAATAGTGCAGTTGTTTTAAAATCTAAACTTTTTAAATATGTCATTGATATTGAGTCATCATCTTTGTTAATAAAAGTAAAGATAAGTAAAACACTTGAAATTATAATTCCAGCTAATCCTATGTAAAATGGAAATGTTGAAGCAGTCATTACTTCAAACTGTGATCCGGGCATTTTTTTAATGCTAAACACATTAAAAAAATAGAAACTAGAAAAAGCTAAAAAGAATATTGATCCAATTCTATTTTTAGTCATAATAAATCCTTTCCAATAAAAAGAGGAGAACCTCTTTTTATCCTATAGGAACCCCATTTCTTTCATTAAAGAAGAAACAGTTTTTTCTTGATTTTCTAAAAATGACTCAAACTCTTTTGTTGGTTTATATAGGTTTGCCCATCCATTTCTTTGTCTTACAACTTCCCACTCATCAGTTTTGTACATTTTTGCTAATACATCTGCAAAAGCATCAGTTTTCTCTTTTGATAAGTTTGGTGCTCCAAAGAATCCTCTCCAGTTAGCAAAGTAAGCATCAACACCCATTCCTTTAAATGAAGGAATACCTTGAATATCTTCATCTGCTGTTACCCCAATAATTTTAACTTCACCTTTTATGTGCTTCTCTAATACTTCACCAAGTCCAGTTGATAATACATCTACTTCACCAGTTAATAATCCAGCAAGTGCTTTTCCACCCGCATCATATGGTACATATCTAACTGATGTTGGATTACCACCAGCAGCTTTAAAAATTTGTGCAGCAACTAAGTGGTCCATAGAACCTCTTGAACTACCACCAGCGATTTTTACTTTTCTTGGGTTTTTATCAAAAGATGCTTTTACGTCTGCCCATGATTGATATTTTGAATCAGGTCTTACAACAAGAACACCATAATCAGCCACAACAGCAGATACAAGAGTTAAATCTCTAAATGATTGTGGAAATACACCTTGTAATGATCTAATTACAATAGGAGTAGAATTAACCATTAAAGTGTTTTTTTGTTTTTTAGCTGTTTCAATTAAGTAAGCGATGGCTTTACCACCTCCACCACCAGACATATTTTCAAATGATGTCTCTTTTACTAAGTTTGATTTTTTTAATGCTTCACCTACACCTCTAGCAGTTCCATCCCAACCACCACCAGCTCCACCTGGAATTAGGAAGTGTACTTTTTCAACATTTGAAGCTAATGCACTTGATGCACCACCTGCAACTAATAGACCTGCGATTGTTAAACTTTTGAAAAGTTTTGTAGCTGTAAATTTCATTTTTCAATCCTTTAATTTAATTATAGAACAAGTTTAAATGAAAAAAATGTAAAAAAAATAAAATAAATTTGATTTTTGAAAAAAGTTTTGATTTGTATGATATAAACCTTTCACTCCACGGAAGGAAGCAAAAAAAAGGGAGTGATAAGGTTTATATTCTATTTCATGTTAGTTTTAAAGTGTTTTGTATTATTTAATAAAAAATAAAATTTGCTGCCCTAGTAAAAGGAGCCAACTAGAGCAAGCAAGTTTTATTACATTCTAATTTCTTCTCTTTTTTGTAAGAATTCCCATCTTTGGTTAATTCTTTCTTGCCATTCTTCGATTAAGTATTCGTTTTCTGGCTTAAATAAGTGCTTAAATCTTGGTTGAGCACCTAAGTAATCTCTTACAGGGATAATGTTCTTAGGTCTGTAAGTGATGTTTAATTCTCTACCATCAATGATTTCATATAATGGGAATACTAATGAGTCAACTGCTAAGTCAGAAACCTCAATAGTCTGGTTTGGTGCGAATTTCCACTCAGTTGTACAAGCAGACATTGCATTAATAAATACAGGACCATTTGTATCGAAACCTCTTTGGATTTTCTTAACCATATCTTTCCATTTGTTTGGAGCAACTTGTGCAACATAAGGAGCACCGTGAGCAGCCATAATAGAAACGATATCTTTTTTCTGTCTTTTTTCACCGTAAGAGTGAGATCCAGCTGGTGCAGTAGTTGTACTTGAACCAATTGGAGTTGATGATGATCTTTGACCACCAGTATTTGCATATACTTCGTTATCTAAACAAACGTACATGAAGTTGTGTCCTCTTTCAAAACATCCAGAAATCCATTGGAATCCGATGTCGTAAGTTGAACCGTCTCCACCAAATGTTACAAACTTTGGCTCTGGAGTATCAGCAGAAATTCTACCTTTGTTTCTTAAAGCTTTGTTCATAGTCTCAACACCTGCCATTGCAGTTGAAGAGTTCTCGAATCCAATGTGAATCCATGAACAGTCCCAAGAAGTGTGAGGGTAAATAGCTGTACAAACCTCTAAACATCCAGTAGAAGCAGAAACAACTAAGTTATCATTAGTTGCATTTAATACTTCTCTTACGATAATAGAGTGAGCACAACCAGGACATAAAAGGTGAGAACCCTCAAATCTTTCTGCCGCTGTTGAGAATGTTTTTAAGTTTTTAATTACTTTTTGTGTACTCATATTTATTTTCCTTCTACGTTGTAGTAGCTTAATTCTGGACCTCTAACACCAACTAGTTTTTGGATGTTACCAGTAATTTTTCCAGCTTTTGCATCTTTATCTAAATCTCTAAAGATATCTTTTAATCCAGCAACAGTCATATCTCTACCACCTAAACCATAAATTAAGTTAGTCATTAATGGTCTTGCAGGAGTGTTGATTAATGCTCCAGAAATTTCGTTGTATAATGTACCAACAGTTCCACCAGGAGCAGATCTATCCATACAAGCTACCGCTTTTACATTTTGTAAAGTTTCTGCAACTTCTTCAAGAGGGAATGGTCTAAATAATCTAGGTGCAACAACACCTACTTTAATACCTTCTTCTTCTCTGATTTGATCAATAGCGATCATTGCAGTTTCATAAGTAGTACCTAAACAAACAATTGCAACTTCAGCATCTTCCATACCGTAAGTTTCAACTACTTTGTATTCTCTACCTGTTAATTCTTTAAATTCAGCAAAAATACCTTCGATAACTTTTTTAGAGTTCATTAAAGCATCGTGTTGTTTTGCTTTGTGCTCAAAGTGCCAATCTTGCTCAGTTTGTACACCATGAGTTACTGGTTTGTCAAAATTTAATAATGCATTTACTTGTAAGTAATCACCTACAAATTTAGATGCCACATCATCCTTTAATGGAATAACGTTTTGTGCAGTGTGCGAAGTCATAAAACCATCTTGGTTAGAAATAACTGGTAATCTTACCTCTGGGTGCTCAGAGATTTTGAATGACATTAAAGTCATATCATAAGCTTCTTGTGGTGAGAATGCATCAATAGAAATCCATCCACAGTCTCTTGTTAAGTATAAGTCAGAGTGGTCACCATTTACGTTAAGTGGTGCAGCTAAAGCTCTGTTTACTAAACATAATACAACAGGGATTCTCATACCTGAAGCTTGGTATAAAGTTTCAACCATAAGTGCTAAACCTTGAGATGAAGTAGCAGTAGCAACTCTACCACCAGCAGCACCAGCACCAATACAACCAGACATTGCAGCGTGCTCAGATTCAACCATGATTACTTCACCATCAATGTAACCATTTGCGTGGAACATTGCATAGTTTTCAACTGTAGCAGTTGAAGGTGTAATAGGATATGCAGCAACTACATCAACGTTCGCTTGTCTGAACGCTTGAGAGTTTGCCATATTTCCATCCCAAACTTCTACGTCTTTTAATTCCATTTCTCTGCTATTCATTACTTTTCACCTCTTTTCTTTTTCTCTGGCCATTTAGCAAGTGCATCTTCAACAGTTTCATACTCGTTGAACATTAATAAAGATTTTGGATTTGTAGGACATACACTCACACATAAACCACACCCTTTACAGTGTTCGTAATCTACACCTTTCATCTCTTTGTTTCTAGCGATGATAGATGTGTCTGGACAGAACACCCAACAGTTTTGACAGTCAATACATGTCTCAGAGTTCCATACTGGTTTAATAATTCTCCAATCTCCAACAGACATACTTTTTGAACTTGTCTCAGAATATTTTCTATCTTCTGGTTGCATTTCAGCGATATTGTAATCAATATCTCCCTCGAATGTGTATAAAGCTGCACCAGGTACAAGCTCATCCCATCCCATTTCATTAATTGGTTTACTCATATTTATATCCTTTAGTGAACTTCGTCGTAAGCTCTTTGGATTGCAATCATATTTGCGTCAATAACATTTTGTGGTAATTTTTTTAGTACACCCTGCATAGATTTTTTAAAGTCTTCAATTTCGTACATACCACTAACTTTCATAAATGCTCCTAGCATTGGAGTATTAGGAATTGCTCTACCGATAGTGTCTCTTGCAATTTGTAAACAGTCTAAAATAAATACTCTATCTTCGATTCCTTGTAACTCTGGAACTAAATCTATTAATTCATCTTTGCTTAGGTGAGTTGTAATAATGTATTTAGTAGTATCTTTACCATCAGCAGTGATATCATCTGTTAAAGCTAATCCTGGATCTAGAATAAATACAAAATCAGGACTCATATATTTTTCATGGTTTAAGATTGGTTGATCGTCAATTCTGTTATAAGCAGTCATCGACGCACCTCTTTTAGCTGATCCATAGAATGCGAAAGCTTGAACTTGCTTTCCTGACTCAGCAACAATAGAACCTAAACCTTTTGCACCAGTTACAGCACCTTGCCCTGCACGGCTGTGCCATCTAATTTCTAACATAGTGGCTCCTTATTATTAAATATGACTTAAATTTTTTAATTAGTCTGTTTCATTATACTTACTTTTAACTTAGAGCCTACTTTTATTAAGCTTAATTAAGAAAAAAGTGTAACCATTCTATACACTGAATCAAAGAAAAAACACTAGTTTTTTAGTGGTCTTTAGTAGTAAATAACTCCATTTTTATAACTTAATAATAGTTATCAATAAGCATAAAATAGCAAAAGAGTCCTATTTTATGGAGATTGTGAATATTATTAACAGAATTATTTATTTATATATCAATTATAGAACTTCTGTCTTAAAAAAGAATGTTTAAAAATTAGTAAATTTAAAAATTAAGTTAAAATTAAGGCTAAAATATTTAAGTTTAGATAAGTTTTAGAGCAAAAAATTTTAATTTTTTTGCTCTTTTATAAATTTTACAGCTTCTAAAGCGTTGTTTTTTATGAAATTTGTATATTGTGAAAGTTCATCTTCTTTTCCATATCCACATAAAACAGCAACTGAATTAATCTTTGCATCATTTGCTGCAATAAGGTCAAGTTTTGTATCTCCAATCATCCAAACATCATGTTCTTTATGATTGTAGTTCATTTGTTCAAGTGTAATGTGAATAGGTTCTGGATGTGGTTTAGGGTTTTGCACATTTTCTCTTCCTGTAACTACTTCAAAGTGATGAGCTAAGTTTAGGTTTTCAAGTAGAGGCATTGTATACATTCTAGTTTTTGTTGTAACAACTGAAACTCTAGCAAAAGAACTAGCACACTCTACAGCTTCAATAGCACTTTCTAGTAGATATGTCTGCTCTTTAGAAATTTGCTTGTATCTTCTTTTATATGCGTCTACAAACTCCCATTTTCTTTCATCTTCTACTCCAAGATTCACATACATTACATCAAGGGGATAACCAATAAGCTTTTTGATATCTTCGTCATTTCCTTGAAAGTCAAATTCTAGTTCTACAAATGAGTTGTTAAAAGATGCTAATATTGCATCTGTTGAGTCTATAAGTGTACCATCTAAATCAAATAGTATAATAGTATCTTTATTCATATATTAATTAAATCCTTTTATTCTTTTATCCAATCAATTTGATTGTGCATAATACCTGTAAATGCAGGTTCTACGTTTTTAATATCTTTATTTACAACTTGTATTGAGTTTGGTATGTATAAAAATAGATATGGTAAATCATCTGCGATCATTTTAAATATCTGTTTATATATTTTCCCAAGCTCTTCTCTATTTACAGTTACGCTACCTTTTTCGATTAGTTTATCTACTTCTTTATTTCTATATCCAACTAGGTTAAATCTTCCAAGTTTATCTGAATCACTATGCCATAAAGGATAAGCATCAGGCATTAAAGCTAATCCCCATCCAAGTATTACAGCTTCAAAATTTCTTGGGTGAACAATAGTGTTTAAAAAGGCTTGCCACTCCATTACTCTAATTTTCATATCAACGCCAATTTTTGCCAATTGATATTGAAGTATTTGAGCTGCATTTGTTCTTGTATCGTTTCCTGTATTTGTAACTATCTCAAAAGTAAAAGGATTCTTTTCATCATATCCTGCTTCTTTTAAAAGCTCTATAGCCTTTTGTGTATTTTGTTTAAACCCTTTTACATTTTCATTATAAGCAAATGTGCCCGGTAAAAAAGGCCCATGACAAACTTTTCCATGACCAAAGAATAATATATCAACTAACTCTTGTTTATCTATGGCATAAGCTAAGGCTTGTCTTACTCTTTTATCTTTGAACTTTTCATTTTTTAGATTAAATCCTAAGTATGTATATCCTAAGCTTTGTTTCTCAATGATTTGAAAGTTGTCTTTAAATTTATTAGTAATTTGTCTATCTATTTGAAGAGGAGTTAATGCTCCAACATCTAGTTTTTTTTGTTTTAAAAATAAAAAAGATGTATTTGGATCTGGAAGAAATTTATATAAAATCTCATCAATTTTAGGTTTTCCTTCAAAGTAATCTTCATTTGCATAAAGTCTAATATCCTCACCTACTTTAAATTCCTTTATTTTATAAGCCCCAGTTCCTATTGGGTTTTTATTAAAAGAGCTTGTCATAAGATTTTTTTCATCTTTTAATAAATGATAGGGAAGTAATCCAACCATCCAAATTTCTAAGGCTTTAAAATAAGGCTTTTTATAAATAACTTCAATTGTATATTTATCAAGAGCTTTTACACTTTGTACTTCTTTAAAATTTGATTTAATAGAGTTAAATACTTTAGGGCTTATTATTTGTTCATATGTAAATATTAAATCTTTTGAAGTAAGTTCTGTCTTGTCATGCCATAAAACATTTTGCTTTAATTTTATGATTAGTTTTGTATCAGTTTCAAATTTATATGACTTGGCTAAATCAACTGTAGGGTTTCCATCTTTATCATATTTAAATAGTCCATTAAAAAGCCAAGATGATATCTCAGAACTTGCACTATCATTTGATAAGATAGGGTTTAGTCTTGCTGGACTTGAACTCATTGATAAGTTTAAAGTTGAAGCAAAAACAAAATTGAAGAAAAGTGATATAAATATAAAAGTTTTGATTAAAAGTTTCATAGGGTATTGTATAGTTTTTTTATAAAAAAAGGCATAAAAAAAGGAGCAACTTTCGTCGCTCCTTTTTTTGAAAAAATAAAGAAATACTTCTTTGAATAAGTGTCGATTATCTTTTTGAGAATTGACCGCTTTTTCTTGCTTTTCTTCTTCCGTATTTTTTTCTTTCTACTGATCTTGCATCTCTTGTTAATAAACCGTAAGGCTTTAAGATAGCTCTGAATTGCTCATCATAAGCAACTAAAGCTCTAGAGATACCATGTCTAACAGCATCAGCTTGTGCAGAGTAACCACCACCTAAAGATTTAACAACGATGTTTACTGAAGTTTCTTGTTTAGATACTTCTAATGGTTGTAATACTCTTTTTTTAATAGCTTCGTGTCCACCTAACCATGCGTCTAAAGATTGACCATTGATTGTAAGTTCACCGTTTCCTGACTCTAACCATACTTTAGCTACAGCAGTTTTTCTTCTTCCAGTTGCATATACTTTTGCCATTAGTCTTATCCTTTAATTTGCGCAGAGTGTGGGTGTTCAGAACCTGCGTATACTTTTAATTTTTTTAACATTGCTTTACCTAAAGTAGTTTTTGGTAACATACCTCTAGTAGCTAGTTTATATAATTTTTCTGGGTTGTTTACTAACATATCAGACATTTTGTGAGTTTTAGTCGAACCAAAGTATCCTGAGTGAGTATAGTAATTTTTATCTTCTAATTTTGCACCTGTAAATTTAGCTTTAGATGCGTTAATGATTACAACGTAATCTCCACAGTCTACGTGTGGTGTAAAGTTAGGCTTATTTTTACCTCTTAAGATAGTTGCAACTTCAGTAATGATTCTACCGAATACTTTACCTTCTGCGTCTACTACTATCCAATCTCTTTCGATTTCGTTAGCTTTTGCCATTTGAGTAAATTTCATTTATTTTCTCCGCTTTTATTAATGAGGTGGAATAATAGTGTAGTAGTTCTTAAATAAGCCTTAAATTAAGCCCTGTTTAATATTTTATTTTGAAATTTGAACCAATATGATGTTCAGACTCGATATCTAGTTGGAAAGAGTGTAATGAAAGTATTGATTGAACGATGAATAATCCAAGTCCAAGTGAGTTATTCCAACCATTTTTTGAGACTCTGTAGAACTTTTGTTTAATTTTTTCTAGCTCTTTAGGTTCAATTCCTATACCTTTGTCAACAATTTCTATTGCTTCAGGAGTAATTCTTACTGTAACTTCATCTTCTGAATATTTTAAAGCATTCTCAATTAAGTTTGAAATTGCCATAGAAATTAGTGTCTCATCTACATGTAAAGTTACATCTTCACCTTCAAGATTAATTTCTCTTGTTTTATAGTTGTCTTTTAAATCGCTTATTATCTCTTCAATAAGTTTTTTCATTGAACAAGGTTTAAGAATAAGTTCTTGTTTTCCCTCTTCAAGTTTTAGTGTAAGTCTTAACTTATCTATAATATGAGACATTTTATTTGCATTTGCATGTATTTTATTTAAAAACTTAGTTTTCATAGCTGGAGGCATATCATCATCACCTAAGATTGTCTCTGAATAACCAGAGATTATTGCAATAGGATTTTTAAACTCATGGGATAAGGCTGAGATGATTTCATCTTTTTGTCTATTTGCAAGTTTTAGTTTTGCATTTTGTTTAGCTTTTTGTTTCTCTTTTTTAGAAAGTTTTATAGCTACTTTATTTAAAAGCTTTGTGATTTTATGAAACTCTAAAGTAAAAGTAGAGTGTAAAGCAAATGAAGGCTTTTTAGATGACAGCTCCGTTAAGAATGTCAAAATAGCTTCAGTTTCATTTTTTATACGTAATGAAATATAGTATGACGCTAAAAACCCAACTATTAAGAAAAATGCAACAAATATAAATATCTGTATAGTAAGTTTCATAAAGTTTTCAGTGATTTTATCTGTGTAGTCAGCCATTCTAATAAAGTAAATCTTTTTATCAATTACAACTTTTTTAGCAATATATAAGAGTTCTTTATTTACAGTAGTTGAGTACCTAAGACTTTTTCCTAAATCACGATCTTTTGCTTCAAGTACTTCGGCTCTTGTACCATGGTTTTCTAAAAGTGATTTGTCTTTATCACTTTCAGCTATTACATTACCTCTTTCATCAATAATTGTAATTCTAAGATTAATTCGTGCTTTTAAATCTTTGATAATTGTATCAATATGCTCAAAATCTTTTAATACAATAGAAAAAGTATCAATATTTTGGATTAAGTTTTTTTCAATTTGGTCTAAATAGATGTTTTTAGACCAAAAGTAAGTAACTACACTAAGACTTAGTGTAATTGCTGTAAAGATTAGAATAAATGTACGAATAAAAAGTTGGTGTATTTTTAACAAAAGATATAACCTTCACCTCTAATTGATTTGATATAGTTTTTTTCACCTTCTGGATCAATTTTAGCTTTTAATCTTTTTACTGCAACATTTACCGTTTTCATTTTCTTATCAAGTGAATCTTCCCAAACTGAATTTAGTAAATGCTCTCTTGTCATTAAGATATCTCTATTTTTGATAAACTCAAGTAACAAGTCATGCTCTAAATGAGTTAATTCAACTTCATCATCTTCAATATAAAACTTTTTGTTTGATGATTTATATGTAATATCTCTTACTTTTAAAACATCAATATCTTTTGTTGTTCTTTTTATAACTGCTTTTACTCTTGCAGTTAACTCTTTTAGGTTAAATGGTTTTGTGATGTAATCATCTGCATGAGATTCAAAACCTTCTAAGATATCTTCATCTTTATCTTTAGCTGTCACATAAATAACAGGGTTGTTATAACCTTTACCTCTTATTTCATCAATAAAAGTAGTTCCCTCACATCCAGGAAGGTTTCTATCCATTAAAATTAAATCAACAGTCTCTTCTTCAAAGATTTTTTCAAGATTTTTATCAACATTCAAAAAACCAATAGTCTCGTAACCCTCTTTTTGAAGTGTATACTCTAAAAGTTCTAGTATATCCTCTTCATCTTCTACAATTAATATAAGTTTATCTTCCATACTCTTCTTGTCTCTCTTTTATTTGCTCTGCATTTGAATCTTCTTTTGATGTTCCTGGTGAGAACTTAATAGCTAATATTCTAAATATAAAGAATACAAATATTACAGCTAATAAGAAGCTAATATCAAAATAGTCTTTGTTCACATCTGTTGATAATATTATAACGTCTCTTATTAAAAAGATAATAAAAATATCTATAACAAATCGAAGTCTTAATTTCTGTTTTTTTATAAAATCAGAGATCATCTTTACAACTTCCATAACAACAATAAATTCTAACATTAAGATAATGGCTTTGTAGAACTCTAAACCCACAGCAAAGATTGCTATGAATATAGCTGTAGCAGCTAATACTTCAAAGTTTGAGCTAAAGTAGTTTTTTATTTTTTCTAAGGCTTGTTTCATAATAAAGAGCAATCAATTAAGATTGCTCAATATCTCCTCCAACTTCTGCAAATAATAATAAGTTAGAAATTGAAGCTGCTCTATCAGCAGTTTTCTCTAATTTTCTTAAGGCACTTAAGATATCAAAGTACTCTTTTGATAACTCTAAGTTTTTAGAGATAAGTTTTAAGATGTTCTTTTCAATCATTGCATATAAGTCATCAGTTTTACTCTCTTCAACAATAACTCTTTGATTTTTTTCATCAACATGTTTAGCATTTGGCTCTTGCACCATAGACATAGTTGTTTGTAATGCTAAGATTGTAGATTTATGTAAAGGAATAGCAAACTCTAAAATAGTTTTAGTATTTAAATCCTCTGAGTATGCTTTTCTGAACATCTTTGCAAAACTTTTTGTATTTGCTCCAGCTCTTACTAATTCATTTGTAATTTTTAAGTAAGAAACTAACTCTCTTAAATCTTTTGCTTCTGGAGAGTATAATGCTAAAGTTGTAACAATTAAGTTGTCAATATCATTTGATTTTGCTGAGATTTTTTTTACAGATAAATCAATCTCTTTTAATAAAGCAATATCTTCATTTTTTAAAGCTTTTAGAGATAACTCTAACGCATCAATAACATCATTTCCAATGCTTACAATTTCGTCTTGGATTTTAGTTTTTTTTGTTTCATAAGTTTTTAACATTATCCGAACCTTCCTGTAATATAGTCTTCAGTTTTTTTGTTATTTGGATTAACAAAGATAGTTTCTGTTTCATCATACTCAATTAGTTTTCCTAAGTGGAAGAATGCTGTATAATCAGCAACCCTTGCAGCTTGTTGCATATTATGAGTAACTGTAATGATTGTATAATCTTTTTTAAGCTCTAACATTAATGCTTCAATTTTCTCAGTTGAAATTGGGTCAAGTGCAGATGTTGGCTCATCCATTAAGATAACCTCTGGTTTAACAGCAATAGTTCTAGCAATACATAATCTTTGTTGCTGACCACCAGATAATGAAGTTCCTGGTTCATTTAACTTATCTTTTACTTCATCCCAAAGTCCAGATTTTTGTAAAGAAGTTTTAACTAACTCATCACACTCTTGACCTTTTCTAACAAGTCCATGTTTTAATGGAGCATAAGCAACATTATCATAGATTGATTTTGGGAAAGGATTTGGTTGTTGGAATACCATACCAATTCTTTTTCTAACAGATACTTCATCAACATCTTTGTCATATACGTTTTTATTGTCAATAACAACTTCACCATCAATTTTAACAATGTTAATTAAGTCATTCATTCTATTTAAACATCTTAAGAATGTAGATTTACCACATCCAGAAGGTCCAATTAATGCTGTAATTTTGTTTTCGTATAATTCACAAGAAATACCGTGTAAGGCATGGTTATCACCATACCAAAGGTTTAATTCATCTACTTTGATTTTTGTTTTATTATTCTTACCCATTTTAATTTTTCCTTCTTACCATTTAACTTCGAATTTTTTTCTTAAATAAATTGCTAATGCATTTAATGAAATAAGTACCGATAAAAGTACCATAATACCAGCTGCTGTTTTTTCAATATACATTCTCTCTGGCATACCTGCCCATGTGAATAACTGTGCTGGCATAACTGTTGCTGCTTCTGTTACCATTCCTGGTGCATCTGGAATAAATGCAATCATACCAATAATAATTAGTGGTGCAGTTTCCCCCATTGCTTGAGCTAAACCAATAATAGAACCTGTTAATACCCCTGGGAACGCAAGTGGTAAAACGTGATCTTTAGTAACTTGGATTTTTGTTAATCCTAAACCATAACCTGCTTGTCTAATTGAATCTGGAACAGCTCTTAAAGCAGCTCTTGAAGATACAATAATAATTGGTAATGTCATAAGTGCAAGAGTTAAACCACCAACTAGTGGTGATGATCTTGGCATACCAAATAGGTTAATGAAAATTGCTAAACCTAATAAACCAAATAGAATAGAAGGAATTGCTGCAAGGTTATTGATATTTACTTCAATAAATCTTGTAAATTTATTGTCATCTGCAAACTCTTCTAAGTAAATTGCTGTCATTACACCTAATGGGAATGCAACAAGCATTGTAATAATTAGAGTTAAAACAGAACCAACCATTGCCGAGAATAAACCAGCATACTCAGGGATTTTTGAATCTCCTCTTGTGAAGAAAATAGTGTTGAATCTTTGCTCAATTTTTCCATCAGCTTTTAATTGATCAACTAAAGCTCTATCTTTTCTTTTTAATTTGTAGTGGTGACCCTTAATGTATTGGTCAACTTGATCATCAGCTAAAACCCATAGAGTTTGAGTTGTGTTCATTAGTTTTGGATCAGCTTCAATATGTCTTGGTAACTCTCTAAGCCAAGCTCTTGAAACAATCTTTCTATATTTTCTATCAACTGCTTGTCTTGAATCATCTAAAGACTTTGCATTATAAGTCACATCTGTTTTGATGTAAGTGATTTTGAATGCAGGTGTTCCTTTTCCTATAATATCAAATAAGAAAAATGCTAAGAATGCTATAGAGAAGATTAATGAAGTTAATGTAAACTTCTTAAATCTTTTTGCACTTGCGTGTCTTTTCTTTAATGATGGATCATAAAACGGATTGTTTTCTTGTGTTTTGTTCTTTTTTCTATTAATCATAATGTGTTCACTTTATATTTTTCTTTGAATTTTCTAATTAACGATAATGAAATCATATTTAGGATTAATGTCACTACAAAAAGGATTAAACCTAAAGCAAATGCTGATAATGTCTCAGGAGAGTTAAACTCGAAGTCACCAACAAGTGAGTTAACAATAGTTACTGTAACTGTTGTCATATCCTCTAATGGGTTCCATGATAAGTTTGGTCTTAAACCTGCTGCCATTACAACAATCATAGTTTCACCTAAAGCTTTTGATAAACCTAAAAGCGAAGCTGAAATAATACCTGGCATAGCTGATGGTAAA
>Ga0070724_10001216_pt1 | contig 15739 bp, 15 predicted proteins | sample tdDd001_FD_67278 | JGI IMG/M metagenome (GOLD analysis project Ga0070724, IMG submission 67278) | Marine sediment microbial communities from the Atlantic coast under amendment with organic carbon and nitrate - tdDd00.1 | ecosystem: Environmental > Aquatic > Marine > Coastal > Sediment | place... | reverse complement strand
ATGAATGCAAACTCCATTCCTATAACACCACCACCGATAACAATCAACCGTTCCGGCACAGTTTCTATGTCCAAAAGTTCTCTGCTGGTTACAACCCCTTCAAGATCTGCTCCATCAATTGGCAAACGTGTAGGAGACGCCCCAGTCGCTATGATAATATGTTCTGCCTTAATGGTTGCATCCGTTTTCTTGTTGTTAACAGTTACTGTATGAGCATCAACAGCTACAGCTTCTCCATCAATCACTCTTATACCTGCGTTCTCTAGCAGATATGCAATGCCACCTGTTAGGGTTTCTACAACTTGGTTTTTTCTGTTAATCGCCGCACCCATATTCAATTGAGCACCTTTTGTTTCTATGCCAAGAAGATGGGCTTCTTGAATATTTTCTAAGACGTGAGCCGTATGTGCAAGGGCTTTCGTTGGAATGCAGCCCCAATTTAGGCATGTGCCACCTAATGCCTCTTTTTCTATAAGTGTCACTTTCTTCCCGAGTTTGGCGCCATGTAATGCCGCAACATAACCACCCGGTCCCCCACCTATGATGAGTACGTCGGTTTCTATGGTTTCTTTCTTGGGTTTTGACAACCCAAAAGAGTAACCCTTTTTTGTACCTTTGCTCTTTTTATCAGGTGTGGATGCTGTGACAATGCTTGCTTCATCTGCATCCATTACGACTACTACCGACCCTTTTTTTACCATATCGCCTTCAGCTACAAGTACTTCCAAAACCGTGCCAGATGCTTTTGTTTCAACAACCGCCGTTCCCTTGCCAGATTCTAAGGTACACACTTCGTCACCTACGACAATTTTATCGCCTACGCCTATATGTAATTTACCGACTTGACTTTCTTTGTCATGCCCTACTAATTTTTCAATTTCCAATTTATAATTCATTTTGTTCTCCTAACATACCCTCATTTTATTTCCCTGTGACGCAAAAAAAGCGGACATAATTGTCCGCCATCCTCCAGTTATACCGATTCTATATTCAGTTTATTATATTAATTAAAGTCTTGTTCAAACTCTTCAAGACAAGCATTCAATAAAGTTACCGAGTAGGCCATTGTAGGACCTCCTCCAAATGCAACTGCAAGCATTGCAGTTTCCATAACTTCACCTCTTGAAGCACCCGACTCTAAAGCTTTGTAGCAATGATAAACAATACAGTACTCACATCTGTTATAAACGCCAATCGCCACACTCATTAATTCCTTAGTCTTAAGATCTAACAACTTAGGCTCATACGAAGCACCTAACAAACCCATAAATGCATTTACATGCTCTTCATTTGTTGCTGCTAGCCCTTCAAGACCACCTACAAAACCATTTAACATTTCTCTTACGTTATAACTCATTTGAATCCTCCACTTTTTATTTGTTTGCCATGACAATGTTAAGTATAGCAAGTAAATTGTTAAAAATCAAACACTATTGGATTTTTTTTTAAAACTTAATAAGAGTAGGGCGCGCCGGCAATAAAAAAAATCTCTGAGGTTTCCCTCAGAGATTTTCTACACATCACTATTTTCAATGTTTTCTACCATTTGTCTAAGCACTCTATCAAAAGTTAGTAATTCTTCAATAGATATGTTCTTAATCAGGGCATCATTAAAATTTTGTCCAAGAGGCATCAGTTCCTCCCGATAAGTCCGACCCTTTTCAGTAAGTTGAATATTATGTACCCGACGATCTTTTTCTGACGGCACCCGCTCAACCAGCCCATCACGCGTCATTCTATCCATTAAACGTCCAACGCTTGAATCTTTAACATTCATCAACTGTCCCAATTCTCTTTGGGATAGTTTCTTATCGTCGCCTAAATAATAAAGCGCAATCCACTGGATTCTCGTAACACCGCTTTCTTGTAACCTTTGACCAAAGGCATCTGTGATTTTTTTCATCGCAGATTCTGTGACATAGCTCACTCATTTCTCTAATGAAAATACCATGGCGCCTCCCTTTCCCATTAATATACTCAAGTCATTTTAACACAAAGTTTCGAGTAGTCGCAATAAAAGGCCAATGTATACATTCAACATTGACCATTAATCCTTAAACATTCAGAGTTATATTAAATTCTACACCCATTCCAAGTTCACTTGAACAAGTTACAGAACCATCAAAACACTGAGTCACCGTATTATATAATATGGTCATGCCAAGTCCTGTTTTCTGCCCACTGAACCGGGTTGTATAAAATGGCGTAAATAAGTGTGACAATAAGTCATCGTCCAGTCCAACACCGTTATCCTTGTAATTCAGTTCAAGTTTCCCTTCAGAATTTGTTACCATAATGTCAATCACACCTACACCATTTGTCAATCCATGTTCGTATGAATTGGACAACAAATGATCTAAAATCGTCTCCAACTTACTACGGTCAAGGGTTATAAATATATCTTTATCACATGATATATTATGTACTATGTCATCATAGTCATATCTTCTTTTCGTCTTCTTAATACATAAATCAATACACTCACTAATATTCGTTTTTCTTATGTTGGTTGGTTTATCAATAACCGATAGCTCTTTAAATTTATGTACTAACCCTTGAATCTTATTTGCATTATGTTTCATCATGTCTGACGAACGAAGCGCTTTTTTCAACTCGTCATTCAATGTTCCCTTTGAGTAATTGTTTTCCTGAATCAAATCCATAATCCTATTAAGGCTTTTCTCCAGATATCCTTGTAATAGAATATTATTTCCAACAGGTGTGTTCATTTCATGCGCAATTCCTTTAACCAAATGGTTCAAAGACGCCATCTTCTCTGTCTCTTTTAATTGCTGCTCCGTTTCCTTTTGTACAGTGATATCATAAAAGAGCACAATTGCAGCAATTATTTCTCCACAATCGTCATATATAGGCCCAGACCATGCAGCTGCCCATTTCCTCGTGCCATCATCTAGCTCAACAATAATTTGTTCATTTTTAACAACTTCACCAGTCAATAACGATCTGCCCAGCGGCATGTCTGCGCCCGTTAACTGCGTGCCATCAGGATAGAACTCTTTCCACGTCCCAATGTATTCTTCTACAGTTATACCTGTCATCTTGGCATCTGTTTTACCTCTGAAATTCCATACTGCATCATTGATATAAGAAATACGTCCATCTGGTGCCTCGCAAATAATCATAGCGGTTGGTGAGTTGTCGAAAATAGATTCTAAGAAGTGTTTCGTTTTACTGCTATCCTCTTCTTTTTCATTTTTCAATCGGGTCAATGCTTGGAACAATTCTTTCTTTGAAAATGATTCATAATTTTTTTCTGTAATTTCTGACATGGCATCTCCCTCCGTTTAAAGTTATTACACTCATTGGATACCCCAATTTATAATGCTCTAACAAAGGAAAACTGAGTAGAATTCTCTACTCAGTCCATTATCTTTGTATTTTATTTTTCTATTGTTTTGCAAAACGCACTTGATAAAGAGACTCTATAAGGGCATCTACATCTGTTGCTGACATCGAACTGCCACCACCGATTGTCTGAATCAATGATTCAATATCCTTCTTATGATACACCCCGATGTCCTTGATAAATACTGGTGTTTCGCTCATTATCTTCAAATCAAAGGTTTTTCTACGTTCTCTCGTTCTCGTCACCAATTCCATCTGCTCCACATCCGCATAAGTAATGGTTTCCTTTGCCATCACCGTTTTGACAACACAGTAGTGATCCGTTAGACGAATAGGTTTGAATGCAGATTCCTTCAATGCAAATGCAAGTCCCAGCACTAATAAATACACAAAAAGTTGAGTGCTTTCGCCTTGACCTTCTGATAATAATATTTCTACTACTTTGTAGGTTTGCCACGTCAACAATGCGACAACACACGTTACCACCCATTTATAATTAACAGGCCTAATAATGTGCAGTTTATTTTTTTCGCTCATGTTTTTCTCCTTAATATATAATAATACTCTTACAAGTATTATTATATCAGGTTTGAGTCGATTTTGTCATATTTTTAGAACGACGTTCTAAATCCCGACACAGTAGCGTGCAAATTTTAGAGCCTACCTTATCTGACTGTATTTGGGTAACGTACACCCGACCAGTAAACATTGCTTGCGACTTGTGCGATTTCAGGCAGTTCCACACCTCTTAACGCCCACTTCTTGAATTCCATAAAACCTGTTCTGTCGACAATGTAACCAATATGCTCTTTGGGCAGACTTCTGTCAATATATTCTTCCACGTACTCATAAGTGTTTAAGATGATTTTCAGAATACTATCCTCATCTGCCCACACAATAAAGTCCTCAGCAAGTCTTGGATTTTTCTTTCCTGTTCTACCCATAATTGACAGACGGTAATATTTCTTTTCATTTCTTGTCCATGCACCCGTTGGGCAGTTCAGTACACATTCTCCACAACCAATACACTTTGAATGATCTCGCTCAATTTTGTAATTGTCCATTTTTAATGCTTCTGTAGAAAGTGATTTACATTTCTTCACACATCTATTACACGACACACATTTCTGTTTGTCGTATTCAGGTAATGTCATCCCAATAATACCGAAGTCATGCATTCTTGCTTTGATACAATCGTTGGGACAGCCTGTCAGTGCAATCTTCACGTGTAAATTATTCGGGAAAATAGCGTCTTCAATACGCTTGGCAAAGCCACTTGTTTCATATTGGGCCTTTGGACAGACTCTGTTACCAATACATGCTGAAACGTTTCTTGTTCCTGCTGCTGGATAGCCTGTTCCTGGGTCCACTTGATTGATTTCAAGACCCTCGATCACTGGCTGAATCAGTTTGTTGACTTCATCTACTTTGTCCATATCGATGCCTGGAATCTCAAATCCCTGGCGGGTCGTAAGATGTAGGTCGCCTATACCATAGATATCTGCAATCTCTTGAAGGACCAACAAATGTTTTGCTTCTATTCTTCCACCTGGTACACGTACGCGAAGAGCTGTTTTATAACGTTCTTTCGTCACACGATAGGCATTTTTCGTTAATTTTTTAGTATTAATATCCATAGCGACCTCCTAATCAAACAGTTTCTTTGCGTCTACGTAGTTAAATACAGGACCATCTAAACAGATATAGGTATCATCCATTTTACAGCCACCACATTTCCCTAAGCCACAGTGCATTTTACGCTCATAAGAAACCCAAATTTGATTTTCTGGTACACCACGTTTGATATATTCTTGAACAGTAAACTTCATCATCATAGGGGGTCCAACAATAACAACTTCTACATCGTCCATATTGGCAATTTTTAAATCCGGTACATATTTTGTCACAAGACCAACATGACCTTCATATCCTTCTTCTGCACCATCAACAGTAAGTGTTTGTCCAAGCCCAGCCTCTTTCCAAGCGGCCAAATCCGATTTGAACAGAACATCCTCCGGTGATTTAAACCCTACAAGCAAGTGAAAATCTTTTACGCTACTCTTATCTCTATGGATTTCATCAATAATCCCTTTAACTGGTGCAAGACCACTACCACCAGCCGTGATGATGACTTCCTTATTTTCATAATGTTTCATTTCAAAACCGTTGCCATAAGGGCCTCTCATGAAAAACTTCTGTCCCACTTTGAAATTGTGTAGTTCATCTGTTACTTTACCCACTCGACGAATCGTCAAGTCGATGTAGTTTTCTCCAATACCGGATACCGATATTGGACATTCGCCATATTTAGGTATCGACACTTCAAAGAATTGACCAGGTACCATGTCGCCTTCGTAAGCCATTCTGAAAGTGTATTCAATATCTGTATGCTGAATAATTTCTAAAATTTCAGAACCAAATGGCATGTATGCATTCGACATTATTTCGCCCCCTTTTCTAAATCCGATAACTTGTTGACACACGATGAGAATGAAATGTATGATGGACATGCGTCATCGCAACGACCACAGCCTACACACATATGCTTGTTGAATCTCTTGTTGTAATCATGTACCTTATGAAGGGTTTTGAAACGCATTCTGTCGCCATGCTTCTTTCTAAAGCCGTGACCACCAGCCATATCCGTATACCCGTCTACATGACAAGATGTCCATACACGACGTCTTTCGCCAGTGTTTTCATTATCTTTATAGAAAATATCTTGCATACCAAAACAGGTACAAGTCGGGCAAACAAAATTGCACTTACCACACGCAACACATCTTGAGTCATATTCTCTCCAGATATCAAGTTCTGCTACGCCTTTTCCATCGATATTTTCTGGTACTGTCACTTTTGTTGTGTTTTCTGTTACAAAAGGTACTTCAAATTCAATATGTTCAGCGCCTGTCAAAGCTGCAAATGCCTGCGCTAAATCTTTCTCATTTAGTTCTACGTTCGCACCACCATCCACTGGTTGAATCCCCATTGCATAAGTGTCTGCCTTGTTTGTGCCCATTGAGACACAAAAACAATTTCTATATGAGTGTTCACACCCAATAAGGGCGATTTTTACTCTATCTCTAATTTGTTTATAATATGGATCCACTGGGCCATTGTCCAAATATATCTGATCAAAACGATCTAGTGCATGAATGTCACAAGCTCTTAAGAACAATAAAATTTTCTTCTGATCTGCGGCAGGTATCTTGTATTCATCTTCTGTGAAATAAAATAAGACTTGTGTGATCGGTTGCATCACTTCTTTGGCAGAAAACTGAGCTTTATCTCTAAATTCAATTTCTTCGATTGTCGTCACTTCTTCGTATCTTATGGCGTCGGTATCAGACATAGTCCCGCGTAATGGCTTTCTAACAGGTGCAATAATTCGGTATTCGCCACTTAATTGTTCAAATACACTGTTGATTTCTGCATTGTTTACCCTCAATTTCATGTGAATAGTTCCTCCTTTTATTTTTCGCTGCCTAAGTAGAAATAACTTCCACCAAGAACAATAGATCCTCCAATAAAGTTACCGATCGTTACTGGAATAAGATTTGCAAACATCCCTGCTACTGAAACAGTTTCAGGGTGTGGTATTAATAATCCAATCGAGAAGATCGTCATATTGGCAATACTGTGTTCAAAGCCTGATGTAATAAAAGCAAACAGACACCAGAAAATCATAATAAGTTTTCCAGATTCACTCTTCATCTTAATCGCACATAAGACTGCTAAACAAACAAGAATATTACACATAATTCCTTTAGCCAACAAGGGCATAAAAGCACCAGCCATTTTACCTGCACTTACTTTTAAAATAAAGTCGCCTGTCGTTCCACTTGCTGATCCTGTCATCACAAAAATTGCACCTACGATTGCTGATCCAGCAAAGTTCCCAATATAACTGTATATCCAAACCTTCATAGCATCCGCCCATGATACGCGACCATCTAAAGCACCTGCTGTCATAATAAGATTGTTTCCCGTAAATAATTCAGACCCTGCCATAATCACTAAACTCAGTGCCACGCCAAACGATGCGCCCATAATGATTTTAGTGAATGGTGACCCTGCTGATGATAATAAACCACCAATAGTCATTATTAAAATAATCCCTAAACCGACATAAAATCCGGCCAATGCCGACGCTGTCAAATAACGTCCTTTACTTTTGTTCACGAATACCGCTTTTGCTGCTGCAGCATTCCCAAGTGCTGTAAGTGTGTCTTTAAACATGTAATAGCCTCCCTAACGCTCCTAAAATTCAATCCTCATTGTTAAAAATTTAATAAGTTCATGTGATAAGTATATGGTCAGGCAAAAAAAAAATATGTGACAATTATCACATATCTTTAAAATTTCGTTATTTTTTTATTTATCTTTTGTCAGACGTACAATGTCTAATCGCCTCGATAATAGTCTAGAATTTCTTCTTCACGGACGAGAAGTTGCTTGTCTTCCCACTTTACGATACCTGCTTCAATAAGTGTTTTAAGGGCACGAGAGATGGTTTCTCTTGGACTGCCCATTAAATGAGACAGGCTGGTTACTGTTATTTTTAGATCAATGCGTTGCCACTCTCCCTCTGGTACACCATAATCCTTTGAGAGTTTCCATAGCTTCGCTGCTAATTTTTTATCAATTTTAATTGGTACTGTATTCTTTAATTGTCGATAGAGGCGTCGTTGTTTCTTCCCCATGGAACACATGATATTTGTCGTCAGTTGAAAATCGTCTTTCATGATAGCCGTCAGTTCCTCTTTTGGAAACCTTAGAACTTCAGTTGCCTCAAAGGCTTCTGCAACTACTGATACCGGTAAGTTGTCAAAGACGACTTCATTAATAAGGGCACCACTGTCCAATATAAAGAAGATACGCTTCTGACCATTCCCACTATACCTTAAGATTGCCACTTTCCCGCCGATGACAGCATAGACAGCATCCACCTGTTCCTTTTCCCAAAAAAGAGTTTCACCTTTTTTAAGAGTAACTGATGTTGCTATGCCAGATAAGCGTTCAATTGTTTTGGTTGATAAAAGACCGAATGCTTCAATGTCCATAATTTTACTTGTATTGATCACTGATTGTACCCTCTCAATCGTTACATAATACATCTATCATAACATTACTTCCTGATGTCTCGCAACGCCTGAATACATTAGTGCAACTTGAACGTCAATGATATCTCATCGTTAATTGCATCGGACTTCACATTCACTAGTTCTAGCGACAAACCCAGATTATTTTTCAAAAGCGCTTCTATCGCAACACTTCTGTCTCTAAAAAATATGTTTCTATTATGATCCACAAGGGGGATGTTGTTGCTATTTACCAGTAGCGCCCGCTCATAAATAGTAAAACAATCAATCAAGGTAATCGTACTTTCGTTATAGCTCATGGCAACCCTGATATCTATTGGCCCTTTGCCTGTTTCCCCTTTGATATATTTTGTAAACTCATTTTTAAGATTGTTCAGTTTGTCCTTTTCGACAATGGTTTCAAATTCGTCACTATGGATTTCCAACAAGGTTTTCACCGAAGCTTCTAATATACTAATGAGTTCTGTTGTATTTACAGGTTTAACAATGTAATTGGTAATGCCAATATCTACGCTTTTGAGGATTGTTTCTTTATCATTCATGGCTGTAATGATGATGATTGGAATCAGTCTATTTGTTTCTCGTATTCGCTTTACAAATTCAAGACCATCCATTTTAGGCATCCGAAGGTCTGTAATAATGATGTCTGGTTTCAGCGTTTTATATTTTTCAAGTCCTTCCTCACCATTTTCAGCTACATAAACCTTGTCCACACGACGTTTCAAAAATAGGCTCAATTCCTTTCTCTGTACATCGTCGTCTTCAATAAATAACAACTTGACTTTCTTAAGCAATTTACTCTCCATGATCATTCACCTCTTCTAATGGAATGACGATTTCTGTCATTACGTATTCATTAATATTTCGCATACTGATTGTACCGTTAAAATTTGTTTCAATAATCATTTTTGTCATATAAAGTCCAATACCTGTACCATCTTCTGCTCTTTTTGTTGAAAAGTAGGGATCGAATACTTTTGTTTCTAATCCTTCCGGTAATAGTTCACCATTATTTCGAATGGCAATTCTAATGCTATTTGGCAACATAAGATCTATATGAATTTTTATTTGACGTTCTTTGTCCGTCATGCCATGTAAGGCATCGATGGAATTATTGATGATGTTTAGAATCACCTGTGAAAACTGATTTGGATAGCCATAAATATCTAGGCCTGCTGTATTGACGATATCAACAGCGACTTCATCGATTTGAATACGATCCTTCACCATTTCTATGGACGTTCTAATCTGTTCCTCTGGATTGAACAGGGACTTTTCATTTATTGGATTGAAAAAATATCTAAACTCATCTATCACCGACGACATGTCTTGAATAATGAATTGACTATTCTCTACAACCTCTTCAAAGTAGGCATCGTCCAGATCTTCATGAATAAAGGCATCCTGGAGGTTTGAAATCATCAAACTCAGTCGCCCCAAAGGTTGTCGCCACTGGTGGGCGATGTTGGCAATCATTTCACCCATGGCGACCAGTCTAAATTTATAAATCAATAAAGCGCGATTTTTTTCCAGTTGGGCCTCTTCTTGCTTTTTCTTGGAAATATCCCTGGTCATAAGCATCATCATCGTTTGCCCTTCAAGGCTAAATATCTGGGCTGCAATTTCCACAGGAACAATCTGACCTTCCTTCATGTTCAACTCAGTCTCATAAATGTTTTCTTCACCACTATCCACTTGAGCTATAAAGTTTTCCAGAGCTTCTTCAGAAATATTAGTCACAATAGTTCTAAAATCCATTCCTACAATTTCTTTTCTCTCTCGCCCAAGGCGTTTACAAGCGATGTCGTTGACGCGACTGATTTCATAGCGCTGATCATCATTACTCAGATTCAGAACAAAAATCAAATCACTGCCTGCATTGAACAATTGCTTAAATCGTTCTTTACTTGCAAGAAGGGCACGTTCCAGTATTTTTCGCTCTGCAATATCCTTTTCCAGCTCAGAATTCAGCAGTTCTACTTCTTCAATATACTTTTGCTCGTTTTCCAAATAAGCCAGGTTTTTTTTCAGATTCAATATATAGACCAATAAGATACCAAGCAGTAGAGGTATGAAACCTGCCAACACAAAATTTGTGTAGAAATAATTACTGGCAATTTGGCTCAGTTCGTTATAATCCTTAGGGACTGTTACAACCCAAAAATCATCGTCTATATATGCTGGCGCAAATGCTGTAAATTTCTTGATGCGCTTATATTCATCATCATAATACCAGTAAGAATGATAAATACCTGTACCAGCAACGCCTTTCAACTGTTCTTCTACCAAGGCTTCTAACTCAGACCAGTCTTGACTGGGCAGTTTTGCTTTTCGGGCACTCATCACTTCTTCGCCAATATCATTGTCATTGGGATGCATAATCAGCACACCCCTTGAATCCTTAACAGAAGCATAGCCTTTTTCACCAATTTTTATATCCGCCACTCTAAGATGGTATAAATCATCAATTTTAATGGTCATGCGAAGGTAGCCCACAATGGCATCTTCTATATAGACCGTATCGATAATATCAATAGCCAGATCACCAGCTGCCAACTTATATATGGAGCCGACATACAGTTTTGATGGTTGTAGCGTATCGATGTCCAACAATGGTGTTGATGCATACCTTTTTTCAATGGGATCGATGGCTATCGTATCAAACAGCAGTTGGCCACCCGCCTCATAGTACTGTAGTTGATACACTTCTCCCTTTTGTATTTTTAAATAGTTATCCAAGGCACGACCTATAAGGGTTACAAAATCTTCCCCCTCTTGATCCGCTTCATAATCATCAATGATTATTTGCTCAAGAACACTGGCATCTGTTATCTTGTCATTCATAAAATCCTCAAGATGCTGGGCCGTCGACTGTGCGATTGCCATTAATTGCTCTTGCTCTTTTACAATGAGTTGGTCTCTAAAAGCGATGTAATTAGTGACTGTTGCGAAAACAACAAAGATAATCACAAATACTATTATAAAGACTATGCCACGATAGGATTTATGGATCCTTTGATATAATTTCAAGTTTTTTGAGTTCATATTTGTTCCTTTCACAAATGCCAATAAGACTAGCATAAACTAGTCTTAAATCGCAATATTTTATACAGCCTCAGTTGCACTTTTTTCTTTTCTTAGGGATAGTCTTTCCTTTAGCATCGGGAAACCTATAGAAAGAATGGTAATACCTATTAACGAAAGCGCTAACGTAGACCCCACAAAGATACCTAACTCGCCATCCGATATACGGATTGCCTGACGGAAGGATTGTTCCATCGTATTCCCTACAATAACCGCTAAAATCATAGGTGCTGTAGGAATATTAACTTTTTTCATCATAAAACCAGCTAGTCCGAAAATTACAAGCAAGTAGAAATCAACTACACTCCCAGCAATTGCGTAAACACCGACAAATGATAATCCCAATACAATCGGGTACAACACTTTTGCCGGAATCGCAAGTACGCGAACCAATATTCCTGCAAGTGGAATGTTTACAATAGCCAAAATGATATTTCCGATAAACATGCTGGCAATTAATGGCCAAGCGATGTCAGGATGTTGCGTAAATAATAGAGGACCCGGTTGAATACCCAACATAAGAAGCGCACCCATCATAACTGCTGTCGTCCCTGATCCAGGGATACCTAATGTCAACATGGGTATAAGTGCACCAACAGATGCTGCATTATTTGCCGACTCTGGTGCTGCAAGACCTTCAATCGCCCCTTCACCGAACTCTTCAGGATGTTTTGAAATCTGTTTTTCGTTGTTATAAGACATCAGTGATGCCATCGTACCACCTGCACCAGGTAAAGCTCCAATAATAAATCCAAGAGGCGCACTTCTTAAAATTGGCCATTTGGACCGTTGCCAATCATCTTTTGAAATCCAAATACGACCGAACTTGTTTTGGGCTTTTTTCGTCCCATCTGCAATACTTCTAAAACTTTTAAATACTTCTCCTAATGCATATATACCAATAATAACTATAAGGAAATCAATTCCTGTCTGTAATTCTAAAATATCAAATGTAAATCTTTTAACACCTGACTGTGCATCTATACCAATTGTAGCAATCATTAATCCTACTATCAACGATACAAAACCTTTCAACTGATTTCCTTTGGACATGGAAGCAGTCATAGAAAGGGCTGCTACCATCAGTAAAAAGTATTCAGCTGGTCCAAATTTCAAGGCAAATCTCGAAACCGGTGTTGCTAATAATACCAATAATACCGCAGCAATTGTCCCACCAATAAAGGAAGCAATCGCGGATATGGCTAGAGCGGACTCCGCTTTTCCCTTCATCGCCATGGGATAGCCATCAAATGTTGCCGCAAGCGCTGCACCATCACCAGGCGTGTTGATGAGAATCGAACTTCTCGATCCACCAAACATGGCACCATAGTAGATACCCGTCATTGTGATCATCGCCGCTGTAGGCCCCATCGTAAACGTTATTGGAATAAGCACAGCAACACCAGTTGCCGGTCCAAGTCCGGGTAACATCCCTACAATCGTTCCAAGAATACCGCCAAAGGCCACTAAAAACAGATGATAAGGTTGAAGGGCGATTAAAAAACCGCTCATTAAATTCTGTAATATTTCAATCATTTATAACCTCCACGTTTATAAAAATGGCAATCCCGGTAACGGAATTCCTAATGCATAATTAAATAAGGCAAATATACCTACACTAAAAATACTTGCAACCAATGTGTTAACAAGAATCTTTTTACCATTTGTTAAAAATAAAATACTAATCATAAAAAAGAATGTCGCCAGAATAAATCCGACGTGTTCAAATATAAGTCCGTATACAATTGCGACAACACATGTTATTGCAACCATTCTTGAAACTTCTTTGTCTTTTGCCGATCGATGCTGCATCGCCTCAAATACTTTTGGAATTTGACGCTTATCGCTTTTTACAAACAGTAAGAAACCTATAATAATAAGCATGATCGCCAATCCAAGAGGAAAATATATTGGATCCATTGCGTTCCCAATACTTGCTTTAGGTAGCGCTAAACTCATAAACAGATAAGCGATTCCTAAAACCATAACGATGATTGCTGTTAACCCATCAAAATTAATTTTTTCTTTCTTCATGTTTTCTCCATTCATTTAGGAAATCCAGGAGCACCAGCTCCTAGATTCCCCTTGATTATTGTCCTTACTTGATCATTCCAATATCTTTAAGAATTGCTTCGTATTCGCCATTGACCTCATCTAAGAATGTACCAAACTCTTCGTTGTTAAGGTATAACTTATCCCAACCATTCTTAGTACACGCGGCATCCCACTCAGGTGTTTCTACCATCTCACCTAATTTATCCGACCAGTACTTAACTGCATATTCCGGCATGTTCGGCGGTCCGAAAATACCTCTCCAGTTAACGAATGTACCATCGATACCTTCTTCAATACAAGTTGGAATTTCAGCCAATACACCTTCACCGACTCTATGATCAGCAGTATGGGCTAACACTCTTAAATCACCACTTGCTACAAGGGCTTCAACATCACCTAGTCCAGTCGATAACAAGTCAACGTGGCCACCAAGGATTTGAGCAGTTGCACCACCATCTTGGAAGCTGATGTAATCAATTTCATTCAGGTTTTCAACGCCTGCCGCTTTGGCCATCATTAGGAATTGGATATGGTCCATAGAACCAGCTGACGAGTTTCCGCCAATCTTTACACTTTTAGGATCCTTTTTTAGTGCTTCCATTATTTCATTAATAGATTGATACTTAGAATCCTTCGTTACAACAAATGCACCGTAATCTGCAATCAATCTTGCGAGTGGTGTTGTATCTTTGTAACTGAATTCTGATGATCCGTTTAAGTTAATCAGTAGTAATGGTGGTGAATATACGACAACTGTCTTATCATCACCGTCAACTGTTTGTAAGTAAGACAAAGTGACACCGCCACCAGCACCTGGCTTATTCGTAATAGGCATTGGATTTGCAACTAAACCAGTATCCGATAATACCTTTGCAGTCGTTCTGATTGTTAAATCCCAACCACCGCCTGCGCCACCTGGTGCAATAAAGTCTAAATTCCCGTTTGGATATGATGCTTCTCCGCCATCTCCAGCAGTTGCCTCTTTTCCTGAACACCCTGTGAATACCATACCTACAACCAATACAAGCGCAAGTACCAACAATAAATTCTTTTTCATTATGATCCCCCTTATTTTTTACGTTCATAGGCTGCAATCAATTGATTGACTCTTTTGATTACAACCGATAAGTCATGACGTCTAGATCGACCGCATACTTTGGCTGTGTCGTTACACACAAAGCATTTTCTTTCCTCGTATGTCAACAGTCTCCGCGATATGGGTGCATCTTTTTCATCATAAACATCTATATCGAATAAACGTCCTAGTGGGTGCTGTTCCTCAATTGTAACCATCAGTTTTTTTAACTTTAATGCTGTCACATCAAAAATGAAGAGGGCTTCAGGCCCAGTCTTATAAAACCGAACACTTTCTTTTAATGCAAGGACATTTCGTTTTCCAACTTCATGGTTAATCGCCTCTACAGCAGCTAACAGAACATTTCGATAAGCTTTTGAGTCTTTTACTTGCCCAGGTATATTGAGTTGAACACTGACAGCTGTTCCACCATAAATATCAACAGCTTGGCGTCTTTCCTTTTGTCTTCTTTCCCGAGCTTCTAAAATTTCTACAATGGTACAATGGTGCATTACTTCACTTCCTTAATGACATCAATAATACTGCCATCCCTATACTCGACGATTCCTACAACTTTATCTGTATGCTGAATGTCTTTTTTAGGACCGACGATCCCACTTGCGATTTCCTCAAGGGTTTCGATAGGCACTATATTCAAGGAAGTCTCTTTGTATAGGGCCATCAAATCCTCTCGCAAAGGATTAATCGCAATGCCTCTTTCTGTCACAAGCACATCCACACTTGATCCAGGTGTTATAATCGTGTCGACTTTGTTTACGACACTTGGTATCCTTCCCCTGATTAATGGGGCAACAATAATCGTCAGATCTGCACATGCCGCTGTGTCACAATGACCACCGGAAGCTCCCATGAATTTACCATCTGAGCCTGTTATTACATTGACATTGAAGTCGGTGTCGATCTCAAGAGCACTTAAAATGACGACATTCAATTTATTGGTCATACATCCTTTGTTATGAGGATTCGCATAAAGCGACGCATCAATTTCATGGTGCTTTACATTGTCTTTTATAGAAACCGCTGCATCAAGGTCAAA
>Ga0070724_10001214_pt1 | contig 15745 bp, 15 predicted proteins | sample tdDd001_FD_67278 | JGI IMG/M metagenome (GOLD analysis project Ga0070724, IMG submission 67278) | Marine sediment microbial communities from the Atlantic coast under amendment with organic carbon and nitrate - tdDd00.1 | ecosystem: Environmental > Aquatic > Marine > Coastal > Sediment | place... | reverse complement strand
GCCGGCTGAAGAGCCTGTTGCTGAAGAACCAGCTGTAGAAGAAACTCCAGAAGAACCAAGAGATCCAAACAAAGCTTTGGACGCTGATGAGATAGCGGCATTGTTTGCTGAGCAAGATGAAGAAGAACCTGTAGAGGAAGAAACTTCAGCTGAAGAACCTGTTGTAGAAGAACCAAGAGATCCAAACAAAGCCTTGGATGCAGATGAGATAGCGGCATTATTTGCAGAGCAAGATGAACCTGTTCAGGAAGAAGCACCAGCTGAAGAACCCGTTGTTGAAGAACCGGCTGTAGAAGAAACGCCAGAAGAACCAAGAGATCCAAACAAAGCCTTGGATGCAGATGAGATAGCAGCATTGTTTGCTGAGCAAGATGAAGAAGAACCTGTAGAGGAAGAAACTTCAGCTGAAGAACCTGTTGTAGAAGAACCAAGAGATCCAAACAAAGCTTTGGACGCTGATGAGATAGCGGCATTGTTTGCTGAGCAAGATGAAGAAGAACCTGTTCAGGAAGAAGCACTAGCGGAGGAACCAGTTGTAGAAGAACCAAGAGATCCAAACAAAGCCTTGGATGCGGACGAGATAGCGGCATTATTTGCAGAGCAAGATGAACCTGTTCAAGAAGAAGCATCAGCGGAGGAACCCGTTGGTGAAGAACCGGCTGTAGAAGAAACGCCAGAAGAACCAAGAGATCCAAACAAAGCCTTGGATGCTGATGAGATAGCAGCATTGTTTGCTGAGCAAGATGAAAGTTCAGAAGAGGAAGATGTTATTGAAGAGACAAAAGGTGGTTTGAGTGAAGATGAGGTTGCAGCACTTTTCGATGAAAGTGAAGATGCAGAAGAGGACGAGTCTATATTATCAGGGGAGATAGAATCATTAAAGACTTCGAGTTTCGAAGATGAGTTAGACGATGCGTCAGAAAAAGTCGGTCTTGAACTTGACGAAACTCCTGATTCGGAAAAAGAAATGGATGAATCTAGTGAAGATGTTGATGTGTCTGATGAAGAGGAAGAGTCTAAAAAGAAGAAGCCTAAAAAGAAGAAGCAGAAAAAGAAAAAAGAGAAAAAGAAAAAAGAAAAAAAGACAAAGGATAAAGGAGAAAATAGCAAGAAAAAGATAATCATTATAGTTGCTATTGTACTATTGGTAATACTTTTGGCTGTTGGAGGATATTTTTTGAAAACATATTTAGATTCAAGAAATGCCGATGGTACAGAAGAAGGTTTCAGCATTTCAATGCTTCAAAGTGAGGTTGTTCCTCATGACAAGATCAAGAGTCTATTCAGACGTTTAGGACTTGAAAATGTACCTTTAACGGAAGAAGTTGCTCAAGCAATCTTAAAACAATACGAGGAGCAGTTAGCCTTAGAATTATCAATGGACGAATTAGAAAATCAATTGGATGAAGCCGAAAATGCTTTAGAAGATGCTAAAACTGAAATACTCAGAAAAGAAGTTATTGACGAGAGTAAACTGAAACAAGTTGATTTATCGAGAACAATTGTTGAGCAAGAAGCGGGTCAAAATGTACTTGACAGAGTCAATGGATTCCTAAGTAATAAGTTAGCGTCTACGTATAATGTATTTAAAAATGAATATACAAATACATTTGAAAAAGGCACTTATGTAGAAGTCAAGAAAGGAAATATTAATATCTTGAGTCTCCATGCAAGTGATCAGGGGAAAGTTGATTTAGTATTCCACAGTAAGATTTATGCGTATAGTGAACCGCTAAATTATTTTGCTAAAGCTTACTTTGATGAGGAAGCGAATGCAGAAGAATTTGTAAGCAAAATACAATACCTACTGGGTAATCAAGAAGAGAAAAAGACAGATGAATGGGAAGGTGTTATAGAGGATAAACTTATAACGGCTGTTGTAACGCCTTATCGTGTGTATATACAATACGATGTGTTGTTTGATAAAGATGAAGTTCAAACAGATGCACAAGAAAATATAGAGAATTAATAAGAGGATGCCTAATGGCATCCTCTTCAACGTTTTTGTATAGATTATTCTTGATTTTCAATCGGTACAGATCCAATATAGGATATTTTATTTCGTCCATTTTCCTTTGACTCATAAAGCCCTTTGTCAGCACTTTCAATAAGATTGGTCATATTATCTCCATCCCATGGGTAAGTAGAGATTCCAATTGAGACTGTAAAATGAGGGTTTTTAGATTTCGCAACAGCTTTTCTAAAGGCATCCCCAATTTTCAAAGCATCTGTAGGGCCTGACTGAGGCAATATGATAATAAATTCATCACCGCCATATCGTCCTACGATATCTGATTTTCGTACAGAAGTTGTCGCAGTCAAAGCAAGGTGTTTTAAACACTTATCACCTATAATATGCCCATAAGTGTCGTTGATGGCCTTAAAGTTATCGATATCAAACATCAAGATGGAGAACTTTTTGTTCTTGCCTATTAAGTTACTAAATTCATATACCAAGCCAGCTTTGTTGAGAACTCGCGTTAAGTTATCAATTCTAGTTTTTTCAGCAATTTGCTCCTTCTGTATCTCCATGTAAAAAGTTCTTTCTGCCGCTTGTTTTTTCACTTCATATTCGAAATCTTCTCGAAGTGCATCCACTTCCTGTAATTGCATTTCATAATTTAGTGTACTGAACGCTCTAAATTTAATAAGTAAACCTAAAGAACCAACAACGTAGAGTATGTTGCCTAAAAACAAGAACTCGTCGATACTTTTGAATGAAGTAGTCAGCATACCGATAAAAATTAAACCAGTGAACTTCCAAATGTGATCCATCTCAGATTGAATCAATAAAAAGATGGAGATGCATAAACTTAAGATCATGATAGTAATAGGAACAGCGGTTCCTAATAAGGCATAAAAAGTTCTATCGAGTCGACTAATGAGAAGTAATCCAATGACCGGTATGTAATAATTCGCATAATGGTAGTGCTTGCTAGGAAAGAAGCTGAGACTAACCGTCGAAATAAGTAACGTCATGGCAAATGAGTAATTACCGAATAAAACAAGTTCATTAAATGTTGAGTCTGGTGAAAAAGTATTTCCGAAACCCACGATGACAACAAGAGATGAAAATGCAGTTCCTAATATTTTGTGACGATAACTAACATTCTTATCACATATTGTAAAAGCAAACACGGAAAAACTACTGAGTAGTATCAGTTTTATCGTTAAAGAATTTAAAATATAATATACCATTTAAACACCACCTGTATTCATTGAATATATTATAGCATAAAGTGTGTCCTAAGAATCTGAAAAATCTTTTAAATTTATATCAAAATGTGCTATAATACTATGACATTCGTAATATTGGATAACAGGTATTTAATACCCAAATAGAAAAATATATATAGAGAAAAATAAAAACTAGGAGGGAACAACATGAAAGCAACACACGTTAAGGAAATATTTAGAAATCCTGAAGCCTTTGCTGGCAAAGAAGTTGTTGTAAGTGGTTGGATTAGAACACTTAGAGCATCAAAAAACTTTGGTTTTATAGAGTTAAATGACGGGACGTTCTTTAATAATATTCAGGTAGTATTTGAGGAAAATCTTTCAAATTTCGCAGAAGTTTCGAAATACTCAATTGCTACGTCAATTATTGTAAAAGGTAATTTAGAATTAACACCAGATGCGAAGCAATCATTTGAGCTTAAAGCAACTGAAATTATCTTAGAAGGGGCTTCGGATCCATCGTATCCACTTCAAAAGAAAAGACATACAATGGAATATCTTAGAACGATTGCACATTTAAGACCAAGATCAAATACTTTCTCTGCAGTATTTAGAGTAAGATCGGTATTGGCTTATGCAATCCATAAGTTCTATCAGGAAAAAGGATATGTATATGCACATACACCAATTATCACAGGAAGCGACTGTGAAGGTGCTGGTGAAATGTTTAGAGTAACAACTTTAGACTTAAACAACGTTCCTAAGACTGAGGAAGGCGCAATTGATGAAACAAGAGACTTTTTCGGTAAAGAAACAAATCTTACAGTAAGTGGGCAGTTGGCAGGCGAGACATTCTGTATGGCCTTTAGAAACATTTACACGTTTGGTCCTACGTTCAGATCTGAAAACTCAAATACTGCAAGACATGCTGCTGAATTCTGGATGGTTGAACCTGAAATCGCATTTGCTGACTTAAATGACAATATGGATTTAGCAGAAGAAATGGTTCGTTACATTGTTAAATATGTAATGGATGAATGCCCAGAAGAAATTGATTTCTTCAACCAAAGAATTGATAAAGGACTTAAGGATAGATTAAATCATTTATTAAGTTCTGATTTTGAAAGATTGACTTATACAAGAGCTGTAGAATTACTTAAAGAAGCGAAAGTTGATTTCGAATATCCTGTTGAGTGGGGCATCGACCTACAAACGGAACACGAAAGATACTTAACTGAAAAAGTATTCAACAAGCCTGTATTCGTAACAGATTATCCAAAAGACATCAAAGCATTCTACATGAGAATGAATGATGATAACAAAACTGTAGCTGCAATGGACTTACTAGTACCGGGTGTTGGTGAACTTATCGGTGGTTCTCAAAGAGAGGAACGTCTTGACGTTCTTGAAAGTAGAATCGAAGAGATGGGTATGGACACTGAAGATTACTGGTGGTACTTAGAACTTAGAAAGTTCGGTGGAACAAAGCATGCTGGATTCGGTCTTGGATTTGAAAGAATGATTATGTACATGACTGGTATGGCGAATATCAGAGACGTAATCCCATTCCCAAGAACAGTGAACAACGCAGAATTTTAATATTAATAAATAATGAGGACGTAGAATCGAATGATTCTACGTCTTTTTTTTGTTTTTGGATTGGTAAAAATTATGTAAAAAATAGTTTTATTTGAAATTTTTATATGAGATATTTTGAAAATATCTTGTGCTATAATTTTAAAAGTGTTTAAAAATCAATAGCATAGGAGAATGTTTAATTATGGGTAAAGTTATGGTCGAATTTATTAATACGTGACCAGGGTGTAATGAATTCGGTCGAATTGTGGAAAATGTTTCAAATAAGTATCAGGGTCAAGTGAATTACAAGATTTACTATGCTGGTAAAGATTTTGATTACATAAAAAAATATGGAATGATGATGCGTGGTACTTTGATTATAAATGAAGAAAAGCGCATTGATATGTTATCGAAGAAAGTAATTGAGGATGCAATAAGAAATGCTGTAGAAGAGCAAAGTTGAGTGGGGGGAGAGTCTAAGTGTTTAATTTTATCAAAAGTATTTTATTATCAGCTATAGATATATTAAATGGCGCTTCGGTATGGCTAATCTTTAGTTTTATATTAGCTGGGGTATTGCATGAATTTTTGGAACCTTCGAAGTTTCAGAATATGCTTGGTAACACGAAATTGAGCTCTATTATAAAAGCAACTCTTTCAGGCATGTTGTTGCCAATCTGTAGTTGCGGCGTAATCCCATTAGGGCTGAGTATGTATTTCTCCGGAGCATATTTGGGACCTACGTTAGCGTTTATGACAGCAACCCCTATAATTAATCCAATCGCGGTTATTTTATGTTTTGGATTGTTAGGTCCCCAAATTAGTCTGATATATATTGCTGCAGGCTTTTTTTTACCAATTCTAATTGGCGTTGTAGGCAATGCGTTTGCAGGCGACGAATTGTGTATTGCATTGGAAGAAGACGTTACAGAGCGAAGAATAGCTTTGGAAAGGGAGAATAAAACGGTTGCCGAGAAATTAAAGTTGGGCATGTATTGGGTCGTGAATGACATGGGGATGGTTGTTAGCAAGTACGTTATATTGGGGATGCTGGCCGCAGGCTTTATGTTGACGGTTTTTCCAGCAGCAATTATTGAACAGTATTTAGGAAATCCCAGTGTTTTGTCGTTAGGAAGTATTGCGATATTGTCGGCAATTATGTACGTATGCGCAGTCGGGCACATTCCATTTGTAGCGGCGCTAATCGCCAGTGGTGCAACACCTGGTGTTGCGGTCATTTTCTTGATGGCTGGAACTGCTACAAATTTACCTGAATTGATCAGCATACATAAAATAATCGGCAGACGTGCAATGATAATTTATTCTGGATTGATTACAGTGAGTGCGCTCATCATAGCATGGCTGACTAATTTGTTGTTAGTGCCTACCTTTAAGCCGGTAATTAGCTATAATCAGACAACTCAATCAATTGAAATGGCAAATAGGTTTTTGATGGTTGCGCCTGATAGTGTGAAATATTTATGCTCAACAATTGTTTTTGCCTTATGCCTAAAGGCTTATTTGCCACAAGTTAATAAAGTTGTTTCTCAAGTTAAAAATAGATTGTTGACAGAAAAGGTGATGTGATGAAGAAATTTGGTTTGATCATTATTTGGATGATGATTATATTTTTTGGCTATAAAAGTTACTTACACAATATCAATCAGCAAAATGTAGGTATCCAACCTGAAGAATCAGTTGTTATGGATGTATTTATGAGTGAAATTGAGTATGTAGAAATTCTAGCGTATGCGACTGATCAGTTGAATGAGGATGCATTAGAGGATGCTGTTGTTATCTACACGTTAGACGATAACAGTAGACGATTTAGTGTGGTTTATTCATCGGAAGGGAATTACTTCATCAGTGAGGAAAAAGCTGCGCCTATAGATAATCAAAAGATTGAAGTGAGAAATATCGATGATGAAATTCCTAAGGAATTTATTATATCAGGCTCTAAAAATGGCCATTTTGGTTATTCTATTTTCAGGATAGAGGATTCTGAGGTTGTTGATATTTTTGGTGAAGGAATGGAAGATTGCTGTTAGTCGAGATATCAAATATTTATTTAAGTATTGATAATAAAAAAGAAAAATTAGGGGTGTAAAAATGAACAAGAAAAAATGGTTATGTGTTGTGGTTGCTACTATGATGTTAGTAGGGAGTTTGTCTGGATGCTCTGCTGAGAAGACAGCGAATGCAGAGGAACAATTAGTTGATGATTATAAGATTACGTTAGGGTATTATAACTGCGATCATATGACTGGTGCAGCGATTGGTGAAGGGGCAGGAATCTACGAAGAATTAGGATTGGATGTAGAGATTACTGGTAACGGAAAAGTACCTCAGGCGATGGCTGCGGGTCAAATGGATGTTGGATACATAGGGACAAGGGGATTTATGGCGTCGGTTGCCAAAGGGTCGCCGATGGTAATGGGGGCAGATAATCATATTGGTGGTTCAATGTATCTAGTTGTATCAAATGATATTGAGAAACCAGAAGATCTACTTGGGCAACCAGTTGCCTTTGGAAATATTGAAAAAAGTGAAGGATGGTTATGTGGATATGCTCAAATAACAGGGCTTCCAACGACTCCCGAAAGTTTTGAACTTGTAACAATGGGCTCTGATGCAGATAAATATTTGGCGTTGAAAGCAGGTCAAATTAAAGCGTTCACTTGCTGTGACCCATGGGGATCTTATGCTGAGTTTGAAGGTACGGGTAAGATAATGGCAACATATTATGAAATGGATCAAGAGATGGGTGAATGTTGTGTCTTAGCATTAAACAAGAAATTCGTAGAAGAACATCCTGAATTGGCAAAAAAAATGGTTTTAGCGCATACTAAATCACTGGAGTACGTCTATACACATCCGTACAAAGCAGCAGAAATATTTGCTGAATATTATGATGTGCCTGTTGAGGTAGCTTTAAGAACGATTTATAAAAAGACAGTAGATGAAGGCAGAACATTAACTTGGAAATTTGAGAGAGAAAGATTTGAACATGCACGTGCTACATATGAGAAGTTTAACCTGATTGATGGTGAAATTCCGACATATGAAGATGTTGTTCTAGAGGATATGCAAGGTGAAAGTGGCGCCAAAGATTTTGATCAGTTTATCAAAGAAGAAGTAGATACATTGTTCCCAATAGGAATGGCCTATGATGAATGGGTAGTAAAAGCAAAAGAAATTGATGGGAAATAAAGTGACATATATACTAAGTATCACTGTCTTATTGGCAGTGATATTTAGTAATTTTGGGCGTGAATCTACTTCTGATCCAGATGTAAAAGTAGGTGTAAGTGATGATATGTCGGGATTTGTATTGGACTATATGATTAAAACGAATCCTGTCTCGCAAGATTATGAAGCGTATTTCATCAAAGATTGTTGTGCAAAAACAAGTCAGTGGGCATTGACGAGCGATTTTCTTGATATGAGCATTATGTGCGTAAGTGCTGCGAAAATGTTTGTTGAAAACAATTCATCTTTTATTATTTTTTCTCCGGTAACAATGAATACAGACGTTTTTGTTATCAATGGGGATACTCCAACTTTAGTTGGAATGACACAAAATAGAGCCTATCAAAAAGAATTAATTAAGGGTAAATTTGGGGAAGGTGCTGAAGTCATTCCGATGGTCAATCAAGCGCTTCCTTATGCACTGGAAAAGAATGAAGTGCAGGCAGCTGTCATTGATATCACAAAAGCAATGCAATTAGGTAGTGACATTATTCCCGCCAATATAAATGGTGATTATGTCAGCTATGTATTGGTCGTCAATAAAGAGTTTTCAAAGACGGATGTATTTGAAGAATTTGTGGGTGCGTTTAATAATGCTACGGCAACTCTTCAGGAAGATCAATCGGTATATACACGACATTTATCCGAGTATATAGGTGATGTAAATATAGAGGAAGGAGTTTATAAAAATTGGAAAGTAAAGCTGTTATTTATAGAGGAAAGTTAAAATACTCTAGTATTAAAAACAAGCGTTCTCGGCAAGAACATATATATCGTAGTTTGATGTTTATCGTACTTATTGGCATATGGCAATTACTTGCAATGAAAATCGGTATTCCTTTGTTGTTGCCAACTCCTTTGGAAACATTGAAAGCTTTTATTTATTGCTTAACAAGTAATGAAATAATGAATAACATGGGTATAACATTATTGCGTGTAGTAAAGGGTTTTTTATACGCGATGGCCATTGGAGTTCCAATTGGATTTGTAATGGGTTTTTCGGAAATGGTAGAGAAAGTTATTGGTGGTCTGATAGATTCCTTGCGACAGGTACCGATTATGGCTTGGGTGCCTCTGACTATTATATGGTTGGGGATAGGAGATGGTCCAACGCTATTTATGATTGCCTTTGCAGGTGTGTTCCCTATAATATTAAATACAATTCAAGGGGTACGTGGCATTTCAAAAGACTACTATAACGCTGCGAAAAGTATGGGCGCTAGTCCAATAAGTATTTTTACTCATATAATTGTTCCTGCTGCTCTTCCAGACGTTTTAACAGGTGCAAGAATAGCGATTAGCAGTGGGTGGATGTCGGTTATTTGAGCGGAGTTTATAGCAACGAGTGCCGGGATCGGCTACTCTATGGTAGAAGCTCAGACGAGGATGCAAACTGACGTCCTGATTGCGCTTATGTTTATGGCTGCATTTGTTGGTTATGCAGTTGATAGAATAATACAATTGATCAATAAAATGTTTACTAGGTGGAGGTTTGTTAGTTAATGAAATTAAATTTAGTGAATATAAGTAAAAATTTCGTGAATGACGGTGAAGAAGTTCAAGTGTTGGAAGACATTAATTTGAAGGTCCATGAAAGTGAGTTTGTTACATTGTTGGGTCCATCGGGGTGTGGGAAAACTACATTGCTGACAATTGTTGCTGGATTTCAGAAAGCATCTGGCGGCAATATTTTTATTAAGGATAAAGTAGTGAATGGGCCAGGTCCGGATAGAGGCTTTGTATTTCAAAACTATGCATTGTTTCCTTGGATGACCATTCAGGACAACATTTTATTTCCCATGAAACAAGTTAAGATGGATAAAAGGGAAAGAGAAGCATTATTGGAAGAACTCCTAGAAGTAGCGCATCTTAAAGGGAAAGAAAAATTATTTCCCCACCAAATTTCTGGAGGAATGAAACAAAGAACTTCGGTTGTTAGAGCACTTGCAACAAAACCGGAAGTTCTACTCATGGATGAACCACTTGGAGCCTTAGACTTTCAAATGCGTAAAAACTTACAAAAAGAAATTGAAGGCATTTGGTTAAAGGAAAAAACAACAGTCCTGATGGTGACGCATGATGTGGATGAAGCCATTTATTTAAGCGATCGTGTTATTGTTATGTCCACGAACAAAGGTGAAATTCTGATGGATTTAAAAATAAACCTTGATAGACCGAGAGATAGGTCTAGTGAACTATATAAGAAATATGGTGGAGTCCTTACTGAAATATTGAGTAAAGCATTATAAAAAGGAGTAAAGTAATGAAAGAAGCGTTAAATATAAAAAGTATCGATGGGAAATTAACAACTGATGAGAAAAAAATAAGGCGTTTTGTTATGAACAGCATCATAGACGACCAACAGGTCTTTAACATTCAGCAAGAAAAAGAAAATCTTTGTAATACTGTTGGTGTATCTACTGAAAAATATGATGACATTATTGAGCGTTTGATAGAAAAAAATGTTATTGCTGTTGATGACGGTAACATAAATTTCATATATCCAGTATCGGGATTTCCAACAAATCATAAGGTGACATTAGCGGATGGACGTTCTTTTTCAGCTATGTGTGGTATAGATGCGATGGGAGCTGCTTATGTGTTCAAATCCAGTGTTACTGTTGATTCTTGTTGTGCAGCATGTGGTGAGCCTATAAAGATTGAAGTAACTGATGGTGCGCTTGAACATTATAGTCCTCATGAAGCTCAAGTGCTACATGTAGATTTGGATAAGCATGATAATTGGTCGGGTAATTGTTGAAATATAATGAATTTCTTCTGTACGAAGAATCATTATGATGCATGGGTAGAGGAAATGAAAATATCTAAAGATGATATATTTGGACTCTCTATTAGTGAAGGGCATTTAGTTTCAAGACAATTATTCAGTGTAACTGATATTTAAGACATTTATAGCAGAAAAGAGAGCATTGCATGAAATAACTGCGATGCTCTTTTTAGCGTTAAAAGGGACTATTAATCATTAAGACTCAGTTGCTTGAATTGCCTTGATGTGGTCATATAAATTTAGTTGTTGTGTTTTCTTTGGATCAAACTGATAAAACTTAAAGATACGATTGACGATATATCCACCTGAAAGAGCGACGAGTACAGTTCCGATACCAACTTTTCCACCAAGAAAATAGCCTGCAGCGATTGCTGAGAGTTCAATTGTCGGTTTGATATAACTGGCGCTTAATCCTGAGATGCGCATTAGGCCGACCATCAATCCATCCCTTGGACCTGCACCTAAGCCACAACTCAGATAGATGTATAAACCATATGAAAAAAGCAACAATCCCAGTAGCAATTCCACAAATTGTGCTGGGAAATAATTATAGTGCGGTATGATCTGTAAACCGTTGATTAAGTCTACAAAAAATCCTATGAAATACATGTTTAAAATTGTTGATATGCCAGGGTAGACTTTTATGAGTAGTCCTATCATAATGATCGTAATGCCTGTTAACTGGCTTGCTTGACCAAATGTAATCCCAGTCATTGAAGCAATACCTGAGTGTAAGGTTCCCCACGGATTCATCCCTAAGTCTGCTGTAAGCATTAGAGTGACACCTGTAGAAATAATAAAGAATCCCCAGAAAAGTCGTGGTAATTTTAATGCAATGAATTTAAGTTCTTTTGTCATATGTAGTCTCCTGTGATTTTATTCCTCATTAGCATACCCTAAAAAATATTAAATAGATACTGTCAATTCAGTGTATCAATAAAAAAAGAGGATATAAATACAATAAGGACATTGTAAACATACAACTATATGAAGGATGGTGTTTTATATGAAGAAAATATTAATAACAGGCGCCTTTGGACAAATCGGAACAGAAATATCTAAAAAGTTGCAGGATGTCTATGGAGAAGACAATATTATAATCAGTGGAAGGGAACACAGTGTAAAAGAAAAGAAAATCGACGGGATTTTAGAAGTAGTTGATGTTCGGAATGGAAATCAATTGCTTGATGTCGTAAGAAAACACCAAGTAGATACAATTATCCATTTGGCAGCTCTTTTATCTGCTACAGGAGAAAAGAACCCTCAGTTGCTTTGGGATGTCAATATGAATGGTTTGTACAATATATTGGAAGTCGGGCGTATTTCGGATGCCTCTATTTTCACACCAAGTTCAATAGCGGCTTTTGGGTCAGATACGCCGCCGGATAATACACCTCAAGATACCATTCAAAGACCCTCTACCATTTACGGTGTGTCTAAAGTTAGTGGTGAACTTTTAAGTGATTACTACCACTCAAAGTATGGTGTCGATACGAGAGGTATTCGATTCCCAGGATTGATATCGAATACAGCTCTTCCTGGTGGTGGTACGACGGATTACGCTGTCCATATCTATTATGAGGCGTTGCGCAGCAAATATTTTGAGTGTAATATTGGGGCAGGAACATACCTTGATATGATGTATATGCCGGATGCAATCAATGCCATTCTCCACTTGATGGAAGCGGATCCTAAAATGTTAATTCATAGAAATGCCTTTAACATTACTGCGATGAGTGTTGATCCGGAAGCCATTAAAAATGAGATACTAAAACATATTCCTGATTTTGAAATGATTTATAAAATTGATCCTGTTAAGCAAAAAATTGCAGAATCGTGGCCAAATAGCTTGGATGATTCTGCGGCTAGAAAGGAATGGGGCTTCTCTCCAGAATATGATTTGGCTAAGATGACAGCAGATATGCTGGAACAGTTAAATAAAAAGATATAAAAAGAATAAAAAACCTGCTAGATTGCAGGTGTTCATTGTAGTACAATGAAGTGGGTTGAGACTAATCTCGTCCAAAAAAATTAAGGAGTGAACCAATGAAGACAAAGGGGAATATTGTTTTAAAAAACGCTTCAGAATTGGTGACTTGCAGTGGATTTGAGAAAAAACACGGCAAGGACATGGGTGACTTGCATATCATTAAAGATGGTGCAGTTGTCATCAAAGATGGTGTCATTGAAAAAGTTGGCACAACTGAAGAGGTGTTGAATGGTTTTGATGTTACAGGCTACGAAGTGGTTGATTGTACAGGCAAAACAATTACACCAGGTTTTGTAGACTCACATACACACTTGGTGTTTGGTGGCTACAGAGATGAAGAATTTTCATGGAGATTACGTGGTGATAGCTATGTGTCGATCATGGAAAGAGGCGGTGGAATCGCTAAAACTGTTAATGGTACCAGAGAGGCTAGTAAAGAGGAATTGGTTGCTTTAGGACTAAAGCGCTTAAATTCAATGGCGAAATTTGGTGTAACAACAGTTGAAAGTAAAAGTGGCTATGGCCTTGATGTTGAAAATGAATTAAAGCAGCTGGAAGCAACAAAAGAATTGAATGAAAAACATTCACTGGACTTAGTATCGACATTCATGGGTGCACATGATATTCCTAAGGAATACAAAGGACGTTCAGGTGAATTCATCGATTATGTTATTGAAGAAATGTTACCGGTAGTGGCTGAAAGAAACTTGGCAGAGTACTGTGATATCTTTACTGAAGATAAAGTATTCTCAATAGAAGAAACAAGAAAACTTTTAACAGCGGCAAAAGCTCATGGATTTAAGTTGAAGATGCATGCTGATGAAATTGTAAGACTTGGTGGTGCAGAACTTGCAGCTGAAATGGGTTGTACTTCTGCGGATCATTTATTGCAAGCATCTGACGAAGGATTGATTGCGATGGGTAAGGCGGGTACTGTGTGCACGTTGTTACCAGGAACTGCATATAGCTTAAAAGCTGACTTTGCAAGAGGTCGTTTTATGATTGACAACAACTGCGCAGTTGCAATTGCAACGGATTTCAATCCAGGTTCTTGTTTTACAGAGTCAATCCCGTTAGTGATTTCACTAGCAACGCTATACATGAACATGAGTATAGAAGAAACAATCACTGCGTTGACGATTAATGGTGCAGCGGCACTTGATAGAGCTAAAGAAATCGGTAGTATCGATGTTGGGAAAAAAGGTGACGTTGTTGTTCATGAGTTCCCATCGTATCACTTCTTGACGTATCATATTGGTGTTTCTACTGTGGAAAAAGTAGTTAAGAACGGTAGAATGATCTACGATACAACAAAGAACGAAGTTCAATAATTATAATTTGGAGGATGACCTTATGTTAATAGATTTAAATGTAAAAGAATTTGTAAATGAAACTGCTTCAAATAGCCCGGTGCCAGGTGGTGGTAGTGTAGCTGCCCTTGCAGGTGCTTTAGGTGTTGCTCTTGCAACAATGGTTGCCAATTTAACAGTGGGCAAAGAAAAATACGCAGCAGTTGAATCAGAAATGCAAGAAATCATTAAAACAGGTGATGACATCAAAGATAAATTGGTTGAGTTGGTAGACCGTGATGCAACGTCGTTCGATGGCGTAATGAAAGCGTTTAAATTACCTAAAGAAACAGATGAGGAAAAAGCTGCACGTTCAGCGAAAATTCAAAGCGAGTATAAGTATGCTGCATCAGTACCATATGAGACAGCAGAATTATCGATGACAATTATGGATTTAGCTGAAGTTGTTGTTGAAAAAGGGAATCCAAATGCAGTAACTGATGGTGCTGTAGCTGCGATGATGAGTAGAACAGCGGTGCTAAGTGCACTGTTAAATGTAAAAATTAACTTAGGATCGATTAAAGATGAAACTTTTGTAACAGAAATGACAGAAAAAGTTGCTAAGCTTGAGAAGAAAGTTGTTGAAAGAGAAGTAGAAGTTTTAGCAAAAGTAAAACTTTAATAAGAATTGTCAAAAAAGTTTAGGAAACCTTCGGGTTTCCTTTTTTTATTGTTAAAATTTAAAGGGAATGAGGATAACGTTTTCACAGAAAAAAGTAAAGACTAATTAATTTTTTGCAATAAAATTAAAACACATTAAAATAATTTCAAAAAAATAAATGATTCTTATTGTGGCAATATGGGTAAAATGTTATGATGTAAGAGATTATTTTGAATCAAATTATTCAATTTTTAGGAGGGTGTTTTTATGCACAAACGTTTATTTATTCCAGGACCAGTTGACGTTGCAGATGACGTGTTACAAAAAATGGCTACACCGCAGATCGGACATAGAACAAAAGATGCATCTAACTTACAAAGATCAATTTGTGAGAAGTTAGGTCAATTAATGTATACTAAGAATCAAGTTCTTCTTTCTACTTCATCAGGAAGTGGTATTATGGAAGGTGCTGTAAGATCATGTACAAGAAAAAGAGCTGCAGTATTCTCTGTAGGTGCTTTTGGTAACAGATGGTTCGATATGGCAAAGCACAACAATGTACCAGCTGATAAATTTGAATCAGTATGGGGCGAGCCAACGACACCTGAAATGGTAGAGGAAGCATTAGCGACAGGTAAATATGACTTAATTACTGTAACACACAATGAAACTTCTACTGGTATTATGAATCCAGTTGCAGAAATTGCAGAAGTTGTTAAGAAGTACCCAGATGTAATTTTCTGTTTAGATACAGTTTCATCTCTTGGTGGTGCTAAGATTCCAGTTGATGAGTGGGGCGTAGACGTTTGTATCGCATCAACTCAAAAATGTTTAGGTCTTCCGGCAGGACTTGCTGTATTCAGTTTCTCTGAAAAAGCTAAAGCAGCTGCTGAACAAGTTGAATTTAGAGGCATGTACTTTGACTTATTAGCACTCTCTAAGTACTCAGACAAAAAAGATCATCAATATCCTTCAACACCTTCACAATCACATATGTGGGCGCTTGATTATCA
>Ga0070724_10001211_pt1 | contig 15759 bp, 14 predicted proteins | sample tdDd001_FD_67278 | JGI IMG/M metagenome (GOLD analysis project Ga0070724, IMG submission 67278) | Marine sediment microbial communities from the Atlantic coast under amendment with organic carbon and nitrate - tdDd00.1 | ecosystem: Environmental > Aquatic > Marine > Coastal > Sediment | place... | reverse complement strand
ATCATAACATATTTGTTTGTTTTGAGTCAAGCACTTTTTTCAAGTTTTTTTCTCGATGCCCGGTCGTACAATTGATGTGCAATTAGGTAGCCATCAGCATCTCGAGTGTTTCTTGAATTTGTGTGTCGTATTGGCGACTCGTATATACTACCATCCTAGATAGTAACCGTCAAGCATATTTCTTAATAAAATAATATTCAAAATACTTCTTCAACTATATGACCATAATCATTTTGATTTTAATCGAGTTGCTTCCTATATATAACCCAAAATAATCCGACATAATCATAAAATATAATGGATTATTTTGGGTTCTTACTCTGTTCATTTCTTTAAAAACTCTCTTGCCTTTTATAAGTCCGGTTTTAAAAGCTTTTGATTATTTATTAGTCTTTTTATATTATCTGCTAATAATTGACCTGCTAAACTACTCATTTTTTCAATTGTTGGTTCTTCTGTAAGTTTAGGAATAACACCGACAACAGGTAAAGCACTTCTACATTCTATTAACCTAATATTATCTTTCTCAAAAGGACCTGCTTCATAACCATTAAAAACTATTCCAGCAACGTTAATACCTTTTTGATTCATAAACTCTAAAGTAAGAAGTGTGTGGTTAATCGTGCCTACTCCAGTTTTTGTAACGAGTATTACCGGAAGATTTAACTCTAACATAAGATCATGTAAGTCAAATCCAGATCGATGAAGTGGAACAATCGTCCCTCCTGCACCTTCTATCACTGAAAATGAATGATTTTGAATCACCTTATGGCAAGCAGCAAATACTTCTTTTTTCTCAAATGGACGTTCTTCCATTTCAGATGCAAGATGAGGTGAACATGGTGTTTCAAAAATAATGGGGCAATCTGATGACGTATTATCCAGTTCTCCATATGTTCTAACAAAATCAATGTCACCAGTCCCACCACTTGCTAGTGGTTTATAGTAATAAGGTTCAATATCAATATGTTTAAGGGCTTGAACCATTAATGCAGATACGAATGTCTTCCCAACATCTGTATCAGTTCCTGCTATAAAGAACCCACCCATATTATGCCTACTTTCTTTTAAGTTCATATCCCATGTCCTTAAACATTTTTCTATCCGATGCAATATCTGTACCTGTGGTTGTTAGAAAATCACCAGTTAAGACGCCATTTACTCCACTTTTAAAAGCTTCTTTGGCGCTTTGTCCCAGTTTAATACGTCCCCCTGCAAATCGAATTTCAGTCTTAGGCATAATCCATCTATATAATACCGTCATGAACAGTAAAGACTTTTCACTTTGTGGGGCATTCTTTTCAAATGGTGTTCCAGGTATCGGGTTCAGTACATTTATAGGAATTGAGTTTACATTTAGCTTTTTAAACTCATAAGCCATGTCCACTCTATCTTTCATGGTTTCACCCAGTCCAAAGATTCCTCCACTACAGACTTCCATATCTGCCGCAAGCGCATCTTTAACTGTATCTATTCGTTCTTCATAATCATGCGTTGTACAAACTTCTTTATAATAGCTTCTGGATGATTCCAGATTATGATGGTAACGTAGAACACCTGCTTGTCTTAGTTTTTGGGCTTGGCCAGGTTTTAATATGCCATGGGAAGCACAAATGTTTAAAGATGTTTCCGTGTTTATTCTCTTATATATAGAAACAAGTTTTTCTAAGTCTTCATCTTCTAAGTACCCACCACTGCTTACTAAGCTAAATCGGTCCACTCCTGAAGCTTCCATTTTCTTAGCTTCTTCTATAATGGCGTCAGCACTCCTTAAGTCGTAGTGTTCTGATGGTGCATCATAATATACAGATTGCGCGCAAAATCTACAATCTTCAGAACAGGCACCACTTTTTACATTCATAATTGAACATAAATCAACGGTATTCCCCATATTAACCTGACGCATCTGCTCAGCAATTTCTCTAAACTGCTCTAAGTCGATCAAATCCTTTTCAAATGCTTCTAAAAATTGTAACGCGTCTTCATACTTTAAGCCTTCGAACTTTTCAATATCTGCTACATATGATCTTAAATCCATCTTGTTTCTCCTTGTCTTTACATTTGCTTATATTTTATCAAGTCTTTCTTTATTGTCAACCAAACTTCATCAATTGGTTAACAATGCAAAAACAAAGAACTCCAGGTGGTTAGCCTGGAGTCTTCTTGTTTTGGCATTCATTTCATTAAGGAAGCAAAGTAAAGGAATTTCCAATACTTTGAACGATTTCTCGTTGCTAACATGATAGCTGTCCAAAAATATATTGTCAATATAACAAATTATTTATATGTATTGTATTTTTTATATGGCATTTACAATGTTACATTCATTGCTAATTTATTTTAAATGTTAAAATAGTATAGCAGTATGTACACGATAAGTTGTAACTTTGAAACCACTATATTATAATGACATTAGTTAATTTTTGGAGGTGTTCTTATGAAACGCGTATTTTCTGGTGTGCAACCAACAGGCCAAATTCATTTAGGCAACTATATTACAATGCGCAATTTTATCAAACAACAGGACGATAAGGATTGTTTCTATTGTGTTGTTGATCTACATTCAGTTACGGTTCCTCAAGATCCAGCGGAACTTAGAAAAAATTCATTAGAGCTTGCAGCGCTCTATATGGCAATCGGACTTGATCCGAGTAAAGTAACATTATTCTTGCAATCGCAGGTATCTGCACACGCTGAACTCGCTTGGCTCCTTCAATGTAATTCATACATGGGTGAACTTAATAGAATGACTCAGTTTAAAGACAAAAGTGCAGCTCACAAAGCTGTTCCAACAGGATTGTTTACATATCCTGTTTTAATGGCTGCTGACATTCTTTTATATGATACGAATTATGTTCCAGTAGGCAATGATCAAAAGCAACATCTTGAGTTAACGCGAGATATTGCACAAAGATTCAATAATAAGTATGGTGAGACGTTTGTTGTACCAGAGCCATTGATCAGTAAACAAGGGGCTCGAATTATGTCCCTAGATGACCCGACAGCAAAGATGTCTAAGAGTAATCCTAATGTTCACAGTAAGATTACCCTTCTAGAACCGGCAAATAAAATTAAGAAAAGCATTATGAAGTCTACAACAGATAGTGATATGGAAGTACGTTATGATGTAGAGAACAAAGCTGGCGTAGCTAACTTACTCACTATTTACTCGCAACTTGGTAATGTATCAATCGAAGATCTTGAGTCTAAGTACAAAGGTGTTGGTTACGGTACATTCAAAAAAGAACTTGTTGAAGTTGTTAATGATGCTTTACTACCAATTCAGCAACGTCACCAAGAAATCTTAGCAAGTGGCGAAGTTGAGGAAGTTCTTAAAAAAGGCGCTGAACGTGCTGATGAAATTTCTCAGAAAGTCCTTAACCGTGTTAAAGATAAAATGGGTTTTGTTAGATTCTAACCTATTTGCAATTTATCTACCAAGGTAACTTGTGCTTGCTAATTTAGCTTTAATTGTACAAAAATAAATCCCCTCATATATGAGGGGATTTTCTTTATTTAATAACTATAAGGTGGCACATGTTACACTAGTCAGTCTATGCCCTGTTTTCTTAATGTTATCATCTTGTTATACACTTTAAGAACGATGTATCAAATTTCAGTCAATTTCTTGTATTCTTTTCGGAATTTCTTAATGATTTTCTTTTCCATTCTTGAAACCGTCATTTGTGAAACATTTAGTTCATTAGCAACCTGAATTTGTGTTTTACTTTCAAAGAATCGGTCTTGAATGATCTTAAGTTCCACTTCGTTGAGTTTTTCCATACATTTCTCAATAAAATCGCGGTTTTCAATCACGTCGAAATACTTGTCATCTTCACCAATGATATCAAGAAGTTGAATATCTTTGTCATCACCACTGCTATCGTAGCTAATATCTAATGACTTTGGTGTATATACTTGTGAAGCTTCCATAGCTTCAATAACTTGTTCTTCAGTACAGGATAAATACTCTGCAATATCCTCAATACGTGGAACACGTTGTAGATCTTGCTGAAGTTTACTTTTTGCTACGTTGATCTTTTTGCTGAGTTCCTGAATTCTTCTAGGCACTCTAACTGACCACCCCTTATCACGGAAATATTTTTTAATCTCTCCGATAATAGTTGGGGTAGCAAAACTGGAAAACTCAAATCCACGATCAACATCATATCGTTCAATCGCGTATATCAATCCTAACGAAGCGACCTGATAAATATCTTCATAGTCGATTCCTTTATTCACATATTTTTTTGAAAGTATTTCAGTTATGTACATGTATCTGTGAATCAATTCATTTCTTATGTTTATGTCTTTAGATTCCTTGTACATTTTGAATAGTACTTTGCTGTCAATGTCCTTTATACTCTCCATGGTGGTATAACCTGCATCCACCTTGGTAGATCTTTGACTTGTCATAATATCAGCCCCTGATAGCACCCAAATGTGTCCGCGTCTTTATGTTTATCTGCAACGCATTAAACAACGAGTCTCTTCACCATACGAATTTTTGTACCCTGCCCAACTTCCGATTTAACAGTTACATCATCCATTAAAGATCTCATAATAAATATTCCAAGTCCATTTTCACCTGGGTTCATTAAATCAGGTTCATTATACTCATCAACACTGAATCCGTTGCCACAGTCTAGAACTTCAACAATAAATTCGCTATTTTCAATCAAAAAGCTAATTTCAAAGTCTTCTTGGCATGCACCATGAAGTACAGCATTGTTGCAAGCTTCGCCTACGGCTACTTTAATATCTTCGATAGATTCGATGTCAAATCCCATATTGTTTGCTACGACAGATGCTGTAAGTCTAGCAACACTTACATATTCTGATTTCGTAGGCAATGTTAAAGAAATGCAATCCTTCATACAAATCGTCCACCCTTTTTTGTTATTACTGACTTTTTGATTACTTCATGACAAATATTTTGTCGAGTCCCGTAATTTTAAGTAGCTTGAGTATATTCTGTTGTGCGTTCGTAATCAGAATATTATTCTCGCTTTTCTTAACTCTTTTCAGTACACCAATGAGTACACCAAGTCCAGTCGAATCGATGTAACTTAAATTGGCGCAATCAATATTGATATCACATTCTTTTTGATCAAGTAGCTGGTTTAGTTCTTCTTTTAGTCTACCTGATGTCTGAATGTCGACATCGCCGATCAGTTCAACGGACCAAAACTGATCCATGTCCTGAAACACCTTGTTCATTTTCAGCGACATAGTACTGCCCCCTTTTACGTTCATTTAGTTATTTTCCGTACATATTTGATCGAGTCAAAAAATCATGCCTAAATCATACTTACCTGTCTGGTTCATTGCCTAAACAATTAATTAACTATTTCTTATGGATATTTTGAACCTTTTAATTGGATGATCTGTAGAAATGTACAATTGGAGATTTATTACCTTTTTCTTCTAATCTTGTGTAAGAAATCCTCCGACGTACTTCCATTATACCTAAACATAGACAATAAAACAAAACATCAGTCAATTTACGCATATGTTTTTTAGAAATTTTAGAATATTAACAAATATTAACTTAATGACTTATATTTTTTAATTACACGAAACATTTAATACGTTATAATAATTTTAACGCCCATTTAACTAAGTGTTCTCACCATTTAGTTAATACATTCATTTAGGGCATCAGAAGAGGGGGAATAACATGAAGAAGCTTTTACAACCGTGGAGACTGGTCATTGTTTTAATGTTCCTAATGATCTTTTCTTCGCTATTTTCATTTATTTATACAGAACAAGTGAAACTACCGAGTGATAACTGGTCTAATCAATTGGAAATTGATACATACAATCCAAAAATGGATTTTCAAAGTCTATCTTCAAATAACACAACTGCCATTGCAATTGACGACAAACGCTTTGTTAATATCGTTGCACTCAACAAATCACTTGGATTTAAGATGTTTAACCTAAATGGAGTTGAACTCAGTTCTGGTGAAGCGACTTTTGATCACAACATTTCAGAAGTGTCTGGTATGTTCATTCAAGGTCGTCTTGAAATCATTACACTTTCAGAGTCCAATGACCGAGTTAGTTTCTTAACCATCCAGCCTGAAGATTTTTCAGAAATGGACCGAAAAGAAGTAACTTTAGAAGGGATGACATTTAAGCTGTCCAGCAATCATGTAACAGCTTATGATCGTACGCGTGTTGCACTACTTAAAGATGGAACAACAAAAATTTATGAACCTGGCTTTGAAGGGCGTATTGAACTTGCAGAAGTAGACCAAGTGGATGGTGAAACCATTATTTCTGCCATCACAATGAAAGGCTCTACATACAAACTTAGTGTCATGACAGACGACGGAGCAAATGTTTACGCTGAGGACCTACACATCCTGCCGTCCTTGAGTGCAATTAATCCTGTTAATGTTACTATGACTGTTAATGATGGTAAAGCAGTTGTAATATCAACTATGAAACACATGCGTTTTGGTAATAACTATGTGGATTTCTTCGATTTTAATGTTAAGACACCCCTAGACTATGTACATACTGGTTATGAAGTGGATACCTATGAAGCAGTTCCTTATCTTATCCGGGAAGAATCAGGACAATTAAGTTATTTAATTAATTTCTGGGCTTCAAACCTGGGACGTACAGAAATTGCTAAAGGGGTTCAAGCTTACCCTAACTTATATAAAACAACACATGGGACAGACGAGTTTAAACAGTTAACTAAATCAGAAAGAAGTTCAGTAAAACCTTCATATTTGAAGATGGGACAATATGATTATTTAGTTCATAACGAACAAAACGATCTAGAAAACAAAGTCTATTTATCTTCTAATGATCCTGAAATGATTACAGCAAGTCGTGATTATTCTCAAAGCACTTTAATGGATATATTCCTAAGAACCATCACTACCTATCCAGCTCTAATCCTTGCAGGTATACCACCAATGATGACTGTCATTCTACCTCTTTTAGTTATTACTGCTCCGATACTCATGTTTAAGTTAAACTGGGCTGAGCAAAACAAAGACAAAATGATTATGATCATCTTTGGAGTTTTCTTGGCAAGCAAAACATATACATTTGGATTTGATATTTTCAGTTTTTTTAACAATGATGGATTATGGCCACCATTTTTACAAGCACCTAGTTCACATTGGTTTGCTTATATCTTATTCAGTCTTATGACGATATTTGTATATATTAATAGAAACAGAACACGTGAAGGCAAAAATGACCACTTCCTAAAATCTATTAGTTTTTATGTTATTTTAGATTTAGTCGTTATGATTATGTTCTTTATGCCTTACTCAATCATTTAATAAAATTACGAAAGCACAACACAAGGTTTTTTATATCCTGTGTTGTGCTTTTTTATTTGTATCTTTATTTAATTAAGTTGAATTTATACAAACCTCACATGAAGCTGGTAAGTATTGAATCACTGTATCATTAACCATTCAGCTGTTTAGCTGACTGGCTTTTCTTAAACTCTTCTTGGATTTCATGAAGTCTTTGAGTCCCTGTTACACGTGCCTGGGCTGCTTCTTTTTGAATCTGCTTAGTTTCTTCGATCCCTTGCATGATTGTACTCCAGCTTTCTTCTAATGTTTCAATTTTAATAGAAGATGTAGATGCCAGTTGTGCAGTCATCTTAGATTGCATGGCTGTATTTTGAGCGTTTCTAAGTAGCAATTCATTAGTTTTATCATCTAAAGCTTGCATTGCTTTTGCTTGTACAGCTTGACGTTTTAAAGCAATGGCTTGGTTTAGACACTGTTTAAAGATCGGCAGAGTGATAATAAAGGCTGAGTTGATCTTACGAACTAAGTTATAGTTCCCTTGTTGGATCATTTTGATTTGTGGCATTGTTTGAAGAGAAATATTCTTAGCCATTTCAAGATCATAAATGCGTTGATCTAACATATCATGTACCTGAAGTGCATTGTTGTAGTTTATGTTATCTAATTGTTGACCAGAATCTAATGCCTTTTTCTCAAGAGCAGGTAACATATTATTTTGCATTTCATCTTTAACTCTATTACCAGCATAAATGTATTTTTCTAGTGTCTCATAGTACTCCGTGTTCTTCTCAAACATTTGATCTAACATTGAGTTAGATTGATTAATCTCATTTTCATAAGACTTCAGTTGCACATATACTTTATCTACTTCGCTGCCCATAGTATTATACTTAGCAAACATAGCTTCAATCATATCTTTTGATTTTTTAAAGATCTTATCAAATAAACCTGGTTTCTTCTCTTCAAAATCTTTAATATCAAACTTATCCATGATTTTATTCAGCTGAACTAAAAGCTCACCTGAATCTTCCACTTTTGTTGTTTTCATTGTGTGTAGTATTTGGTCAGAGAACTTTGAAATTTCATTTGCTGTTTCATGACCAAATTGAAGAATCGAATTCGGGTCCCTTGTATCAATTTGTTTTGAAAGAGCAACTACTTCTTGAGAATTCACCAGTTGTAGTTTTGTGTTCTCTTCTACTTTTTCTAAATTCAGTTCAAATTCTTGGTTATCCATTGTCATTTTAAGTACCTCCCTTAATAATCAGTAGGTTATTACCCAAATAGTCCTGCCCAGAATCCTTTAGATGTTCTATCTCTGTAGCGGTTTAAATCAGGTAAATCCAAATTAAATTGTTTCTGTGTCAGCTTAAAGACACTATAATAAGAATCATTTATATACATTTCAAAATTATTGTAGCCTGTTGGTGTGAGTACACAAATATCAAAGCCAATCAAATACAAGAATGCCATGGTGATTGCATCCCCTTCACTAAAGGTTGATTCATCAGAATCATAAATTACGATTTTAGGTACAGAGGCTGGGTAATCAAAATTTTGTATTTTTCTCAGTAAATTGTCATCCAGGTTAAGGACCGTGTGTACTATTTTAAGCCTTAAGAGGTCATCATTGATTTTTACAATATCAGAGTTAATGAGCATATTCAGTTTCTCAAATATCATATTTTGCAGATGACTACTTAAGTGTTTATACTTATAAGCTCTAAACTGTGTTAACTTTTCAAAGTTTAAAGTTGTGTGATTATCAAAGACCATATCCATAGCATACAGGTCTTGTTTATCAAATTGAATATCTGTAAATGGTAACCTCGTATATAACTCAGCATGGCTTGAGTCTGTAAGTTTTAATACTTCTTTCCAGTACAGACTTAAATCTTCATGTGTGCCACTGATTTTAGTAAAAAGATTTGGCACATATACTGTTTTATTTTCAACTTTAAAGCCTGCTCGAATCCTTGAATCCTCATTCCAAAGTAAAAATACCTCGTCATAAGTAGTTCGTAATGTCACAGGTATTACTTTATAAGATTCAAACTGCCATGGTTTATATACACCGTCTTGGTCATTATGAATGATTTCTGCAATCTCCATAGATGCTTGGTGGGCTACTGTATCATGTTGAACCAGCGATTCTGACTGAGGAAACTCAAAAATCGGCTTTACAGTTTCCAGAACATGTACTGTAGAGAAATCACAGCTTGGATCAAGGGCTTCGAACACATCATCATGGAATGTATTAATATAAACCACATCCACCCCTAAGTTATAAGCGAATACCAAGAACAACGCCTCATGGGCTTTAATCTCTCCATAATACAAAATTGTCGGGTTATACGTGTTTTCATAACTGAATCCCCTGAGGAGTTCATGGCTATAATCCATCAACCAACCAGCGAGTTTCATAATTATGTTTTTAACTTTAGATGAAGCAACTTGGTTTCCTCCATGGAAAGCCAACTTCAGCGTTTGCATAAGTGCAGTATAACCTTGTTCTTTTATATGATCCTCTCTTAAGAAAGATAGGAAATCTACACCTTTTAAATAGGAAACCAGTTCTTTCATATCTTCCTGAATGAACATTTGGTACTTTTTCCAAACCTCAGCGGACTTTTTACTTAGCTCCATATAATTGCCTATTGGAAGTCCACCTTCCATCATAATGTAGTTGGGCGCATCCGCTTTGCATTTGCTATTAAAACGATACAAGTTGTTTTTATAGACACTTACATTTGCATGTGTACCTATATAACGCACAAAGTAAGTTGGCAAAATTGGTGCAGGTTCACCACTGTAACCAGCCCTATCTTTTAATGCTGTTAAAACCGCATCCAGTTCTCCCTCAAATCTCTTGTTCTTAATTAATACATGAGATTTGAAATCTTTCGTTTTAAGTTGCATAGATGCAGGTCGACTTATGTCCACTTTTGGTGGTGTAGGTCTCGTTTGAGCTGGTGTTTGTTTTGCTTGGTTACTTCTTGGTCTATTGTTACTTGTAACACTTGAATGTGTTGATGATGTTTGCCCACTTACATTAACTGCTGCTTGTAAGTTAATGCCTTCAGCATAATTGGTATAAGCGAAAACTTGTGTTTGTTTTTTATAGGCTTCAACAAAAGTATCATCATCAACTTTGTTAAATGAGAAGTGAACTGTATCAATCCCTAAATGCCTTACCAAAATTAAAAAGTAACATTCTTGACCATTTAACATACCCGCATGTAGACATTTGGGATTTATCTCAAGATTGTCTAAGCGTTCTGATAATTCAGTTAACATCTTTGACAAATACATATGCATCCAAGACAATAACTTCACTAAAAAGTTGATTACCTTAGAATTATTGATACTACTTTCATATTCTAAGTAACTTTTAACTGTTTTATGGATTGCCAATGCGATTTGCTTTTTTTCTATTTTCCACCTAGTGAAATTTACGACTTGCGTATTTATAAGTGTATCAATTCCATTTTTAATATCTTGATCTGACCGAATCGGATCTTTAAATGTCATTTTAACTTGTTGAATGAGTGCCTGGTCTGGCTGAAACTTTAATTTTTCTTCAATAATAATCTTAGGAATCTTTAATGCGTCAAGTTTGTCCAGCATCATTTTTAACTTTGAAGACTCCTGTTGAGCTGTTCCAAGTATGCCAACCTGTCTTGCGAACAGAACATGATGGACACCAGGACGGTGTTCAGGTCTTCTATTTACAGGTATAAAAATATCTGCATACACATTTCTGCATTTAAAGATCTCAGTTTGAAAACTTTTCGTGCTGTCCATCTTTCCACTCCCATTACATAATATTTGTTATATTTTTCTATTATTCTACCAAAATTATAACATAGACTTTCTCAGATTATTTCCATTTATACGTTTTCTCATACAACATTAATAATCAGTAAATAGTTTTTTAATATTTTATTGTTATTCTAATAACATCAAATTATCTAAGGAGGACAAAATGTACCAATTCAAAATACATCAAGAACTAACGTGTATCGCTGAAGGCAGCGGTGATTTTTATGCAAGAGCGGGTGTTATGGTTGCATATAAAGGACAATTTACAGCAGAAAAGGTTTTACTTGACCCAAACCAAAATAATAGTGTTTTAGGTTCTTTAATGAATTTAGCAGCTAGAAAATTGACTGGTGAAGATATTCCAATCATGAAGGTGTCAGGAAAAGGTTCATATTATATGGCCCACCGTGCTAACCACGTCAGTGTTGTTACACTAAAAAGAGGACAAAGTCTTGGTGTAGAAGGTGAAAACCTAATGGCCTTCACAACAGATTGTGAATACAAAGTTCGTTTTATTGGTTCTGGTGTGGCTTCTCAAAAAGGTTTATTCACTTCAAACTTAACAGGTAAAACTGACAACGCTCAGGTTGTTATTACTTCAAACGGTAACCCGATTGTGCTCGAAACACCATGTGTTGTTGATCCTGATGCAGTTATTTGCTGGACAGGTCCAGATCCTGGATTTAGAGCAGATGTGAACTGGAAAACATTTATTGGACAATCTTCAGGTGAAAGTTACTTTATGGAGTTCAACACACCTGGTGAAGTCGTAATTGTTCAACCATCAGAACGTCATGGTGGCATTGATATCGGTATTGATTAAGGATGATGATATGAGTATACGCGTTGAAACAGGTAAAAAAGAAGCATTAACTTTTGAAAACAGTAAAGTTAAAGTCGTTGGCTCTTCTGGTATAACGCATTCTGGTCTTATCGATTTAAATCGCGGGCAAGTTGTACCTGCATCTGGTGCAAATACACAAAGTCAGCCTTCAAGACCAGAGGTTAGGACAGTCTCTGAACCTTCATCTCCTGCCCCTACTCCAGCTCGTAACAAGGTTCAAGTGGTTTCTATAAACAAAAACGCTTTAAAACCATTAAAGCCTGGTATGAAACTTGGGGTAACCGATGCGGGATTTGCAGATATGCGTTTAGTGTTGGCATCAGAATGGGAGTATAAATCTTCAGCCTTTGAAGTGGACCTTTCATTTTTCTTAACTGATGAAGACGGTAAAGCTAAAGAAGAAGACTTTATCTTCTACAATAATCCGGTGGATCAAAACAGAGCTGTTGTTCTTGACTCCGATAGAAAACTAAAAATAGCACAGCAATTTGATATGTGTGCAGAGATTGATTTAAATAAAATACCCCCTTATGTACATTCAATTTCTGTGACTGCTACCATTACAGATGAATCTCGAAAATTTGGTGAACTAAAAAATGGAAAACTGCATTTTTTAACACACAACAGTGCTGAAATGTTAGAACTTCCATTCACCGACAGTATGACAAATGAAAATGCAATTGTAATTTGTGAGTTTTATAAACATAAAGGACAGTGGAAAATCAAGGGCGTTGCACAAGGATTCTTTGGTGGACTACAAGCATTGTGTGAAAATTTCAAAATTGAAACAACTTCGTAAAGTAAAATGTGCGAGTAGACATGATATAATCAATTTGTGAAATATTTCAAGTAATGTAGGACTTGGATGCAATCATAGTAAATGAAAAAAAGGTGATTTTGTGTTTGAATTTATTAACAGTATTTTTATTGCAATACCCCTAATTATTTTTATGTCTTGGGTTGTTAGTATTGCATCTGACAAATTGGGCGATGTGTTACATGTATTAGGTATTAAACTAAAAGTTCCAACTTCCGTTCGAGGGGCAACATTTGATGCAGTGGCATCGTCTTTCCCGGAATTTGCAACTGCGATGATCGCAGTACTTGTATATAAGGAATTTACTGATGTTGGTGTTCCAACCATAGCTGGTTCAGGTATATTTAACGTACTTCTAATTCCTATGGCAAGTATATTAGCATTTAAAGGGTCACTTCACTTAGCTATTGACCGTAAAAGTATTTATAGAGATATGTTCTTCTACATTCTATCTTTAGCAGTGCTTGGATTTAGTATGTTGTCTGGTTCATTTAATGCTATTTCCGGTGTTGCACTTGTTGCAGTATATATAGCTTATATTTTATACCTACAACGTCAAACAAAATCTCACCAAGCAGCCCTAGCAAATGGAGAGATTGAAGAAGATGACGATGAAGACGTAGAAGATATGTCTTACACAAACATGATTTTTTGGATCGTAGTAACAATTGGCGCTATTTGGGTCAGTGTTGATGCAATTATTGCTTCTGCTGGTGTTGTTGCAGAGTTCCTATCGATTCCTAAATTTATTACTTCAGTAATCATCATTGCTGCGGCAACTTCTATTCCAGATACTCTACTTTCTGTAAAGTCAGCAAAACGTGGCGATGCAGATGGTGCCATTGCCAATGCAGTTGGTTCAAATATATTTGATATTTGTATTTGTCTTGGTCTTCCAATGATTATTGCAGGTTCTGCAATTCCTGTATCCTTTGCAAAAAACATTGGTATGTTATTCTTCTTAGTTGCTTCTATGTTAATTACAGGTAGCATTCTTTTAAAGAAGAGTGGTGTAAAAAAGTCAGATGCAAAAATTATGCTTGCAGGCTATGTTGTTTTCTTAGGTTACATAGCGGGTATAGCATTTAACTGGTGGAGCTAAATTAACTCTTAATATAACTAAAGTAGACAAGGAGGTGAATCTGTTTGAGATTTGCTCAAACAGAGAATACTTATGGCTGTAAATTTATCTAAAGGACAAAAAGTCGACTTAACTAAATCAAACCCTGGACTTCAAAATGTTGTTGTGGGTTTAGGCTGGGACACAAACAAATACGATGGTGGAAATGATTTTGACCTTGACTCTGCTGCATTCTTAACGGATGGTGGCGGACGTGTAAGTTCAGATGGCGATTTTGTTTTCTATAACAATTTAATGCATGCCTCTCAATCGGTTCAACACCTTGGTGATAACCTGACGGGTGAAGGCGACGGTGATGATGAGCAAATTAAAATCAACCTTACACAAGTACCAGGTTCAGTAGAAAAGATTTCTTTCACTGTAACTATTCACGAAGCTGATGTACGTGCTCAAAACTTTGGTCAAGTCTCTAACGCTTTTATTCGTATTCTTAATGCAGATTCGAATGAAGAACTTATTCGTTATGACCTAAGTGAAGACTACAGTATTGAAACTTCAGTGGTTGTTGCTGAACTTTACAGACACAATGGTGAGTGGAAATTCGCAGCAATTGGCGCTGGTTTTGAAGGCGGCTTGGCTGCACTTTGCACGAACTTTGGTATTAGCGTTTAATTAATAATAAAAGTATTGCAACTCAACATAATTAATAATGATACGGAGGGGTTTTAATGGCTATTTCACTATCAAAAGGTCAAAAAATTGACCTGACAAAAGACAATAACCTATCTAAGGCAATTATTGGTCTTGGTTGGGACACAAACAGATACGATGGCGGGTATGACTTTGACCTTGATGCTTCTGCATTCCTTGTAAATGGTGCAGGCAAAGCTGTAAACGATCATGATTTTGTATTTTATAACAACCTTAAACACCCAAGTGGTGGCGTAACCCATACGGGGGATAATCGTACTGGTGAAGGCGATGGCGATGATGAGCAACTGATCATTGAGTTCGGTAAAATTCCAGCAGATATTGAACGTGTAGCCATTACAGTTACAATTCATGATGCTGTAACACGTTCTCAAAACTTTGGTCAAGTTTCCAATGCCTTTGTACGTGTTTTGAATGAAGAAAGTGGTGTAGAACTTATGCGCTACGATCTAACTGAAGAATACTCAATTGAAACTGCTATGGTTGTTTGTGAACTTTACAGACACGGCACTGAATGGAAATTCAATGCAATCGGCAGCGGATTCCAAGGTGGCTTAGCAGCACTTTGTCAAAATTACGGACTTGATGTTTAATCATAAAACGGAGGTAGTTCAATGAGTATTAATCTTGTAAAAGGTCAAAAAATAGACTTAACTAAAGGTGCAGCTGGTCTTTCTAAGATCATGGTCGGATTAGGCTGGGACCCTGTAGCACAAAAAAGTGGTGGACTCCTTGGTGGTCTATTCGGTGGCGGTACACCAGATATAGATTGTGATGCGTCTGCAATTTTATTAGATGCTAATAACAAACTTACAAACAAAAGTAATTTAATTTACTTTGGCAACCTTAAAAGCCCAAACAACAGTGTTATTCACCAGGGTGATAACCTAACAGGCGATGGCGATGGTGATGATGAGCAGATCATGCTTGACCTAAGTGCAATTGCTGGTGATGTTCAAAAAGTTGTTTTCGTAGTTAACATCTACGATTGTGTTAAACGTAGACAAGATTTTGGTATGATTCAAAATGCCTTTATTCGTGTAGTTGACATGGGTAAAAACAGTGAGTTATGTAAGTTTAACTTAACAGATGATTACGCTGGAAAAACATCTCTACTGGTTGGTGAAATCTACCGTAACGGCAGCGAGTGGAAATTCGGTGCGGTTGGTCAAGGTACCAATGATGGGTCT
>Ga0070724_10001203_pt1 | contig 15846 bp, 13 predicted proteins | sample tdDd001_FD_67278 | JGI IMG/M metagenome (GOLD analysis project Ga0070724, IMG submission 67278) | Marine sediment microbial communities from the Atlantic coast under amendment with organic carbon and nitrate - tdDd00.1 | ecosystem: Environmental > Aquatic > Marine > Coastal > Sediment | place... | reverse complement strand
GGACCTTTATCAGCTGTATTAATCTCTTATGCAAAAGGAAATGAAAGAATTGTTCCACTTGTAGATGAGTTCTTAGCTCAAACTGGACTTCCAAAAGCTGCTTTATTTACTGCACTTGGTAGAACTGCTGCTAGAATGATTCAAGCAAGAGCTATTGCTAAACATGGATTAGAAGCATTTAATACTTTAATTGAGAACTTAAAAGTTGACCAAGATACTTATACTTCTTATAAAATTGATAAAGATTTAGAGTATAAAGGAAGATTTATTGGTGATGTTCCAAGAGGTATGTTGTCTCACTGGATTAGAATCAAAAATGGTGTGGTTGAAAACTATCAAGCAGTTGTTCCATCAACTTGGAATGCAGGACCAGTAGATTCATTAGGACAAATTGGACCTTATGAAGCTAACTTAGTTGGGTTAAAAGTTCAAGATGTATCTCAACCATTAGAGATTATTAGAATTATTCATAGTTTTGACCCTTGTATTGCTTGTGCAGTTCATGTAATGGATAAAAAAGGTAATGACTTAGGAGTTTACAAAGTAGACCCTATTTATGGATTATCTTGCTAAGGAGTAGGTCATGATTAAAAAACATTATGAGTTCTCATCTTGGCTTAGATTAACTCACTGGATTAGAGTTGTTGCGATTATAATTTTAACTTTTACAGGTTTTTATATCGCAATTCCATTTATTTCATCTGCACTTAATCAAGGTGAACCAAATAATTATCTATATGCTTTAATGAGATCGTGGCATATTATCTTTGGGTTTGTTTTAATTGCAGTTACTATTGGAAAATTTTATCTATTTATCTTTGATAGACAAAGTAAGATTGAAAGAGCATCTTTTAAAGACTTTATAAGTCCTAAGATGTGGATTAAACAGATTAAATACTATATGTTAGTTGGAAAACACCCACATTTAAAAGGTGTTTATAATCCACTGCAGTTTATTGCATATATGGGTATTTATGCGGCGATTATTTTGATTTGTATTACCGGATTGATTTTACATATGCATGTTTATCATGAAGGTTTTGGTGGAATGATATTTGATATTTTAAGACCTTTAGAAGTAATGCTTGGTGGTCTTGCATGGGTTAGACAGCTACACCATATTGCTATGTGGGTGTTTATTATCTTTTTACCAATTCATATTTACCTTTCTGTGTTTAACTCAGTATACGGAAAAAGTGGAGCTATGGACTCTATTGTATCTGGTTATAAATGGGAAGATGAGAAAGAAGAAAAGAAAAAATGAATATATTAATACTAGGAATAGGAAATATCCTATTCCAAGATGAAGGAATAGGGGCTCACTTTATTCATTATTTAGATGAAAAGTATGAGTTTGTATCAGAAGATAATAGTGTAAGTATTGTTGATGGTGGAACATTAGCTCAAAGGTTAATCCCTGAGATTGTTAAATATGATGAGGTTATTGTAGTTGATTGTATTGATGCTGATAACTCAAAAGCTGGAGATGTATATTTCTTTGATTATAAAAAAGCTCCATCATATATCAACTGGCAAGGAAGTGCCCATGAAATTGAGATGCTTCAAACACTAAATATGATTGATATGAATAAAGATTTACCAACTACAAATGTTTTAGGTGTAATTCCTAAAAGAGTTGCTGATGATACTACTTTTGAGCTAAGTGATGAGATAATCAATGCTGTTAAAGTTATGGAAAATGTTGTAATTAAACATTTAGATACTATAAATGTTGAAATGAAAATAAAAAATCCAGATACTACAATTGAGCATATATCACAAATTTCGTTCAAAAGGGATATTATTAATGGTCCTACAATTTAAATTTAAATACCTATCAAGTGATAAAACACTTGCAAAATTCTTACACAACACAGTCAAAGATTTTGACTGTGATTTTAAAATACTTCAAGACTTAGATTATGTTTATTTGTTTTTAGAAGCGAACGAGCAAACTGTAGAAGCTTTTTCAAACGCATTATCGACAAACTTACCAATGTCTTTATATTATTATGAACTAAGTGTTGATGTTGTTAAAAGAATGCCATCAAATGAAACTATGGATTTAACTCAAGATAAACTTATCTCTTTTAGTCCAGCTACTTTAAAAGAAGTAGAAGATATAAATAGCAAAGATTATTACAATGCTTTTAAATCTTACAAAGTAAGTGATGGCTTTGTAAAAGATGCTGTTTTTGTTTTTGATGGAGTTGAAGAAAAATCTTCAAAAGCTTTATTTGAAAAAATTGCTAAGTTAATCGATGAAGATAAGAAAATCAAAATCAAAACTTTAAGTGGTGAATTTGTATTTTCTAAACTAAAAAACTTAGATGAATCAGATGAACTTCTTGCAACTAATTTGATGAAATTATCTTCATTGGTAGTTGAGAATAAAACAGATGTTGTTGCTCTTGCAAGTATAGAGAAACCAAAAGTTGAGTTTAAAGTAAATGAGATATATAAAGTAAAAAATAATATTTCTAAAACTCATGTTGATATTAGATATGCAAATGACTTAATATTATTTTTATTATCAAAAGAGCTTCAAGATTATAATATCGATTTTTTAGATGTTCAAAATAATGACACACAGTTTGATTATTTTTTAGATGTAAAAGAAGAAAATCAAAGAGAAGATTTTTTGGATATTCCAAAGGTAAAATGTTTTGAAGATAAAAAAATATTTATTGAGTCAAACTCATATCCTAAAAACTTAGATCTAATTTACAATAAATTTGAAGAAAAAAATAAATCTCAATTTATGACAGTTTTAGCCGAAAACAATATCTTTGATAAATCAATTGTTAATTTTTATATGAGTACAAAACATGATGATGGCTTATCTTTTTATAGTGATAAGTTTGATGGTTTTGTAGATATTGTAAAACCATTTTATTTTCCAAGAAGTATTGAAGAGCTTTTTGAACAGTTGCAAAAAGACGAAGTAGGGAAGAGATTAGTTCAAAACTACAAAGAAAAATTCTCTGATATATATGAAGAAGCAATAAATAGTGATATTTCTAATATAAATATAAAATCTTTCTACTCGTACTGGAAAATTGCAAAGATTGTTTTAGGCTTTAAAAATGATATTCTTACAAATGCAGGAGAATGTCTACTAGAAAAAGGGCCTAGAGTTGACTATAAACTTTCACTTCATGAAAAGATGTATGAAAGAGAGTTTGATTTTGTAAGACTTATAAAATCTGCTATGAGTTTTAAACTTGCTGGTGTTGAGGAAGAGACTATTTCACTTGGTTATATAGAAAGTCTTGCTCATTTTATAGCTAGTGAAGTAGATGATATCCACTCAGCTCACGAAGTAGATGGGGTTAGTTTATGTGGTGATATGTTTACATATGATATATTTACTAAATTAGTTGAAAAAAGTATTACTAAGAACTTCAAGTTATATTACAACAGGGAGTTTGTAATACAGAAATAGAAGAGGTTAAATGGTTAGTTTCAAAGTTGAAGTAAAAGGAATTGTACAAGGTGTTGGCTTTCGACCTTATGTGTATAATTTGGCTTCAAAATATGATATAAAAGGGTGGGTTAACAATGATGATAAAGGAGTAAATATTCTTCTTTATTCATCAGAAAATTCTTGTGAAAAGTTCATAAAAGAACTAAAAGAAAACCCACCAGTTCTTGCAAAAATAGACTCAATAAATATTGAAAAAATAACAGACTCAAAAGAGTATAAAAGCTTTGAAATTATTCAAAGTCAAACTACAAATAGCAAATCTACAATTATCTCACCAGACATGGCAGTATGTCAAGATTGCATCGATGATATAAATGATAAAAACAATTTTAGACATAATTATGCTTTAACAAACTGTACCAACTGTGGTCCAAGATACTCTATAATAAAAACAGTTCCTTACGATAGATGTAATACTTCAATGAGTGAATTTGAACTTTGTCCTAAATGTAAAAAAGAGTACGAAAATCCTAGTAATAGAAGATACCATGCACAACCAGTTTCTTGTGAAGTTTGTGGTCCAAAAGTAACTTTGTATAATAAAAACAATGTTGCAGTAAGTGAAGATTTAGAAGCTATAAAAGCTATAGCTACTTTGATAAATGAAGGTAATATAGTTGCAATCAAAGGACTAGGTGGTTTTCATTTAATGTGTGATGCAACAAATGCTAAAACTGTAGAAGAATTAAGAGTTAGAAAAAGTAGAGCAAAGAAGCCATTTGCTGTTATGTTTGAAAATATACATGGTATTAACTCTTATACAGATATTACTACAAGAGAAAAAGAGTTCTTAGACTCAAAAGAAAAACCAATTGTGCTTGTAAAAAAAGCAGAAACTTCAGATATTTGTGAAAGCGTAGCTCCTGATGTTGATAGGCTTGGGTGCTTTATAGCTTATACACCACTACATCATCTACTTTTTAGATATTTAAACAATCCATTGGTTGCAACAAGTGCAAATTTAAAAGATGAACCAATCATTAGATTTAAAGATGAGATATTAGAAAAGCTTGGAAATGTCGTGGATTTTGTTCTTGATTTTAATAGGGATATTGTAAATGCTTGTGATGATTCTGTTATACAAGTTGTGAACAATAATATTAGTAAATTAAGAAATGCAAGAGGTTATGCTCCAACACCTTTAAGACTAAAAAATAAGGTAGAGAAAAGAGTATTAGCTCTTGGTGCAAATCAAAAATCTACTATTGCCTTAGCCTTTGAAAATAATTTAATTTTATCTCCTCATATTGGAGATTTAAACTCTATAGAAGCTGTGGAATACTTCACTAGAACTATTGACACTTTTAAAAGGTTTTATGACTTTGAAGCTGATATTATAGTTTGTGATAAACACCCAAATTATGAGAGTGTAAAATGGGCAAAAATGCAAGGGGTTGAAGTAGTTCAAATCCAACATCATTATGCTCATATTTTATCTTCTATGGCAGAGTATAATCTTAAGAAAAAGGTATTAGGTTTTGCCTTTGATGGAACAGGTTATGGTGATGATGGAAGTATCTGGGGTGGAGAAGTATTTGTATGTGATAACAAAGAGTATGAAAGAGCTTATCATCTAAAACAGTTCAAACTTCTTGGCGGAGAGAAAGCTGTAAAAGAACCCAAAAGAATAGCTTTATCAATGCTGTTTGATATATATACATTAGATGAAGTATTAGCTCTAAATAATAACGTAACAAAAGCTTTTAGTGATAGTGAAATAAAACTTATGTTTACTATGTGGCAAAGAGCTTTGAATGCTCCTCTTACTAGCTCAATGGGAAGATTATTTGATGCAGTTGCTAGTATTGCTAATCTTGCTCATGTTCAAAGTTATGAAGGTGAAACAGGTCTTGCAATTGAACAAAACTATGACAGCTCTATAGTTGATACATACTCTTATTCTATAGAAGATGGAGTAATAAATATGGATAATATGATAAAGCAGATGCTGCAAGATAATGAGCAAAAACTAATATGTTCTAAGTTTATAAATACTCTATCAAATCTTATAATACATATCTCAAAAAGACATAATGATCTAGAAATAGTTATGAGTGGAGGAGTATTTCAAAACAAAACACTACTAGAGCTTGTATGTAAAAAACTACAAAAAGAAAACAAAACTTACTACTATTCTAAAGAGATTCCTTTAAATGATGGAGGAATTTCTGTAGGTCAAATCTACCACGTAATCTAAAATTTTATTAGAGACTTTCTAAATAGAGTAGGGCTATTTAGGAAATCTTACTTACTCTTATAACTTTTATTTCTATTATAAAAACTTTAAAATCATATAAAATATAAATCTTTCTAAAGTAGTGTAAAAATTACTTGAAACTAAAACTTAAAGGTATAACAAAATGGGCTTACTTAAGATATCTAAAGAGTATAATAAAGTGTATGAAAATACTCTGAATGAACTACATATAGGCTTCTGTGAAAAAAATAATTTTTTGAAAAAATGAGTAGAAAACAAAACTTTTAAATCGTCCTCTTTTTAATACTATTTTTATTACATACTGTATAATAAAAATAGTATTAAAAACTTTACATACTTTTACATAAAATGTAATCTAAATTTTACTATGTTAGAATTACGAAAAATTTTTGCAAGGTAAATTATGATTAAGACTACTCATGAGATTTCAAATGAAGATGGATACATTAAATATAATCTATTTGAAATTCACCCAGATTTAGAAGCAATTATTGCTGAAGACTATCACACATATGGAACAGACAAATTTGAAAAAGAACAATACTGTGAAGATATGTATAAAAAGAATTTTTATGATAAGTATGATGAAGTTGCTTACAAAGAAGTTTATGAAAAATATATCAATAATGAAAAGTTCAAAGAGAAAGCTATGTTTGTTTATAGTGTTATTGATTATGAAAAATATAAGCAATTCGTAGAGTTAAATCCAGAAATTCAAAACCCAAATGAGCTTACTATTACTTATTCTATTTTAGATAGTTCAGGTGTAAGAGTTCAAATGTATAACATAGCAATCTCTGATATTGCTTTTGTATTTTAGTTATTTTATTTATTAAAATATAAATTTAATATGAAAAATGATTGTTTGAAATTTTAATTCAAATAATTATTTTTCTTCAATATGTTTAAAAGTAATTTCTATTCCTAACTTTAATAAATCTAATTTAATAATTTTTGCTCTCTTCTGTTTTACCCTTTAATTTCTCAAGTTTTAAATTTTGTGACGTAAATTGTGACGCAAAAAAAGTAAAATGTTTGTATGAATAATTAATTAAAGAAAGGTAGATAGCTATGATAGTAAATTCAAATAGTACTATAAATCAAATGATACAAAAGGTTCAAGAAAAAGCAAAATCTTATGAACCTAATGAGAGTCAAAAAACATCTAATATTCCAAAAGAAAATTTTGAAAAGAACAATGAATCAGCTGATAGGTATAATTTTTTAACAGCCAATGGTTGGTTAGATAATTCTCCAATAGTAAAAGATGAAAAATTAAACACTGCATTTAGAGGTTATGTTGATAACATGAGTCATGAAGATTTTCGGTCTTTATTAATTATCATTTCTTCAGACTTTTTGCCACAGCTTGTACAAAATGACAATGGAGAGGTTGTAAATGGTTCATCTCTAAAAAATCCAGATATAGAACTCGCTTCTTTTCAAGTATAGAGAACTATTTTATAAATAAATATAAAGAACTAGAACCAAATGTAGCTAAATATGGAGGGAATGCTACTGAAACACTTAATACGGTAACAAATATTTTAGATTTTTTTCAAAACTATGAATCAAAACAACAAGAAAATCAATATGTAGTTTTAGGGCAAAAAAGTTAGTCTTTATAGGCAGTTTAAAAAAGGCTTATTATGCGTTACAGGTCATGAATTTAACTTTTATACAAAAGTTAAAATTCACATTTGAGCAGTTGACCTTACGCTTTAAGCATTTAGTTTTAATCTAAGATATACTTTGTATTTTAATTTATCTAGTTTTACAGATAATTCTTCGATATCTTTAGCTTCTAGTTTAATTAGCATTTTTTTGTAGTTTCTGATTTTCTCATCAGTAATATCTACAATTAATAAATCTTTACTAGAGAATGAATCGCATTTTACAGCACTTATCATCTCATCAATACTTTCTCTACTTACTTTTTTGTATAGTTTTCCATTTCTGTGGTAAACTTTGTCAAAATAACCTTGTTCTTCGAAACTCATTTATTCTCCTTTCGTATGTTGAGATTTATTTTATCTAAACTAGCTTAAAGAGTTAAAAAAGTTTTACCTAAGTATTATTTATACTTACTACATAAAAATGAGTGTTTATTTTGTTCACAAACTTGCTTTTCAACTTCTGGGTCTATAGTTTTGTTTGTTACACATTCAGCTAAAATTTTTTCTTCTTCAAGTTTTAGTTTTTTATTGTCTTTGGCGATTTTATCACCCTCTTTAAAAAAGTAATTCTTCCCATTTTTAATTAAATCTGTTAATGTCTTCTTTGTAGTTACTAAACCTTGGAAATACTCTGTTTGTGTGTATCTATTAATTTCTTTTTCAAGAGCTTGTATACTTTTTTGTATATCTTTATATCTATCTGAATCTTCACTATACTCTTCTAATTCAAACTCTTTGTAAATTAGCTCTTGAGAATAGTTGCTATAATTTTTTTGATATGCTTCAATATACTTATCAATAGCTTTTGATGATTCTTCAAAACTAATAATAGCTGATGTAAGTTCATTTAAATCTTTTGTTCTTTTATTCATTAGCTCTTTGATATCTTTTATCTTTTCTACTTTGTTAATACAAGCTTGTAGTTGTTGAGCTGTTAGTTTTTGAGGTTTTTCTTGTGCAAATAGAAAGCTTGATGATAAAATTGATATAAGAGCTATTTTTGTGATAGTTTTTTGATTCATGTTTAATACTTCTAAAAGAGATTTTTTAGGAGTGTACTCTTTTAAAAGTTAAACTTTAATAATTAGATATCTAGAAGATTTATATTCTCAGGCTTACCAAAGTAGTAACCTTGTGAGTAGTCAACTCCAAGATTGTTTAGGATATTAAATATCTCTTCATTTTCAACATACTCAGCTACTGTTTCAATATTTTGTTTTTTAGCAAACATTACAATAGTTTCTATGATGTTTCTACTAAATTCATCTTTTGCTATATTTCTTACTAAACTACCATCTATTTTTAAAATATCTGGTTCAAATTTTAGAAGTCTTTCAAAGTTAGAGTACCCAGTACCAAAATCATCAATAGCGATTCTTACACCCATCTTTTTAACTTTTTTGATAAATCTTCTAATAACATTGAAATTTTTAACTTGTTCGTCTTCTAATAGCTCAAAAACAATCCTATGGGCATCATCTTTGTGAGATTCTAAAAGCTCATAAAGAATTCTTCTTGTCTCTTCTTTTTCTATATCAACAGAGGATAGGTTAATTGAAAGTTTTGTATTTATCTGCTCTAGTATTTTGAATGAGTTTTCTAAAACCCTATGTGTGATTTTATTGTAGTAGCTACCTTTTTTAGATATATCTAAAAATAGTGCAGGGGATAATACTACACCTTTTTCATCTACTAGTCTTACTAATGATTCATACTTTTCAATTTCACCTGTTTTATTGTTAATAATAGGTTGGAAGTAAGATACAATTTTATAGTTATCTAAAGCAATTTTTACCATCTTCATAACTTCTATGTTTTTCTTAGCTTCTACATGTTCTTTGATTGAGTAATCATTTGCAAAGTTAATCATCTCTTTTTTTACTATTGCTTCATCTAAACCACATTTTGCATCTTCATACAGGTGCATTTTTCCAAATGAGTAACTTACAATAATATTTAAATCATACTCTATATCATCAATAACTAAAATAGAGTCTTTTACATTTTGAATAAAGTTGTTTATATAACTATTTAGGTTTAATTCTGTTTTTGAAAAAGTAAAGAAGTCTGTTAGTAGTGCAAACTGTCCATTACCAATATTATAAATGTTTTCAAAGATATATTCATTAGGTAGATAATCTAATAGCTTTTCTCCAAAAGCATTTTCAATCTTATTTACAATATCTATGTTGTAAAATTTATCAATCATATCAAACTCTTCTATTTGAAGTAATAGAAGTAAAGATAGATTATTTTGATCAATCTCATCCATTAGGTTTCTTTTATCACTTTGAATAGTAGTAATATCACTTTTTATATTGATATACTCTATTACTTCACCTTTTGAAGATAATATGGGCTTCATTGATGTTTTAACGTAATAAGTTTTCCCTGTTTTAGATATATTTTTTGTTACACCAGACCACTCTTTTTTCTCATCTTTTATAGTTTTCCATAAGCTGTCGTTTATTTTTTCTGATTGGTTTGGATGATTTATTATGCTGTATGGTTTTCCAATTAACTCTTTTTTTGTATATTCTGATACTTTACAGAAGTTGTCATTTACGTAAGTAATTAAACCTTCATTGTCTATTTTTGAGATGATTGTATTTTTATCAATAGCATCTTGGTATTGTTTTAGTACTTTTAGGCTTTTTTTTATTTTCTTATTTTTATTTTTTGTTTTTACTTTTTTTAGTGATTTTGAAAGAATTGCTAAAAACTCATTTTCTTCTAATGGTTCAAAAAGGAATCCATCAATACCTAAATTGATTGATTTTATTAAATTCTGAGGATCATTTGTATTTGAGTGTATTATAGAGATTAGCTTTTTCTTTGATTTTTTCATTTGGCTTATCATATCAAATGTACATAATGAAGAATCATTTATATCTGATATAACTATATCTACTTCGTTTGTATTGAAATAATTAAGAGCTTTTTGTGTATTTGAAAATAAAATAATATTATTAAAAAAGTTATTAAAGAACTCAAGTTCTTTAGATTTACTTTTTTTCTTTGATGATATAAATAGAACAGTTAGATTTTTTGAAACTTTTTTTATCTTATTTAAATCTAAACTACTCATTATATCTCCTAAAATAATTTTAATGAAACATAATATAATAAAGAAAATAATAAAAAGATTTATTGAGAAGAGTTTTAGGTAAGATTTTGAAAAGATTCACATATATATGAAAATAATTTCATATATATGTTTGTTATTTAGTTAAAAAGATTCCCACTGATCATCATTTGAAGATTTTTCTTCTTTTATAGTTGATTCAATATTTTTGCTTTCTTCAAAAGAAGGTTTGTTATCTTTTTGTTTTACTTCTTTTTTTGCTTTTACTTCATGTTTACCTTTAAACTCTTTTTTATCTGCATTCTCTACTACTTCACTTGCAATAGTTGATGTATCTAATGCAATCTCTTTTGTTTGAGTTGCAATTGTTGCATTTTGTTGAGTTTGTTGATCTAGAGAGTTAATGGCATCATTTATTTGAACTATACCTTCTTGTTGCTCTTGAGCAGCTACTGTTACATCAGAGATTAAATCTATAGTTTCATTGATATTTGATTTTAGTGTTGAATATCCTTCAATCATATCATCTGCAATATTTTTCCCTTCATTTGCTCTTTGTGTTGCATCTTCTACAAGATTCTTAATCTCTTTTGCTGCTTCTGAAGATCGTGATGCTAGGTTTCTAACCTCTTGAGCTACCACCGCAAAACCTTTTCCTGCTTCTCCTGCTGTTGCTGCTTCAACTGCTGCGTTTAATGATAGAATATTTGTTTGAAATGCAATTTGATCAATAACAGAAATAGCTTCATTTATAGATGAGACTTTTTCATTTATATTATCCATTGCTTGAGTTGTTTTAGTTGCAAGATTTTCACCTGAGTTTGCGGAGATAGTTACATCATTTGCTAAAAGGCTCATTTTTGTAATTTTATCAGTAGATAATGTAATATTACTAGTAATCTCTTCTAAAGCTGCTGCTGTTTCTTCAAGGGATACTGCTGCTGCATTTGAACTATTATTTAATGTATCTACATTTTCAAGTAGTATTTTTGAACTATTGTTTAGTGTTAAACCATTTGCTTTATTTTCAATTAACATTTGAGTAATTGATACTCCAAGTGAGTTTACTCCATTTGCAAGTTTTTCTAAATGATTTTTAATTCCTTTAGTGTCAACTTTATTTAAGTAGTTATATTTTGTAAACTCTTCTAATACATCTAAAATATTATCTATATTCTTTTCTAGGTTATCTCCCATTTTATTTAAAACATTTTTTAATTCTTTTAGTGCTGGGTTAGAAACTTCTGTATGAATTCTTTGGTATAAGTCACCTTTTTCAAACTCATTTAACACTTGAACAGTTTCATTTATTATAGCTCTATCCTCTTCAATACCTTTTTGTGCTATTTTAATATTTTCATTTACAACTTGAGACATAATCCCAAACTCATTTTTTGAATCATTTTCTAATAACTTAACATCTTTTACTTCTCTATTTAGATATTTAAAGAATGATATAAGTCCTTCTTGGAACTCTTCGATTTGTTTATTGATATCTCTAGGAATTGTAAATCCTAAAACTAAAATAATTGCAATTACTATAAGTGAAATTATTTGAATAGCTAGTTGTAGGTTATAGTTTGTATCAGCAACATTAGGTCCAATTGTATCTTGGTCTTTTTTAATTGATAGCTTTACCTCTTCTGCAATAGAAGCAATATCAGGTCCAATTGTATTTAATTTGTTGATTAATTCATTTCTTTTATAGATTACCTCAATAATATTTTTTAAACCATTTTCATAAATATCAATTAATGTAATTGCTTCTTTTAATTGACTGATTCTAACTTTGTTTTGAATTGTAGATTCAATAGATTTTATATTTTGTTTTAATATTGAGAACTCTTTTTTTATTCTTAACTTATCTTCACTACTATTAGAAATTAAAAATTTTGTTGTATATAGTCTTGCAAGAAGTAGGGTTCTAATACCCTTTGCTGTTTCAAGTGCTGCGATTGTATCTTCATCTTGATGTGCCGTGTTCATAACAGATGTTAGTAACTGTTCTATTTTTTTACCATTAACATCTAGGTTATTAAAAACTATGTTATTTCTAATATTCATATACTCAATTACACCTTGAAAGTTCTTTTTATACTCTAATAAATTTATTGATAACTCTTTTACCAAAGGTGATCTTGAAGGTTTTTGTATCTCTTTTAAAGCTATATTTATATATTTTTCAGTCTCTTTAAAATAGTGGTTAAACTCCTCAATATCTTTTTGAGATGTTGTTTTAAGGTAGTCTTTTACATTCATTCTAATCATAAGCATATTAGCTTGAACTCTACTTGCTAAAACTGTATCCTTTGCCATTTCTCTATAATTTGTAAAACCATCTGAAGCTTTATTAACACCAAATATACTGTAACAAGCTAGTGCTATAATAAGCACAGCAATAACTAAAAATGAAACTATAAGTTTTATTCTTATAGAAGTATTATTCATTTATCTTATCTCCCTTATAAATTTAGATTATATTTTAATATATTAATGATAACAACTCTCACTATTAAAGTTATAATCCTCGTTATATTTTTAAATATGACAACAAGTGTCATTTTAGGATTTAATTATAATGTATTAGATTATTTATATTTTAAAATTATAATTAATTTGTAATAAATTACAAAATAGTTACATATTAATTTAACTTAAGTTTAGTTAAAATGATTTGTTTTAAATTTAAGGAGGAACATGAGTTCATCAAGATTTACTAGATTTGGTTTTATTCTTGCAGCAGTTGGTTCAGCTGTAGGATTAGGTAATGTTTGGAAATTCCCTTATGTTACTGGAGAGTATGGTGGTGGTGCATTTGTATTAGTTTACCTAATTACAGCACTTTTTGTTGGAGTATTTGTATTAATTGCAGAATTACTTATTGGTAAGCTAGGAAGAAGTGACGCTGTTACTATGTTTGAAAGCTTAGCCGTTAAGAAGAAAAACCTTTGGAAGTATGCCGGGTTTATAGTAGTTGTGCCATTAATTATCCTATCTTACTACTCTGTTGTTATTGGATGGATTTTCCACTATATTGCACTGTCTTTACAAGGTTTACCTTCAACTGTTGAGCAATCAAAAGATATCTTTATGACATTATTAACAACTGATGTTCAAACGCAACTTATGTACCACACTGTTGTATTTGTATTAGTTACTGCAATTATCTTAAAAGGTATCAAAGATGGTATTGAGAAGATTAATAAGATTTTAATGCCCCTATTAGCTCTTATTTTATCAGTATTATTTGTTTACTCTGCAACAATTGATCAGAGTTTCTCAAAAGCTGTTCACTTTATGTTTGATGCAGATTTTTCAAAGTTAAGCTCTGAAGCAGTTATTGTAGCTATTGGACAAGCATTCTATACATTATCATTAGGTATGGGTATTATTATTACATATGCAGCTTCTTTACCAAAAGATGCAAATATCGTAAAATCATCAATTTTAATTTCAATCATTGATACAATGGTTGCACTTGTTGCTGGTTTAATTATCTTTACTTTATTATTTGATAAAGGTGCAGAGTCAACTAAAGGTGCTGGTTTAGTATTTATTTCATTACCTTCTGTATTTTATGAGTTTGGTTCAATTGGTTCTGTATTAGCTTTATTATTCTTTGTAGCTATTGCATTTGCTGGGGTTACATCAGCTATTTCAATGTTAGAACCAATGGTATCTTACTTTGTAAATAGATTTAACTACTCAAGAGTTAAAGCTGCTATGATTTGTGCTATTTTCTTCTATGTATTAGGTATTGCAGCATTATTATCAAATATTGGTGATTACTCGGCAATGTTAAAAGTAGGTGAAAAAGGACTATTTGACTGGTTAGACTTTGTATGTTCAACTATTTTAGTACCAGTTGGTGGTATTTTAGCAGTAGTATTTATTGGTCATTTCATGGATAAAAAACAAGTTGAAGGTGAGTTAGTTCCACTAATGGGTGAGACTTTAACTTCAATTTGGTTCTTCATGGTTAGATATGTGATTCCTATTGCATTAATCATTGTAATTTTAAATGAAACTGGAATTTTTAAATTCTAATAATATAGTTTAAAATCAATGAATTATAAAAGGGATGAGGGTTTACTCTCATCCCTTTTTTGTTATAATTGAAAAAAATATTAGGGGTTTATTATGGTAAACTCAACTGATGAAAACTGGCAAAATGGTTCATATCTAAATGAAAAGAACCTAAAAGAGTTATTTGAACAAAGGGTTAAAACCTTTGAACCTGTAAAAGACTTCAAACTAAATACTGTAAATTTAAAAGATATAAACCTTGTAAACAAAGGCCATCATGAAGGCTATAAACTTCATAATTGTGATTTTTATAAGGCTGATTTTACAAATGCTCACTGTTTTAAAGTGGACTTTTCTGGTTCATCTTTAATGAAAGCAAACTTTACAAATGCTAATTTACACTTCGCAAACCTAAAAGGTTGTAATCTTTTAGGAACAAACTTCAAACATGCAAAACTTGAAAATGTTATATGGGATGATGAAATACTTCAAGAAGTCCAAGCTAATAATGCAAAAAGCTTTGAAGAACAAATAGATTACTATCAACAAGCTGAAGAGATATATAGAAATCTAAGACGAACTTGTGAGGCTGATGGTTTATTTGAAACTGCTGGATATTTCTTTCAAAAAGAGATGAGAATGAGGCGTATGCAAATGCCAAAATACTCTTCACGAAGAGCAGTCTCAAAAATAGTTGACTTTGCTTGTGGTTATGGTGAGAGACCCCTTAGGATTATTTTGATTAGTACTATGATTATTGTTACTTTTGCATTTATATTTTTCTTTACAGGGCTTAGTTATGGGGATGAAAGTGTAGTATTTTCAACTCATAACAGTCTAAATGAAAACATCTATGACTTTTTAAACTCATTTTACTTTTCAGTAGTTACTTTTACTACATTGGGTTATGGAGATGTTTTACCTATTGGAATATCTAAACTATTTGCAGGAATAGAAGCCTTACTTGGTGGATTTATACTTGCTTTATTTGTAGTTGTTTTTGTAAAGAAAATGACAAGGTAGTATTAAAACTCACAAAAGTGAGCTTTAAAATATAAATAAAAATATATAGATTGATACACCCATAATAGATGTGATTGTAAGTGCTGCAAAAATTGCTTTTGCTATTTTTTTATGTTTTGTATTTTTAAAGTTTGAATATCCATTTGATTTATACTCTTTATATGAGCTAATAAATAAATATAACCATCCTGCTACTGCTAAAATAGCAATAATTATATGTACAATTAGAAACATAAATAAAAAGTCATATGAAATAGATGACTCTTTTGCATACTCTAAAAAACCACCAGTTAATCTTACACCAATTTCAAAAACTAAAACTAAAACAAGT
>Ga0070724_10001199_pt1 | contig 15888 bp, 12 predicted proteins | sample tdDd001_FD_67278 | JGI IMG/M metagenome (GOLD analysis project Ga0070724, IMG submission 67278) | Marine sediment microbial communities from the Atlantic coast under amendment with organic carbon and nitrate - tdDd00.1 | ecosystem: Environmental > Aquatic > Marine > Coastal > Sediment | place... | reverse complement strand
GACTTGCTCTGTGAAACAAATCTCCTGTATGTATAATATAATCTGGTTTTATCTCTTTGATTTGATTTACTACTTGAGTAAAGGCATCATAAAAATCAGCTTCCCTTTGATTTACATTGTTTTCATCTAAAATATCTAAATCATTGAAGCCTAAGTGAGTATCTGAAAAGTGAACTATTTTCAAGTTTGTTCCTAATGTTAGGTTTTTGGGTATTATAGCATTATTGATTGATATAAATATTAGTTTAAAGGTATTTTATTTATAATTAAATAACTATATAATTATAATATATCAAAAGGGAGAATAGTTAATTTGGCAAAAAGAATTAAATTTGGAGATATAATAGAAATTAAAACATCCAAAGGTTATGGATATATGCAATATACTCATAAAGATAGTATGTTGGGTAATTTAGTAAGAGTATTTAAAGGTATATATATAAAACCATTAGAAGACTTACAAGTATTAGAAGACAAAGAAATTCAATTTACTACCTTTTTCCCCTTACAAACTGCTGTTAACCAGAACATTGTAACTGTTATTGCTAATAAAAAAGTAAGAAAAGACTTACAACCTTTTCCTCTTTTAAAATCAATGCTTGCGCAAGATAAAGAAACTTGGAAAGCTAAAAGTTGGGAGTTATGGGACGGAGAAAAAGTTATAGGTTTGATTAGACCTCCTTTGACTCAAGAACAAATTAATTTACCCATAAGTGAAGTTATAAATGATACTTTACTAATTGAAAGAATTGATAGTGGGTGGACAACAAAACTAGACCTGTCAATTTAACTAAAAAATAAATAAATTGTAAAAACTAATAGTAAAAAATTCAAAACATAAAAAGCCCTCTTATCAAAAATAGAAGCAAAAGAAACTATCATATAGATTACAAAAAACCAAAGAGCTGTACTAACACTAAAACTATTAAATTTATGGGAAAAAAATAAAATCAAATACTTATCAAACAATCCACCATATCCAATAAAATGCAAAAACAACTCCAATGGGTAAAAAATAGTAAAAGCCAATGTAATTATTGGAGATAGTAACTGTTCATAGCTCGTAGTATCAAAAAAGTAGTGAACCATTGGATTCATAGCAAAATATATCCAGAAGTTAAAAAGTAATAGTTGTACAAACCAACTTTTTATATCTTTGAAATACTGAATAAATAAAAATATATAAAACACTCCAAATATTGAAAACCATAAAGATAAAGAAAAGAGATACTTTGGAAATAGTGCCACTATTATTAGAAGAACTAAAAATAGATTTGTAAAAGAAAATAGCTTTATATTATTTCTAAGTAAATACAAACCAAAAGCCATCATCACAAAGGCTCTGAAAAGTGAAGGGACAATATCTGTTAATAGTACATATAAAAAAAGTAAAAACATTACCATAATAAGTACATCATATTTTATATTTCTATATGGGAAATATCTAGTATGAAAGTAACTATAAGGGAAATACAAAATCCAATAAATTATAAAAGAAAGAATACCAAGATGAAAACCACTCAAGGCCATCAAATGGGATATTCCATAGTTCGCACAAATATCTCTTAACTCTTTTGAAATAGGTACTGCAAAAAACAAAGCCCGAAAAAGTTCTTTGTTCATTTCGTTATAATGTTGTGAATCACTATAATTTATTAAGGTTTGCGATACAGTAGGCTCTATGAAGAGTTTTTCATAATAAATTGTCTTTGTATAAAAACCTTTTAGAAAATCAAAAAAATCTATTCTTTTTGTTAAAAAAGCAATATTTATATAGTCTTTTTGTGTAATTTCGTCAATTTTTTCAAAATTTGTAAAAAAAGTAAAATCATTATTTTTCAATTTTAGTACATAATAGTTTTCTTTTTCATATATATTTAAAACCTCTACTCTTGTTTCATATATTTCTTCATATACTAATTCTTGATATTTCCAATAATATATAGATAAATTAATGCAAAAGATAAATAATATTGTTAGTACAAAAATTGACAAATTACTGTACTCTTTAACCCACTTAATAATCATAAATATTATTATACAAAAAAGAAGATTATATGTTATACTCTTAAACTTAGCTTTATTATACACCAAAAAAGGAGCCGATATGAGTGAACAGCTGGTTTTAGGTCCTTTATTATCATTAGAGAATGATAATAAATATGTTGTGTGTTTTTTAAGTAAAACTAACCAAGAATATTCTGTTATGTTCAATGACAAAATATCAAAAGCCTTAAAATTAGGCCATTTAAAGTCTGGTTATTTGTATAGAGCAGAATATACTATACAAAAAAAGAAAAAAGAACAAAAGATTGAGTATCATATAGCAAATAATGAAGGTTTAGTAAAAGATAGTCATGATAGAGACACATGGTCTTTTACTGTTCCATCATCAAAAGAGAAAATCAATTTTGTTTATGAGTCATATGAAAAACTCCTAAACTCAGAGCAACTTCAAAGAGAGCTTGATGCCCCACATGATTTGCTGATATTAAATGAATTTAAACTATTAGATGATGATGTATACTCAAAACTAAACAAAATCAAAGATATAACAAAAAGAGACTTAGATAATTTCTTTGAAAAAAGATATATTGAAAAACTAAATAATAGTAATATTTCAATGATTTTAGCAACCATCCCTAATATCATAATGAAACAAGACCATACTCTACTACGAAATGATTTTGATGATGAGATAAACTATTTTGAAGATATAAATACCTCTTGCAAAAAATATTTTGAGATATTTCAACTAAGAACTATCAAAAACAACACTCTTCTTACAAAAGATAGAACACACTACTCTTTTGCATTAAAGTGTGGAGATCATCAAATACTTTCAATAGATGATAACAGCCTCAAAAATCAAAGTGAAATAATAAGTGACTATTTAGAAAATAGAAAAGAAGAAGATAAACTTTTTATACTTTGTGATAAATCAAATAATATACAAAGCCTTTAAAGGCTTTGTGTAATCATAAAAAAATTTTATTATTTAATCTTGCTTTTTAATTATTTTTATATAATTGTATCTTTTTAGTACAAAAGGTTTTATCATTAAAAGTTATATAGAAAAATATAGAAACAAACTATTAACACAATATATTTATTTAGGACTATTCTTCTCTATTGTATTAGCTCCTATATATTACTATATAGATAACTTTAATTTAGCAATAACATTAAACCTTTTTTCTTTGATGATGGTTTACCTATATACTATAAGAAAAAATGACAATCAATACAATCTAAAATCAAGAGCATTTATTTTAGCTATTACAATACTGTTTATTAGTGGGTTTTTAAATGGAAACCAAGAGATTAATAGTACATTTTTTCTACTTCTTTATCCAATAGCCTCTTTTTCAATTAGAGGTCCCAAAGAAGGTATTTTATGGTCTTTATTTTTACTCTCAAATTTAATTATTATATATCTAAATATCAGTTATTTATACAATCTTTACTCTTTCATATTTTTTTGTTGTGCTTTTTTTATGGTTTCGTATCTATTGTTTTGGTACAGAAAATATGAACTTAAAATTTTTGAACATATGCACAAAGTAAATGAACTAAAAGAACAATTAGAGCTTAAAAATGAAGAGCTAAAGAAAATAGCAACTATTGATAAACTAACTAAAATTTTTAATAGAGTTAAACTTGACTCAACACTAGAGGAAGAGCTAAACAGAACCCAAAGGTTTGGTCATAAATTTAGTATTGTACTTATAGATGTTGACCATTTTAAAAGTGTAAACGATACATATGGACATCAAGTTGGAGATACAATACTTTTTGAAATTGCAAATCTTTTAAAATACTATACAAGAGATACTGATACACTTGGAAGATGGGGTGGTGAAGAATTTATGTTAATATGCCCTGAAACAGATGAAAAAGGTGTTCTAAAACTAGCTAAAACCCTTCAAAAAACTATAGAACAAAATGAGTTTTCTATAATCAAAAATAAAACTGCTAGTTTTGGTGTAACAACATATAAAAATGCTGATACTATTGAATCTATAATTAAAAGAGCTGATGACGCACTCTATATATCAAAAGAAAATGGAAGAAACCAAGTTAATCAACTTTAAAAATTAATATGATAATATAAATAGATATTTTATTTTTAAAGGATCATCTTTGGAAATCAATTTTTCTAACAATCAAAATATAACTTATGATGCAACAGGAAATGAAAGAGTAGAAGAAAAAACAAATACTTCTTCATCATTTTCAAACGACTTAGATGAAGCACGAGAAGCTTCAAAACAAGAGGAGCAAACAGCCTCAAAAGCTCAAAAAGAAGAAGAGTTATCTGTAAAAGAAGCCCAAGAAAAAACATCAAAACTTGTAGATGATATTATGTCTTTATTTAGAACAGGTCTAACTGTTGAAGAGTTCAAAGAGATGCAAAGACTTCTAGACGAGATTAAAAAGAAAGTTGATGAGCTTGAACCTCCATTATCTACAAAACAATTAGAAGAGATAGATGAAATGTTCAAAAAACTTGAAAGAATGATTCTAGAATTCCAAAAGAAAATAAAAGGTGAAGCTATAGTAGAGATTGAAGATTCTGCTTCAAATATAAAAAACAAAACTACTGAAGAGTCTAAGGATTCTGATAAAAACTCAGTAGATATTGCAGGGTTCTTAAAAAGAATAGAAAAAGCACAAGAAGCAATAGATGATTTAAAACAAAATAAAATTGCAAGTGCAGGTAAAACAACAGAAGAGTTAGAACTTCTTCAAAAGCTAAAACAAGCTATATAAGGAAAAGTTTTGGAAATCACAAATCATACTCAAAATGTCACATATGATGCAAGTGGAAATAAAAGAGTCGAAGAAAAGGATAAATCAAACTCTTCTTTTGAAAATGATTTAAATGAAACTAATAAAAAAGAAGAAGAAGAAAAAGAGATAACTAGTAAACTTTTAGAGTCTTTAATGTTTACATTTAGAACTGGTATGACAAAAGAAGAGTATGAAAAAATTCTAGATGATTTAAAAGAGCTTCAAGATAAAATCAAAGAAGGTAACTACTCATATGACGAAGTAACTGAGATGTTAAAAGAGATTGAAAGAGATATTCTTAGAATCAAAAAAGAAATAACAGGTGAACCAATAAAAGAGTTGACAAACTCTCTAGGAGAATTAGCACAAAAAATAGAAGCCAAGCCTCAAAAAGCAGTTGATTTAATACAACAGCTAATAGATAGAATCTCTGATGCAAAAAAACAACTTGAAGATATGGAAAAAGGACAAGATAAAAAAGGTCATGGAGTAGGAAGTACTGTTGAAGAACTAGAAAGACTTCAAAGATTAAAACAAAACCTATTATAGGAGTTATTATGAATGTTTCTGACTTGCTAGCTACAAATAGTGCTACAATTAATAAACAAAACAATAAGAAAGAACCTCATGACTCATTTGAAAACTATCTTTACAATGCAGAAGATAAACCAAAAGAAGAAGTAAAAGAACCAAGTCCTCAAGAGATAACTCAAAAACTACTAGAACAACTTATTGAAGGTTTAAGAAAAAATATCTATATGAGTGAACAGCTTCAAAAACTACTTAAAAAATTAAAAGAGTTTATGAAAAAGATGTCAGAAGGAAAAGTAACAGATAGCGAAATAAGAGCCTTTTTAAAATCTTTTAATGAACTATATGAAAAAGCCATAGAAGACTTAGGAAATGCGGCTACTACCATAAGTAAAGAACAGACAAAAAAAGAGAATAAACCACAAGAAGATAACCTTCCCATTGAAGATTTAAAAAAATTACAAGTTAATATTCAAGAAACAATCAGAGAACTAGAAGGTAAAAACAACTTCGAAAATAGTATAAAAAAACAAAGCCTTAAAACTGAAGAGTTAGTTTTAGCTAATGATATTAAAGGAATGATTATCCTTTAAATATCATTTTTATACTTTATAAACTTTCTTTACCTATAAACTCTTTACTTTTTGCATCAGATACTATCTCTTTTGCAATAGTATCTGTACTTATTGCAACATCACGTGTTTTATTTGCAATTTGCGCGTTTTGTTGTGTCTGTTGATCAAGAGAAGTCACTGCATCATTTATTTGTGTTATACCACTTTCTTGCTCTTTTGAAGCAGAAGATATCTCTTCAATTTTTTTAGTTGCATTATTGATATTTTCAAGCAGTGATTCATAACCTTTAATCATTTCAGAACTAATTGACTTACCTTCTGATGCTTTATTTGTAGCATTTTCAACTAAATCTTTTATTTCTTTTGCCGCTTCTGCTGATCTTGCAGCTAAATTTCTAACCTCTTGAGCAACAACCGCAAAACCTTTTCCTGCTTCTCCTGCTGTTGCTGCTTCTACAGCAGCATTTAAAGATAAGATATTTGTTTGAAATGCAATCTGGTCAATAATAGAAATAGCTTCATTAATTAAAGTGACTTGTTCTGTAATATTCTCCATAGCTGAAGTTGTATTTTGTGCAAGTTTTTGACCGTTTATAGCTGAGACATTTAAGTCTTTTGTAAATTGATCCATTTGTGCAACATTTTGAGAATTACTAATTATCGTACTTGTAATCTCTTCTAATGCAGCAGCTGTCTCTTCTAAAGAAGCAGCTGCAGAGTTTGAAGAGTTATTTAAAGTATCAACATTTAAAATCAAAGTATCAGATGCACTATCTAAAGTAAGTCCAATTTGTAAAGACTTTCTTAATAACTCTGAAATACTATCACCTAATAAATTAACTCCATTTGCAAGTTTTTCTAAATCTGCTTTTACATCTTTAGTAGAGACTTTTTTTGTATAGTTTGAGTTTGAAAAACTTTCTAAAACATTTAATATATTTTCAATATTATTCTCTAAATTTTCACTCATATTATTAATAACATTTGTTAATTCATTTAGCACAATATTTGTAGATTTCTTACTAATTTTTGGACTAAAGTCACCTTTTTCATACTCTGAAAGTACATTTACTGTTTCTTCTATCAACTCTCTGTCTTTATCAATATCATTTTTAATTTTTTCAATATTTTCATTAACAATTTGAGCCATTTGACCAAATTCATCTTTATTTTTAATAGACAGTAAACTTACATCATTTACTTCATGGTTTAAATACCTAAAAAATGAACTAAGTCCATTTTGAAATTGACTTAATGAAAAAAGAATATTTTTACTTAAAAACAAAGAGATCGCTACAAATATCATTGTTGCTAAAATAGCAATAATTATAAGTTTTGTAATAAGTAAAGCAGAAGATTCATTTTTTAATTCAATTGCACTTTTATTTATTTCTGCTAATTGTTTTTCAAGAATAAGCCCCTCTTTAACCATTAAAGCTATATATGAAGAAATTTTTGGAGACTCTTTTGATACTCCATTTTTAAATTCATTTACCCTATTAGTTGCAAACTGATCAAAATAACTAATATACTTTTTTGAAGTTTCAATAATATTTTTTGCTAACACTTGATTCTGTTTTAAACTCAAATTTGGCATTAAATTTGATACTTTATTGTTTAACTCTGAAAAATCATTTCTTACTTTATTAGCACTATTTTCTGATGGACTTCTTAAAAACTGATAGACTGAAATTCTTCCTTTTAATACTTGCTGGATTAGAATATCTGTAGTTTTAGCACTTGAATCTCTTTGCTTATATATATTAGTATTATATGTATATATTAATGCCGTAATTATAGTTAAACCAATAAAAACAATAGGCAAAATCATAAGCTTAATTTTTGTAGATACATTTGATAACATTATTTTCCTTTTACTCATATGGGAAATAATATAATAAAAATTGGTCAGAAAAAGGTCAATTTTACACCTATAAATAGCTTATCTAGCTTTAAAAAAAATAAAGCTAGATAAAAATAATTTATATATTTTTTAGTTATACAGGAATAGTAATTGTAAACTGTGCTCCTGTAAATTTTTTACTATTACAATATACATCACAATTATTTACCTTTATATCTCCAGATAAATGTTTACTTATTATTTGTTTTGTCATGTATAAACCAATACCTGTTCCTTTTGATTTGTGTTTAGTTGTAAAATATGGTTCAAAAATTCTATCTATAATATTTTCTGCTATTCCACCTGCATTATCTTTTATGACTATTTGTAGATTAGAACCCTCTTTTTTTATTGAGATTAAAATAGCTTTTATTTCATTACTATTTTTCATTAATTCATCTTTTGCATTGTTTAATATATTAATAATACATTGAACTAAATGGTTTTCATAACTTAAAACTTTTAAATCCTGTGTTTCTTTTGAGACATTTAGAGTAATTCTAATTTTATTATTAGATTTAGACTCTGTCAAATTTATTGCTCTTTCTAAAACATCTACTATATAAAAACTACTCTTCTCTGTTTTTGGAGAATAAAAGTCTCTAAAATCATCAATTGTATTTGATAAGTACTTTACAGCTTCATCAATCTTAAGCATAGATTCATCAAGGGATTCACACTTTAATGTTTTCATCTCATTTTCAAGTTTTATTCCAGTTGAGATAGTTCTAATTAAACTTAATGGTTGTCTCCACTGATGAGCAATATTCCCAATCATTTCTCCCATAGCAGCCATCTTACTTTGTTGTGTTAATATTTTTTCATTCTCTATTAAACTTTGTGTTTGTTTTTTGATATCATCTTCATATCTTCTAAATATTCTTTTTAAACTTTTTGAGATTAAAAAAGATATTGTTATAAAGAAAATACTTAGTAAAACACTTGCAATCAAAATATTTCGAATATCTTCCTCTTTTTCTTTAAGTAAGTTCTGTTTTTTTAACTGAATTTCATTATTTAAATCTTCTAAATAAAATCCTGTTCCAATAATCCAATCCCAAGGTTCATATGTTTTAATAAATGATATTTTTCTACTTGAATTAAAAACAGAACTAGGTTGAATAGTTGCATCATAAACCATAAATGTATCTGACATTTCCTTTGCAAAAGTAACTAATTCTTTTACCGTTTCTTTTCCATTTTTATCTTTAAAATCTAATCTATTTAAACCTATTAAATCTTTTTTATAGTGAGACAAACACTTACCTTTTGAATCGTAAATAAAAATATAACCATCTTTTCCATATCTTATTTTTCTAATTTTTTCTAATAATCTTTGTTTTAACTCATTTTCAAAAGCTACGATATATTCGCCAGTACCAATTGAAGCATTTAGAGGTTCAAAATATTTATAAAAGCTTATTTTCTTATAACTTTGTGAGATATCTCCATTTTTATACCAATAGTAAGTATCATAGTTTTCAGACTTTTCCTTAGTAGTTTTAACAATCTTTTTAACAAATTTATAACCCATTTTATCTTCCATATTTAGAAGATTTTGTCCTTCTAATTCTTTATTTAATGGTTGTAATAAATTTGTACCATCAGCATCTACTATAAAAAAGTAACCTCTTCCTTGGTTAAAAATAAAACTACTTAATGCATTTGTTATACTTTTTCTTACATGTTCAGTATCAATTAACTCATCTCTTTTTAATTTCAATTCATAGTTATATAGATTTGTTGCTAAATTATGTGCTTCATAAACTCTATTTTTTATCTCTTTTTTTAACTTTTGTTCTATTAATTTCTTTTCTTCAACTATTGAATTATAAACCTTTTGTACTTCTTCTTTTACCCTTGATTTATTCTGTTCTAGATATGTTGTTTCAAGTCTCTTAATCTCTTCATTAAAACTTCTCTCTTTACTATATAAAATAATTTCAGTTATTGTAAAAACTAAAACAATAATAAAAAGAATTGGAGCATACTTTACAAAATTTAAAATTTTTTCTGAGTTATTTATATTCATTAACTTTCCTAGTTTTATTAAATATATTATTTTAAACTCTAAATTAGTCAAAAATAGGTCAGAATTGAATGTTTAATATTTTTATTACCTATAATAATTTTTTATAAGGGTTAACAAAAGTTTAAAAATTTTTGTTCTATTATATTTTATGTTTAAAACAAAATTCGTATATATATTTCTTTTTTTATGTACTTTATTAAGTGCAGATAATTCAATATTTTTCTTTGAAAATAAAATTAATAAAATCTATTATCTAGAAGATAAGTCAGATGAAAACATTTCAAAAATAGTTAATCATAAAAATTGGAAGCTTTCTGATAATAAGCTAAACTTTGGTTATTCTTCAAATCCATATTGGATTAAATTTAAATATATTCAGAAAGACTCAAACTCTGTTTTAGTTCTAAATGATTATATTTATAGTTATATAGATATTTACGTTCTCAAAGATAAAAAAGTTATAAAAGAATTCAACTCTGGAATAAAAAATTCCATAGATAAAAGCCTTATAAACTTTAGAAAAACCTCTGTTCCACTAGATTTTGCAAAAAATATAGAATATGAAGTATATATAAAAGTTAGTAGTATTTTTTATCCTTTAAATATGCCTATTCAAATAGTTGATAAAGAGACTTTCAATGATTTAAAAGCCTATGATACTTCAATGATAATATTTTTTTTCTTTGTTTTATTATTAATGGTTCTATTTAATGTAACTCTTTATTTTATTACCAAAATAAAATATTATGTGCAGTATTTAATATATCTAATTACTTTAATTGCTACAGTCTTTTATACTAGTTCTTATGCACATATATATCTTTTTAAAGATGGTTTAACAAATAGTTCAATTTTTCTTTTTCAAACTTTTGGACTTACAATGTTTTATACTTTAATGATATTAATTTGTAGTTTTTTAACACTAAACAAAACTTCAAAAAACATAATAAACTATTCATTTTTTACATTAATCTCTATGTTTTTTATTAATTGGAGTTTAATATTTATAAGTAATCAAAATAGCATACTTTTAACTAATTTTTTAAATATCCTAAGTATGATTATAGTAATAATCATATCTTTGTTTATTATAAAAAGAATACTAAAATTTGATAAATTATCATTTATTATCACCCTTATTTGGTTACCTTTAAGTCTTGGAATGATTACATTTATTTCTAATCAAATTTATCTTTTTACTTCTCCATTAGTTATTGAATATCTAATGAAAGTTTTATTTATATATGAAACAATATTTATATCATTACTACTTGCTTATAATATGACAACTTTAGAGCAAGAAAAGAATCAAACTGAAAAAACTTTACATGAAAAAGAGAAACTATTAATTAGAGCAAATAAACTAAACTCTATGGGTGAAATGTTAAACAACATCGCCCACCAATGGAAACAACCCCTATCTAGAATTAACTCTATTGTATTTAAATCTTATAATCTATTAGAAGATAAAAAAAGTGACGAATTAAAAAAAGTGTTACTATCTATTGAAAATGAAACCTCATATATGTCAAATACAATTTCAAGTCTATTAAGTTTCTTCCATATAAATAAAAAAATTGAATCAATAAATTTAGAAGATATTGCTGTAAAACAAAAAACATTTATTTCAAATATAAATAAAGATATTGAAGTAGATATAAAAATTCTTTCTAAAGATATAGTAGTTACAGGTTATAAAAATGAGTATGAACAAGTAGTTAATGTAATAGTTGAAAATGCTATAGATAGTCTAAAAGAAACATCTATAGAAAAACCAAAAATCACTATGCTTATTAGTAAAATGAATGATAAAACTCTATTTAGTATTGAGAATAATGGAAACTGTATAGATGATAATATCATTGATAAAATTTTCGAGCCATACTTTAGTACGAAAAGTAAAGAGAAACATCATGGTATTGGACTATATATGTCAAAAATGTTAATTGAAGAAAGTATGGGTAAAATACTTAAAGTTACAAATCTAAATCATGGTGTTAGATTTACAATAGAGGGCTGAAAATGAATATGTTATTTGTTGAAGATGATAGTCTAATTCGTCAAAACTATAAAGAGTATTTATTAAAACATTTTGATAATGTTTATGAAGCTTCCAATGGTATGGAAGGTTTAGAACTATTTGATAAATACCCTATTGATTTTATTCTTGCAGATATAGAAATGAGTAAAATGAATGGTCTTCTTATGATAAAAAAAATCAGAGAAACAAATAGAGATATTCCAATTGTAATCCTTACTGCATATGATTCAAAAGAGTATTTACTAAATGCTGTAAAGCTAAACTTGACAGACTATCTAATAAAACCTGTACAATATAATCAGTTTGTTGAAACAATTAAAAATATTTCATTAACACTAAAAAATGAAAATCTAGATAAAATAGAATTAATAGATAATTATATCTGGGATATAACTGAAGAAAAACTATACAAAGAGTTTGAAGAGATAAGTTTAACAAAGAATGAAAAACTATTTTTTAAATTCTTTTGTACTAAAACAATCAAAAACTTTACCCTTGAAGAAGTATCAATAGTAATTTATCCATTAGAAGAAATGAATGAAAATAAGGTAAGAATGCTACTTAAAAGAATAAGAGGGAAAACCCATAAAGAACTAATTCAAAATGACTACAATCTTGGATTTTATTTTAATATTACTTAATAAATTTTTCTAAATCCTCTAAGACTAAAGGTTTAGAAAAGAAGTATCCTTGATAGGTATCACAGCCAAACTTATTAAGTAATTCTACTTGATTTTTTGTTTCAACACCTTCTGCTAATACAATATGATAATCTAATATCTTACCTATACTAATTATAGTTTGAATCATATGTTGAGCTGAGATATCATGAGTTATATCATCAACAAAAGCTTTATCAATTTTAAGTTCATTAATAGGCAGTTTTCTTAGTATTGATAAAGAAGAGTAACCTGTACCAAAGTCATCTAAAGAGATAGTGAAACCTTTTGATCTAAGATTGATAAATAGATAAGTTAAATAATCAATATTATCTATAAAAATAGATTCCGTAACCTCTAAAGTTACTGATGAAGGTTCGATTTTATATAAATTAATCTTTTGCATTAACTTATCATAAAAATCTTTTTCTATAAACTGTTTAACAGAGATATTTATAGATAATTGAAAATCTTTAGATGTCTTTTCTTGAAGTTTTTTTATATCTTTTAAAGCCGTATCAAGAATAAAATCACCTATTGAAGGCATTAAGCCAGCATTTTCTGCAATAGCAATAAACTTATCAGGTCTTACATTTCCTAACTTTTTACTTTCCCATCTAACAAGAGTTTCAACACCATGCAAAGAGTCATCATAGTTTACTTGAGGCTGATACACAAGATATATTTCATTTTTTTCTAAAGCCGTCTTTAACTCTTTTTCAATTTCAATAGTTTCAAAATGTTTATCTTTTATATCTTGTGTAAATACTTTAACCGTATTTCTAACCTTTTTTGCATTATAACAAGCAATATCTGCACAAATAATAAGATTTTCCAAATCTTTACTATCTTTTGGAAAGTTTGCTACTCCTAAACTTGCAGCTATTTTAAACTCTTTATTTTTTAGTTCAAATTTTCTATTTATATTTTCAATAATTTTTTTACAATACTCTTCAACGCCTACAGTAACTTCTGTAAAAATAAGAAACTCATCACCACTTTGTCTAATAAATAAATCATTTTTATTTAAAAAGTTTTTTATAGTATTTGAAGTTTTAATTATTACTTCATCACCTACTTTATGTCCAAAAGTATCATTAACATATTTGAAGTTATCTAAATCTAAATAGATTAGTGAATATTCATCTTTATCTTTTGTCCATTCGTCAAAATATTGATGAAGGTAGTATCTATTTGGAAGTCTTGTTAAATCATCATGATTGGCTCTATACTCTAAAAGCTTTTTCTGTTTTTTTTCTATTTCATAAATGTATTTAAACAATCTATATATAATTACCATAGTCACTAAATAAACCATCAAATAAACAAAAAAATCTTTTAAAAACTTATTTACAATCTCATCATACCTTATATATGAACTTGGCCATAATTTATATTTTTTCATATATTGTGTTGAGATTAAATACTTATTATTATTTACTCTATTTTCAAACTCAAAACTTACTGTTAACTCTTTATCTTCAATCTCTTGTCTTGAAATATTATAAGTTTTTTCCATCTGTTTTTCTACATACTCATTTGCTTTTTTAGGTAGAGGTTTTGTATAGATGTCATCAATCTTTTCTTTTTCTGTTTTATAAATATATAGTTGTCTATATAAGTCTGCTCTAAATAGATTAATAACATGTGAGTAGGACTGTAATATTTTCTCATCAAAAAGGTTTGAATTATCCACTGGAATTGCAAGTGATACAACTGCAACAGGATTGTCATTTTTGTCAAAAAAAGTTTTTCTAACTGGAATAGCAAAAACTTTTGAAATAGGTAGTTTATAAGTTCTTCCTATTGTTAACTCTTTTGTTTTTAATGCTTGAAGAAAAGTCTCTCTAGTATCTTCTCTTTTTAATAAATTTGGGATTTTTTCAGGTTCAACATTGGTATTAGTTAAAAGAAAGTCTCCATTAGGTTTCATTATTCCATAAGCTGTTATTGCTTTATTTATTAATACCAGCTCACTTAAAAGTTCTTTTGATTTTTCCTTGTTTTTATAATTTTCATTTTCAAGAAGTTGTTTTCCTAAGAGTGTTAATACTATATTTAATTGATCAAAGTAATTTTCAGTAGTTCTAGCAATTAGTTTGGTAAAGTTTTCATTTTGAACTTTATGCTCTTTATAAACTTCATTCCAATGACTATAAGAAAGAATAGCTAAAAATATTGTAGAGATAATAGTAATTAGTAAAAATAAAAACCATATATTTCTTTTAATTAAAGCCATAACATCTCACTTTAAAGTATTTATTAAAATATTATAACAAAAAAATAAAAAAATATATGACTAAAAAATATTAGTGTTTTTAATTAAGATATTAAATTTTAAAATAGAGCTATGAAGCCCTATCTTTTCTTCCAAATACTCATTTGAGATAAAGTATGTTGGAATTTTCTATTTGTTTCTTTAATTACAAAAGGAACATCAATAGTATCTACAAGTTCATATTTATCTTCAAGATTTTCTCTTAGAGTATCTAAAGTATGAACCTCTTTATTATCTTTATAGTATCCACCAAGCCAGTTTTGCTTTGGAGTATACTCTTCAAGCCAAGTATATGGTGAAAGTAATACCAATAATCCACCCTCGTTTACCCTATTTGGAATATCATCTAAGAATTTTTGAGGATAATATAATCTATCTATTAAGTTTGAACAGAAGATTAGATCATATCCATTATATAAATCTTTTAAATTACAAGCATCCCCTTGCATAAATGATACTTTATCTTTTGTATCTTCTAAATCAAAATCTTTTAATGAAACTGTTTTTTCATTAAACAGTTCACCTTCAGTTTTAACTTTGAATGTTAAAGAATCATACTTCTTTAACTTAACACCTACATTAATAAAGTTTGCAGAGAAATCAATACCAGTTACTTCATCAAACTGCTTAGCTAATTCAAATGTAGATCTACCAACACTACATCCTAAATCTAACGCTTTTTTTGTTTCAATATTTTCAATATATGGTTTTAATAATTCAACAGAGTTTTTAGGGAAGTTTTTAACTCCAAAGTTCTCTTCACCATAGTGGAATTCACAATATTGAGAAATTGATTCATCAGTTTCATAAACATTGTCATTTAGTTTAGTTCTGTACTCATTAGATGAACATACATATCTAAACCCAGCATGTTGGAAGAAATGCTTTCTAAAGGCATATCTAGCTTCTTTTAATACTTCATTTCCTAAAGAAATAAATGAACCACCTTTAATAAGTGCATGTCTATCATCAAATGTTGGAGTTGTAAAATCATCATAAATAGGATGAGTTTGGAAATCATCAAATGGATACGTAGGAGTAATACTCCACTGCCATACATTTCCCCTCACGTCAT
>Ga0070724_10001198_pt1 | contig 15889 bp, 13 predicted proteins | sample tdDd001_FD_67278 | JGI IMG/M metagenome (GOLD analysis project Ga0070724, IMG submission 67278) | Marine sediment microbial communities from the Atlantic coast under amendment with organic carbon and nitrate - tdDd00.1 | ecosystem: Environmental > Aquatic > Marine > Coastal > Sediment | place... | reverse complement strand
CCGCCACTCACAATGAGTTTATTTCCCTTAAACTTTGTCAATAGAGGTCTGAGTCTTTTATACATAGAGTAGTTTACTCCGGCACATAGTTTTTCAAGGGAGATTCCCTCAGCTATCTTACCTATGAGTTCAGACTCTGAAAATACAGCACAGGTAGAGTTTAACTCTACAGGTTCATAGTGATGTTTAGCCAGTTCAGTAAGCTCAACCTCTAGTACACTTGTCATATTCTCAAGGTATCTGCCACAGGATGCAGCACACTTGTCGTTTAGATCAAGGTCTGTAGCCAGTCCCTTTTCTACCTTAACGACCTTAACGTCCTGTCCGCCAATATCTAAAAGGATGAAGTTCTTATCCTCTGACTGATAGACAGCCCCATATACGTGAGCCTTTATCTCGTTTATAGGCTCAAATAAGCTGAGGTCTGTATTGTTACGTCCATAACCTGTGGACACAGCTTTATCTATATTTGTAAGACCTAGTTTTTCAAGGTCTACGATAATCTTACCTTCATATCTGCAGTAGTCCCTGTAAAAGGAAACTGTACTCATCTTCTTCTTCAGGATGATCCTGCCCATATCGGTAAGGGCGATCTTTACCTCACGGCTTCCTAAATCTATTCCTACTATTCTCAAGTTTACACCTCGTTTATAATTTATTAAAAGGGTGAAGCACTCTGCTTCTTTTTCATATCTCCCAGCATATCCAGGAAAGCCTCTATTCTTAGCTTAGTTCTGGCATCTAAGACATTGGATTTATCTCCTTCTATAGTAAGGATCGGGATATCAAGTTCTTCCTTTATGATGATATCTTCCACCGCTCTGTGACAAAATGCCTGGGTATAGTGGATAATTCCGTCTAATTTTCTTTCTTCGATCTGTTTTTTGATATCTGCCATCCTAAAATCCATACCATAGGTATAGGTATAGTTGTGGTACTGTTCATAGATATCTTTGTCTGTGAGGGCTCTAGGAAAGGCGAACTCCCTCTGGACCTCATTATATATAAACCTGGCATCTAAGGTCTCTACATAGTCGTGAAGGTCTCCCTGCATAGGAGGGATTCCCAGATATCCCAATTTCAATTTTTTATGAGAGGGAACTCTGCTTTGAATATCTTTAATCTTCATGTCTAAAAAACCATTATATTTTTCTATATCTCCGTCAAAGTCACTAAAGCATAGCTGAAGGATGTGATTTTCAAAACCACTTGCTCTTCCGTCTACAGTCATATCATCTATATACTTGGCTTTAGTTCTCAGCTTGTTTATTCTGCTTCTCTGCTCTTCAGCTTGTTCCAGAGAGACACCCATATATTCCATAAATCTGTCTATCTCATCCCTTACATCGTCCTTAGAGTGGGAGTGTGGATAGCCAAAGGGATGAATTGTGATTCCCCTTTTTTTAAATATCTCAAGAAGGGTTTTTGTATTGGAGCAGTCCCCTTCAGTAACTCCAAGGACCTCCTTTATATCATTGGCGATACACGCCCCGTATATTCCCTTTATCCAGGCACACATACTCTTAGGGAAGCCGTCCCTTTCGGCTAGTTCTATATACTCATAGTAGTCATCTGAGACTACAAATATATTGTTAAGATCTATAGGTGCATAGCCAGCAGCCAGCAGTACTTCTATAGGAACTGTAGTGGTTAAACCTATTTTTTTCATATTTTTATCTTCCTTTCTGAGGGAGCAATAAAAAAAGAGGGTATAAAGTACCCTCTAATAAATCACAACAAATCCCTGGAATTTCTTCCAAAGACTCGCCCTAGTTTTATTTAGAGACAGGATGGTACAAATGAACTGTCTTATTTAATTGTTAATATATTTTATCATAAACACTCTATTTTTAAAAGGTGTTTAATTGTATTTTAACTTTACCCTCTGCTAAGGAGACAGATGAAATGAGTCGGAATAAAATAAAAAAATTTAAAAAGTCAAAAAATAAATAAAAAAATTTTGAAAAGACATTATTATTTTATAGTTCAAAAAAAAAGTCTGTTTTTTTATAAAAAACCTTTTTTTTTGATTACTACGGTTAAATGTCATTTTTAATTATGACATTTCAACATTAATTAAAGATGAAGTTAAAAAAACAACTTGAATTTAAAGAGGTTTTAGGTTATATTTATAATAAGAAGATAAATTATAAGGAATGAGGAGGTAGCAGCTATGAAAAACTTTTATGTGCTAGAAAAGAAGATTAATGAACTGCCTTCCCAGGTACTTAAAATTAATCTGAATAGTAAGGCTGTAAAGTATTCCAATATAGGAGCTGAATATAAGGAGCACTATATTAAAAGTATACTAAAGGAGCTTCAGGAAGCAGATAAAAGTGAATCTCTTCTACATCTTGAAATGGTAGGAGCAATATCTGAATACCTTTTTGAAAAACTGGGGAGATCCAGTGGCGAGATAAAGGAAGCAGGTCTCTTTGCCAGACTTCACGATATAGGAAAGATAGGAATTCCTCAGGAGATATTAAATAAGAAGGGGAAACTTACTTTAAATGAGTTTCAGGTTGTAAAAACTCATACTGAAATAGGGTATAACCTTCTTAAGAACCTAGAAGTTTCTGAGATGGGATTAAATATCATAAGATTTCACCATGAAAAATGGGCTGGAAATGGATACTATGGTTTAAGAGGGACTGAAATACCAGAAGAAGCAAGAGTAGTAGCTGTTGCTGATGTTTATGATGCCCTTAGAATGGAAAGACCATACAAGAAGCCTATGTCTCACAAAGAAGCGATGGATATTATATTAAAGGATAGCGGAACTCACTTTGATCCTGAACTTGTAGGAATATTCTTAGAAAATGAAAAAGAAATAGAAAGGTTCTATTCAATATATAACTTTCCTAAACTAGAGAAGGAAATAGCTTAAGTTATAGAAATAGCTTTTAAAAATACTCTCAAACTCCCTAATTTATAAATAGTACAAAAAGGGCTGCCTTATGGCAGTTTTTTTAGTTGCTGAATAAATTCTGCCCGGTCTTTATTACAGATATAATTCATATCCATGACAGAATAGTCTTAGATAGATGAAGAAGTTGTTTGTGGCAAGTATAAAGGTGGTGTTTACCAAAAGATAAAGATCAAAACTCCCAGGAAGTTTCAGAATTATCAGATGGAGGGGAAACTGCTTCTTTCAACTCGCTATCAGGATTACAACTTCTTTAGAAACCTTGAAATTAAGTTAAAGATAAGAAAGTTTAGTATTTAACCTTTTTTGAAAAAGAAACCTATTAAAATCAAGGGAGAAATGATAGAGGCTATTTAATAATTTACTCAACTTTACTGCAAGCGCTTTCTTAACAAAAATAAAAGTTTGACTTTTAAACGTAGTTATTGTAATAAATTAATACACAAGTATTGCTTAAATGAAAAAAATATAATTATTGTTGCAAGCGCTTGCAACAAATTAGGAGGAGAAATGAAAGAGAATACGCAAGAAAAAAAACTAGTAAATTCAAATCAGGGATCTGTTAAATCACCGGTAAAGCCAAAGGTAAGAACACATCCAAGTGGAAAGGTATTTTATGGAGAAAGCAGCGAAGTAACTCCGGTACACTTTCACTCATATAATGAATTATCTAAAAATAATGTAAATAAGCAGGATCTTGAAGGCTTTGATAAGCAGTATTGCGATTTTGTAGATTATATTATGAGGCTGACACACAATATATGGGAGGAAAGAGGGATTGGAATAATCTATGATGCATATCATGATGATGTGACTATGCACTGTGGTTCATTCAATCTTCAGGGAATGAATGATGTTGTATCAAATACTCTTCAGACTCTTCATGCATTTCCAGACAGAAGGCTTGTGGGAGAAAATGTAGTATGGGCAGCAGACCCGGATGAAACATACTACTCATCTCACAGAATAGTTTCAAATGCTACAAACCTTGGAGACAGCGGATTTGGACCTGCAACCGGGAAAAAGGCATTCTTCAGAACTACAGTGGACTGTAAGATATATAAAAACAGGATAGTAGAGGAGTGGCTTGTAAGAGATAACCTTTATATTGTAAAGCAGCTTGGATTTGATCCGGTAGAGGTTGCTAAAAGGATGGCAAAGAGCTTTAAAACAAAGGCACCTGCCCTTCAGTCTAGATTTGGTCTTGCTGAAAACAGAAAGGGACAGTTTATGCCAGAGCTTAAAATCAATAAAACCACTGATGATAATGGTAACTTTGATATTGGTAACTTTGTACTTTCAATGTATGAGAATGTATGGAACTACAGATACTTTAATAAGGTGAGAAACTACTACACAGAAAACGCAGTGGTACACTCTATCTGTAATAAGGATCTAATTGGGGAAAGTCAGATACAGGGTCTTCTTGTGAGCCTTTTTGCATCGGTACCTAATGGAAGAGTTATGATAGAAAGAGTAACTTGTAATGAGATACCTGGTAAGGACTCGTGGGATGTTTCAGTAAGATGGAGAATATCTGGTCAGCATGAAGGTATTGGATTTTTTGGCCAGCCTAGTGGGAAATCACTTGAAATCTTTGGTATCAATCATCTGAGAATTAAAGATGGAATGATAGCTGAGGAGTGGGTTACTTTCGACGGACTAGATGTATTAAGACAGATTCATGTGGAAAATGACGATGAGTTTGCAAAAGTTCAAGATGAATTTAAAACAGCATAGTATCTTTAAGGGCACAGCATTAAGAGGTTTAACTTATAGAAACTAAATGGTAGTTTCAGTAATGCAGTATTTATATAAAACTAAGGGGGATTATTGTGTCAAATCAAAATAATGAGGAAAAAGCAGTCCTGGGTCAGGACTTTACAATGGGACGTAGAATTGTAGCATTTGCAGCAATACTTATAATATACTTTTTCTACTGCTATAACTTTATGGTGGGTACATTTGTAAGACCAACACTTGTTAATGAGTTTGGGTTTACACTTCAGCAGGCTTCATCGATATTTGCGATTATGTCTCTTGGAACTATTCCGGGAACTATAGTCTTTGGAATGTGTTCTACAAGGTTTGGAAAGAAGAGAACCCTTATGGGAATAGCGATTCTTTTTGCTTCTATGACCTTTATACCACTACTTAATCCTAGCAGCTACAATCTATGGAGAGGGGCTAGATTTATAACAGGATTTTCACTAGGGGGAGTATTCGGTACTGCGATACCTCTTATTTCAGAGCTCTTTCCGCAAAAGTACAGAGGAAAGCTTGCAGCAATATGTACATCTACATTTTCAGTGGCGATGATCTTTGCAGGACAGCTTTACGGAGCTTTGGGGGATGCTAACTGGAAGCTGCTTATATGGACGGCTATAATTCCACCAATTATCGGTGCAGTTATGGTGTTCTTCCTTGTCCCAGATGATGCACAGCATATGAAGGAGATGAGAGAGGAAGCCGCTAAGGAAAATATCAAGATAAACTACCTTGAAATGTATAAGGGGAAATACCTCTTTATTGGTATAGGGGTAATACTTCTTTCAGGAGCAAATTTTGTATCCTATGCAGGGTATTCAAATAATGCTACAACATACCTGACTACAGTGCTTGGACTGTCTGCTGCTACAGCAGGATCTATATACTCTTTACAGGGGATAGGGCAGCTTATAGGTTACAACTTCTGGGGATTTATTTCAGATAAATTTGGTAGAAAGGTCCCGTTAATTGGAATGGCATCGGTGTCTGTAATAATCTTCTTCTTCTCCAAACTAGGAGCAGGGGATATTAATTTATTCTACATGCTCTCGTTTTTACTGGGTATATCATTTGGGTTTTCTGGAGCATGGGGAGCATATTATACAGAACTGTTCCCTCAAAAGTTCAGATCTCTTTCAGCAGGGATATCATTTAATGGTGGTAGAATAGTATCAACATACGCTCTTCCAATGGTAGCAGGAGTAGCAGCAACTGCCTGGGGAATGAAGGGAGTCTTTACAATAGTCATGGTAGTAGCTCTAATTGGAGCAGGGATATGGATGCTTCTTCCAGAAACTCTTGTGAAGGAAGCAGTAGCCGAGAGTGAAAAAGCATAGCAGATCATAAGATCATATATATTAACGGAGGAAAATCATGAGTAAGTATCAGGGAGCTAAAAAAAAGGTTAGAGAATATATGTCAGCAATGGAAGGAGCAACTCCTGAAACTGTTCTTGAGACGATGAAAGATCATGTATCGGATAACTATAACTGGAAAGGTGTTTATCCGTTTAGAGAGATTACCAAGGTTGAAGAGGTAGCAGAGAAGTTTTGGAAGCCTGTTTTATCTTCATTTACCAGACTTCAGAGAAGAGAGGATATATTTATAGCAGGAGACAACGATGTAAAAGAAGTTGGTGGAAAGTGGGTTATGTCAATGGGTCACTTTATGGGACTATTTGATAAGGAGTTCTTAGGAATAAGACCTACCGGAAAGATGACGAGTATAAGGTATGCAGAGTTTAACAGAGTAGAGGATGGAAAAATTACTAATACAGGGATTTTCCTGGATCTGCTAGGGGTAATGGATCAGGCAGGAGTATATCCCCTTCCTCAGTCTACAGGAGAGTACTTTGTTTATCCCGGACCTAGAAACCATGCAGGTATCCTGGTAGAAGATGCTCCTGAGCAGGAAGCTGTGGATACGATGGCACTTGTCAATAAAATGGTAGCAGACTTAACTGAGCTAAACGAAAGTGGAGCAATGGGATGTCCCCCAGAGGTACTAGAAAAGAGCTGGTCAAAGGATATGATCTGGTATGGTCCTTGCGGAATAGGAGCAAGCTACACGATACCAAGATACCAGATACAGCATCAGCTTCCATTTAGAAATAATCTGGAGGGTAAGAAGTTTAATGGGCATGTTGCCAGATTTGCTGAAGGAAACTTTGCCTGTTTCTTTGGATGGCCAAATCTGACAAATACTCCAGTAGGAGGATTCTTAGGACTTCCAGGGGGTGTAGCCGCAGATATGCAGGTAGTAGATGTATATTGCAGAATAGATGACAAGTTAGTAGAAAACTGGGTACTTATCGATATCCCATACTGGTTAAAGCAGCAGGGGCTGGATGTATTTAAAAGAACACAGGAGATAAAAAATCCAAAGTTTTAATAAAAAAATCAGGCTGACATATGTCAGCCTGATTTAAAAGGTAGTCAGACTTATTTTTAAGTGGAGCTTTATAGGGGAAAGTATTTTAAGTTGAAAATAAGCCTGATTATATTTTTGGTGGGAATACAAGGGGGAGAAGATGTCAAAAATAGATTTTATTATAGTAATAACTTATATGTTAGGTATGATTTTTATAGGATACAGACTGGGAAAGAAAAATGAGACCCAGGAAGACTATTTTTTAGCAGGGAGGTCTATGCCATGGCTCCCGGTGGGGTTATCGGTAGCTGCGACCATGGTAAGTGCCAATGGATTTGTAGGGGGACCAGGCTGGGCATATGGAAGTGGGATAGGACCTTTTGTGGTAAATATAACAGTTCCACTGGCTATAATGGTATCTCTTTATACATTTATACCGGTATTTTATAACCTGAAGCTGACCTCGGTATATGAGTATTCTGAAAAGAGACTGGGAATCATAAGCAGGACCCTTACAGTTTTAGGTTTTTTATTAAATTCTCTTATCCAGGTGAGTTCTATGGTTTATATTCCCGCTCTCATAATAAATAAATTTACTAACTTTGATATAAAAATAAGTGTTACTATTATTGTGGTAATAGCTATAATATACACTCTTTTAGGAGGTATAAAAGCTGTAATATGGACCGATGCTACCCAGATGGTTATCCTGTGGGGAGGGCTTATATTTGCTTTTATATTTATATTCAGATCTACAGGTATGACCTTTGGAGAGACACTTCATGTAGCAAGGGAAGCCGGAAAACTAAAGGCTCTTGATTTTGATTTTAATCTTACATCAACAAATGGATTCTGGGTATCACTTATGGGAGGATTTATAATGTGGCTCAGATATTTTGGGTTAGACCAGGGACAGGTACAGAGGATACTGACCTCAAAATCCTATAGGGGAGTAAAAAACTCCTTTGTGGTGAGTGCACTGATAATGAATATATTATATTTTTCATTTATGATATTAGGAGTATTTCTGTATGTATACTATGACGGAAGAGAGTTTTCCTCCTCAAATGGAGTAATGATAGATTTTATAGCCAATCACCTCCCTGTAGGTGTAGTGGGACTTATCATCTCAGGGATATTTGCAGCAGCTATGTCTAGTATAGATTCTCTATTAAATTCCATGACAACTGTATATACTAAGGATATCCATGAAAGGTTTTTTTCTAAAACACATAGGGTAACTTCTCTCAAAAATACTATGATTATTTCAACTGTTTTTGGTATACTGATTATAATATTTACATTGTTTGGTTTTTCAGGAACGATGAAGTCTGTATTAGATGTAATAGGAAGCTATATATCTTATTTATCAGGTCCTATGTGCGGAGCTTTTTTTCTTGCTATGTTCACAATGAAAAGTAATGATAAGGGAGTAGCTGCAGGAATAATAACAGGAATGATACTTACACTTCTTCTCAGTAAAAGTATCAATTACAGCTGGCTTTGGAACCCGTTTATAGGATTTACCTTAACTGTGGGAATAGGTTATCTATACAGCTGTATTACCATGTCTGAAAGAAGTTTAGAAGAAAACTATAAATATACTCTTAAGGGACAGAGAGAAGAGATGATAAGAAATCAGGATACAGAGGAGGATGGAGTTTCAAAACTACCATTAGAGTTTGACAGGTACTCAGTTATACTGTTACTATTCTTTGTAGGTCAATATATTATTCTCTACTTACTGGGTATGTGCTAGAGAAAAAAGGTGGTCAATTATGTCAACAACATTAAAAGATATAGCGAAACTAGCTAAGGTAAGTGAATCTACAGTATCAAGATGTCTAAATGATAATTCAGCTGTATCTGAAACAACAAAAGCTAAGGTTAAAAAGATAGCAAAGGAATTGAACTTCCAGTTTAATATAAGTGCCAGAAATCTGGCTAAAAGAAAAAGTAACAGAATAGGCATCATATTTCCAGACGGTTACTATAAATTTAATATGAGAGATTTCTTTGGGGGACTGGAGGAATATCTTATAAAGAGTGTAGAGGAAAAAGGTTATGAAGCAGTAGTATATAGTCTTAATAACAGGAGTATGCAAAAGAGTAACCTGAAAAAGCTGATAAACGGCCGGGAAGTAGAGGGACTTTTGATCGCATGCAGAGATATACCTGCTGAGGATATGGACATGATAAAAGATAATAAAATTCCCTATGCATTAGTATATTATAAACCAAATAAGTACTGGGGTGAGATGAACCTTTTTACCAATGATAATGTGTACAGTGGTTATCTGGCAACAAGATACCTCATAGACAACGGATGTAAGAAGATAGCAACTGTAACAAGCGATAATAAGAAACTTAAAAACTACTCTGAAAGAAGCAGGGGTTATGTAAAAGCGATGATGGAATCTGGGTTGAAAGTATTAAAGGATCAGATAATAAAAGAGGAGATTTGCTTTAAAACAGGGGAGAGATTAGCTTACGAACAGGTAGAACTCTTTAAAAAGTTAGACGGTGTTTTTTGTCAGCAAGACAAGGTAGCGCTAGGACTAATAAAGGGACTTACTGAAAAGGGCTTTTCCATACCAGAAGATATCTCTGTAATAGGACATGATAATATGGAGATAATAGATTTTTTTGATCCTAAGCTTACTAGTGTAGAGCAGCCCTTTAAAAATATCTGTAAGAATTCAACTCAAAGCCTATTTAATCAGATAGAGGGAAAAGAAAAAAAGTTAAGAAGGATATTCAGAAGTAGTATAGTGGAAAGAGAAACAGTAAAAGTGTTTTAAATAAAAAGGTCCTGGAACTAATTAATTAGTTCCAGGACCTTTCGTTCATCTATTTATTTAATAATTTTTTATGGAACACACTGGCAAGGTACGAAGTCAGGGGAACAGCAACTAATATTCCCAGACTTCCGCAAAGAGACCTCAGTATCTCCACAGCCATAAATTCAAAGTTTAATATCCTGATAAGAGGGAAATCCTCCTTTTGCATAATAAGCAGCATGATAGTAAAGAGTGAACTTCCCACATAGGCTAGTACCAGGGTATTCACCATAGTACCTATAATATCCCTACCGATATTCATACCAGAGGCAAATATCTTACCTGGTGAAAGTCTCATATTTACCAGCTCTACCTCGTGAAGAGCAGATGAGATAGACATAGCCACATCCATAACAGCTCCCATACTACCTAAGATAACACCAGCTGATATGAGTTCCTTGACCTTGATACCCTTTAGAAAACTTGAATAGTTTAGGGAATCAATATCTGTATAACCTGTAAGCCCCAGGGTATTGGTGAATATATAAGATACTACCCCTGCAAAGGCAACCCCTCCGATACTTCCAAGAACAGCCACATGCCCTTTGGAGGAAAAACCAGTCATAAAGTATATGGTAATAAAGGATGCAAAAAGTGCTGTGGCCACTGAAAGCATAATAGGGGAATATCCCTTTATAACTCCCGGGATAAAAAATGAGAATGTAGTCATTATAGTAATTACAAGGGCAGCTATAGCTCTCAGTCCCTTGAATCTGGCCAGGACAAATACCAGTCCTAAAAATATCAGTGACAGAACAATGAGGGTTCCCCTCTTATCGATATCAGCTATATAGTACAGATTATCCCCAGTATCACCTATCTCAGTATAAAGAACCACTCTCTTACCTGATTTTAGAGGGATATTAAAGGCTTCCTCTCTATAGATGGGAAACTCAATAGGAAGAATAGCCCCCTTATCGATCCCCTCCTCTATATGGATATTATATATATCCATATACTCCACTTCGTCTGATTCCGGGGTATCTATGGTATCTATCTTTTCCAGTACCCTTCCCCTTATGTAGTTATCCTTACTTGCCATAAGAGGCAAGGAGATAATAATCAAAAGAATTAAAATAAGTTTTTTCATGTGAACCTCCTGATAGTTAAAAAAAGCAGTATAGATATACTACCCTATAATAGACATTTTGATCTATAAAAAAGTCTAAAAAAGATGCCCTATACAGGCATCTTTTATATTATGAATTATATTAAAGGTAGGTGTCAATAGTTTTAGAGATAAAAATCAACACCTAATTTTATTTTTGAATAGTAAGTAGTAACTCTCTCACTGTTTTACAGGCTACAGCTGTGGAAGCTCCACTCTGATCGTAGTGAGGAGCCAGCTCCACCACATCAAGACCAATTATATTTATATCGTCCATCATTTTGATAGCTTCCTGGAGATCATGAAATGATATTCCTCCTGGTTCAGGAGTACCAGTACCAGGGAATACAGAAGGATCTAATACATCCAGGTCTATAGTCAGGTAAACAGGTTTTTCTTTGAGTCTTTCAAGAGTTTCCTTTAGTCCGTTAAGAGTAAACTTAGTAAGATTGGTATGACCCTTGCTGGCCCACTTAAATTCTTCTCTCAGACCGGATCTTATACCAAATTGGTTGATCCTTCCGTCTCCTAAGATATCCCATGCTCTTCTTATAACTGAAGAGTGGGAAAGAGGTTCTCCAAGGTAGTCCTCTCTAAGGTCTGTATGAGCATCAAAGTGTATGATGTGCATATCGGGATATTTTTCATGACATGCTTTTATAGCAGGAAGGGACACCAGGTGCTCTCCCCCTATCATAAATGGTCTTTTACCGTCTGTAAGAATAGTTCTCACAGCATCCTCTATGGCACCTAAGGCTTTTTCCTTGTTACCAAAGGGAAGCTCTATATCTCCGCCGTCAAAGACAGAGTAGTCCTCCATATCTTTATCAAGGTATGGACTGTATGTTTCAAGTCCGTAAGACTCAGTTCTCATTACTTCAGCTGCAAACCTTGTACCAGGTCTGAATGTAGTAGTCCCGTCAAAGGGAGCACCAAATACAACTGTATCAGCTTCTTCATAGGTACTGTCACATGCTATAAATGTCGAAATGTTTCTATCCTTCCACATGGTCAAGCATCTCCCTTACAAATGTTGGAAGTGCAAAGGCACCCTTATGAATTTCTGAGTTATAGTATTTAGTCTTAAGTCCGAAAGCTTCCCATGCCTCCTTCTGGTGGTCGGTAATTGGGTCAAACTTCTTTGAAGCAAATCCAAATAACCAGTGACCTGAAGGATATGTAGGCTGATGGAACTGATACACCTTAGCTACAGGGAACAGGTTCTGAATCTTATTGTGAGCTTTTTTCATCTCAGCAGCATACTTCTCAAAGTATGGAGACTCATGCTGATTGATAAGGATTCCCTCATCGGTTAATACTCTGTAACAGTTTTGATAAAAACCAGTTGTAAATAATCCCTCTCCAACTGAGATAGGGTCTGTAGAGTCTACTAAGATAAGATCATAACTTCCTGCAGGACTGTTTTCCACAAACTTAAGTCCGTCTTCAAAGTAAAGGTTAACTCTCTCGTCCTCTAACTTAGAAGCTGTAATAGGAAGGTATTTCTGAGAAAGTCTTACAACTCTTTCATCGATCTCAACCATATCGATCTGCTCTATATGAGGGTATCTGGCTACTTCTCTAACAGTACCACCGTCTCCTCCACCGATTACAAGGACCTTTTTAATATTAGGGTTTGTAGCAAGAGCTACGTGAGAGATCATATCGTGATAAACAAACTCATCCTTTTCATTTACCATCATCAGTCCGTCTAGAGTAAAGAAGGTACCAAACTCCGCTGACCTGAAGAAATCTATTTTTTGAAATTCACTCTGCTCAGAGTGAAAGTGCTCCTCTACCTTTATAGAAAATCTGCAATTATCCGTCCATTCTTCTGTATACCAAAGATTTAACATTTTAAATCCCTCCTTAGTTTTCTTCTGGTTTGAATACTATTTTACCAAGTTCCTGACCCTTTGGGTGGAACTTTCTGATTTTTTCTGTCATTCCTCTGGGAACCTCTATAGACTCACTTCTGCTGGCACCAAAGGCTTTTTCCAGATAATCAAAAGCTGTCCATGGATTGATTGAATCTCCACATGTAAATACATCCACAGCAGCATAGCCATACTCAGGCCATGTATGGATAGCAAGGTGTGATTCAGCGATGATTACCGCACCAGATACACCATACGGGTTAAAGTGGTGAAATACAGAGTTTACAATAGTTGCATTTGCCTCTCTTGCAGCCTCATTCATATACTTTTCTATAAGCTTATGACTCTTCATTACCTCTTCATCACAGTTATAGTACTCGATTAAAATATGTCTTCCTAAAGTTTCTAATTTCATTGCTTGTCCTCCTAATTCATTCCTAAAACTTTTATTTTATCTACCTCTGGATCCTCTGTTCCTGTAAGGGTAGTGTGTTCTTCTTTTAATAACTTTATATAATCTACCATCTCCTGGGTGATCTTTTCACCTGGAGTTACAATGGGGATTCCCGGGGGATAAGCCATAATCGACTCACCACTGATCTGACCCACAGCATCATCTAGAGAAAGTATTTTTTTATTTGCATAAAAAGCACTTCTTGGAGAAACGATTATCTCCGGATTTGAAAGTGGAATACACTTTACAGTGAGAGGTGACCGTCTGTATTTTTCAGCGATATCCTCTATAGCTTCCACTAAGGCAAATATATTTTCTCTGGTATCTCCCACACTGATAATAGCAAGAATATTGTATGTATCAGATAGTTCTACCTGGATATTATATTCATCCCTTAAGATGTCATAGACCTCAAAACCTGTATGTCCCAGCTGATTTACATTGATTCCCAGTTTGGTCTCATCAAAATCATACACACCTTTATTACCTATAGTTTCAGGACCAAAGGCGCAGACTCCTTCAATAGCATTAAGCCTTGTTCTGGCTTCTCTTACCCATCCAAGGATTCTTTTAAAGATCTCCTCACCATTTACCACAAGGTTCTTTCTGGCTACATCTAGGCTACCCATAAGAAGGTATGAAGCACTTGTAGTCTGGGTAAGGTTAAGGACAGTTTTTACTGTATTTGAATCTACAAAGCCTTCATTCAGAAGAAGGGCTGAACTCTGAGTAAGAGATCCTCCGGTCTTGTGAAGACTTACAGCAGCCATATCCGCACCCATTCTCATGGCATTTTTAGGTAGCTCCTCTGAAAATGATAGGTGAGCTCCGTGGGCTTCATCCACAAGAACAGCCATCCCGTTTCTGTGGGAAAGATTAATTATTCTTGTGAGGTTTGATATAGCCCCATAATATGTAGGGTTCATAAGAAATACTGCTTTGGCATCTGGGTTTTCAGCGATAGCTTCCTCCAGCTTTCTTACGGAAATTCCAGTTGATATTCCCAGCTTTTCATCGATCTCAGGCTGGATATATACAGGGATAGCAGCACTGAGTATAAGGGCATTAACTGCCGATTTATGAGCATTTCTAGGAAGGATTATCTTTTCCCCTGGTTTGACAGCACTCATGATCATAGCCTGTACACCTGAAGTAGTACCATTTACAAGAAAGAAGGAGTGATCACTTCCGTAAGCTTCAGCCATTAGGCCTTCAGCTTCCTTTATAACTCCCATGGGGTTACTAAGATGGTCTAACTGTTTCATAGAATTAGCATCAAGACGCAGAATTTCCTCTCCTAAAACATCGGAAAACTCCTTGAGTCCAAGGGGGTTTTTCTTGTGTCCCGGTACATCAAAAGAAATTACTTTGTCATTATTATACTTTTTAAGAGCATCGAATAATGGTGTTTTATTTTGATCTTTCATAGTGGTTTCCTCACTTTATATAGTATAAAAGTATATTTTTAAGATTAATATTACTAAACTTTAAATAAAAAAAACAAGGAATATATATAAAGGTGGTGTATAGTCCCTGTAAGACAGTTGTTTTAAAGTCTACATCAATATCTCACATAATACAAGTATATAGATTACACAAGTTATAATATGACAGTTATCGATCATATTTGTTGTTTTTTTTACATGAAAGTTTAATATAAATATACTTGAAGTTTTGCCTTAGTATACATTTCTCACGAAAAAAGTATAGTATATTTAAACTTTGATGTCAACTATTTATTTACTTGAAGTTTATTAGGCTTGATTTATTAGGCTTTAAGTTATATAATTTTAACTGCATAATATTGAGAAAAATTATCGATAAATTTAAATAATGAAGGGAACCTTATGATTATTGGAGAAAAGATTAAACGGCTGAGACTGGAAAAATTTCTGACTCAGGAAGAATTAGCAGATAGATGTGAGCTTTCAAAGGGGTTTATATCGCAACTGGAAAGAGATCTTACATCTCCTTCTATAGCAACTCTTGTGGACATCTTAGAGGGGCTGGGGACAAATCTAAAGGAGTTTTTCAATGAAGATGAACCGGAAAAAATAGTTTTTACGGAAAATGACTTCTTTGAGGTAGAGGATGATGAGCTGGGTTACAAGATAGACTGGATAGTTCCAAATGCACAAAAAAATGATATGGAGCCAATCTTAATAACTCTGGAACCAGGAGGGAGATATAAGGAAGAATCTGCCCATGAAGGGGAGGAGTTTGGCTATGTTCTTCAGGGGACAGTATATATCCACCTGGGAGAAAAAAAGTATAAGGCAAAGAAGGGCGAGAGCTTCTACTATAAGTGTAGAAAAACTCACTATATATCAAATCCCGGAAAAACACCATCAAAAATAATATGGGTAAGTACACCACCTTCATTTTAAATAAAACCCCCAGACTGCGGTCTGGGTTTTTTTATACTTTAAGAAACTATAAAATTCAAATGGATATATTGAAACTCAGTTAATTCATTAACTGAGTACCATAAATCATAGTCATTAATATCATTGATTTATGGCAAAGTGAGGCGTAGCCTCTTTTTTT
>Ga0070724_10001197_pt1 | contig 15900 bp, 16 predicted proteins | sample tdDd001_FD_67278 | JGI IMG/M metagenome (GOLD analysis project Ga0070724, IMG submission 67278) | Marine sediment microbial communities from the Atlantic coast under amendment with organic carbon and nitrate - tdDd00.1 | ecosystem: Environmental > Aquatic > Marine > Coastal > Sediment | place... | reverse complement strand
GGCGCTGGACACCGAATTTGAGCGGGTAAACACCTTTTACCCGATACCGGGGTTGGTTCAGTTGGGCCTCGACGGCGAGTTTTGCCTGGTGGACCCTTCCGTTGCCGAGCAGTCCGGACGATTTCGGGAAGTCCTGGCGGACCCGGACACTCCAAAGCTTCTTTACGCCATGAGCGAAGATCTGGAACTTTTTCGCCAGTGGCTGAATCTTCAACCTGCCGGTGTCATTGATCTTCAAATCGGGGCCGCAATGGCCGGAGCAGGGTTCTCCCTGGGTTACGCGAGGCTGGTGGAAACCCTGTTCGGTGAGACTCTGGACAAGTCCGCCACCCGCTCTGACTGGCTGGCGAGACCGCTGAGCGATGCTCAGCAACGCTACGCGATTGACGATATCCGTTTTCTGGAGCCGATGTACCAGTGGGTCAGTGCATTACTTCGCGATCGCGGTCTGGAAGCGGCTCTGGTTGAGGAATCGGCGCGCTTTGCCATTGAACTGGCAGGGCAGGAGGATCCCGACAACCATTACCTGAAACTGCGGGCCGGATGGACCCTCTCGGCGCAGCAACAGGGTGTTCTCAAGGAACTGGTGCGCTGGCGTGAGGGGGAGTGCCAGCGGCGGGACCGGCCAAGGAACCGTGTGCTGGCAGATGCACTGTTGATTGCGATCGCGGAAAGGCTGCCAGCGTCCCTGAAGGAACTTTCCAACATTCAGGGAGTGCCATCCGGCGCAGTCCGTCGGTACGGCGATACCCTGATTGAACTTGTTAGCCGGGGATCGACCGCGGATAATTCGTCCCTTGAGAGGATTGCGCCACCGTTGTCCCGGGATCAGCAGGGATTCTTTAAACAGTTAAAGCGTCTTTTCAGGAGTGCGGCAGAAGATGCTGATATTCCAATGGAATTGTTGGCGCCGAGAAAGCGTTTGGAAAAGGTTGTACAGCAACCGGACCTCGCGCAACACGATTTTTTCCAGGGCTGGCGGGCGCAGATTCTTGCTCCGGTTCGCGCTGATATCGAGGAATTACTGAAGTCATGAAAGAGCGGGAATTTGTCTCTGTTTTCCGGAGCAGCAAAAAGAAGGATACCTACCTTTTTGTTCGGCGCGGACAGAAGTGGGAGGAGCTTCCCGAGAGCCTCCGGGGTATTTTCGGTCAGCCGGTTCATTCCATGGATCTGGTTCTGACGCCCGACCGCAAGCTTGCGAGGACTACCGGAAAGCAGGTTCTGGAAGCCATTGGCGAGAAGGACTTTTTTCTGCAAATGCCGGAAGAGCGGGAAGGGTACGTGGTGGACTTCAAGCGCAGACTGGATCAGCGCAATCCATGATTGCCCAGGTGCCGTTCTGGCAACGTAAGCGCCTGCATGAAATGACGCCTGAAGAATGGGAGTCTCTTTGCGACGGTTGCGGGAAGTGTTGCCTGAACAAACTGGAAGACGAAGACACCGGCGAGGTCTACCACACCGATCTGGTGTGTCGTTATATGAACGAAGAGACCTGCCAGTGCACCGTTTACGAAGAGCGGCTCAAGAAGGTGCCGGGTTGCACGGTACTGACACCCGGTACCGTCAACGACTACCATTGGTTGCCGTACACCTGCGCTTACCGCACCCTGGCTGAAGACCGGCCGCTGGCCGATTGGCATCCTTTGCGAAGCGGGGATCCGGATTCGGTGCACGAAGCAGGCGTTTCGATCCGTCACAAGGTGATTTCAGAAGACCGCGTGCCGGAAGAAGACTGGGAAGAACATATCATTCACTGGATCCTGTAATGATTGATACCGATGCACAAATGGCCTATGGGATTTTCTGGGCCGCCTACGCTATAGCCTTTGTCGTGTTCTTTTACATGATGAAGAGCCTGATCCGTTTTCTACCTTTTTATGGAGTGCGGACCCTGATTCTCGCCGCCCTGGTGGCCTTGCTGCTCACGCCGGTTGAATCACCCGATCTGGCCGGTTGGTGGATTCCGGCCTGGCTGTTCGGCGGCTATGAAATGATTCTTGGCGACGCCGACGCTTCAGGTCGGGCCGTGTTTAACCTCGGGCTCGCCGGCTTGGTCATGCTGCTGGTCTGGGTGTTGGATCTGGTTCGCTACCGTCTTGTTCGTAAATAGCGCGAAAAAGAAAAAAAAGATAAGGATGGATGCCTTGAGAGAGATGACATCGAGATGGTTTGGGCTGGTTGCAATTTGCTTCGTGCTCAGTCTGCCAGCCGGGCTGAATGCCCAAGAGAGCGACGATGTTCAACTGCCGGAGCAGTCGGACGTCCGGATCATAGTCGACATCTCGGGCTCCATGAAAGACACCGATCCGGACAACCTGCGACAGCCCGCCGTGCGTCTGCTGGCCCGGCTGTTGCCAGAGGGGGCCTCCGCGGGTGTCTGGACCTTCGGGCAATATGTCAACATGCTGGTGCCGCACCGTGAGGTGACCAACGCATGGCGGGAAATGGCCATTCAGCGCTCAGCTCAGATTAACTCGGTCGCACTCAGAACAAACCTTGGCGCGGCTATTGAGACAGCCAGCGATGATTATTTCACAGACGGCGATCTGAGCCGGACCCACTTCATACTGCTGACCGACGGCAAGGTCGATATCTCCGACGATCCTGCAAAGAATACCGCAGAGGAAACTCGTATTCTGGATACGATTGTCGCTGATCTCATCGAAAGGGGCGCTACCTTTCACCCCGTAGCTCTCTCTGAGGCCGCCGATACCGACTTTCTGAAAGCGTTGGCGACAGACTCCGGCGGTCGTTTCCAGGTGGCGGATACAGCAGATGCGCTGAACCTGGCATTTCTTCAGGCATTGAATACCGCGGTCCCACAGGAGCAGATTCCCATTGAGGGCAATGGCTTTACTGTGGACGAGGGCGTTCGTGAGTTTACCGCCCTGATTTTCTGGGGCGAGTCTGAAACCTCTGCCACCCGGGAGCTTGCCCTCGTGCGCCCGGACGATCGGGTCGTTAATCTTTCGGAGTTTCCCGACAACGTCCGGTGGGCCAGGGAAGCCGGTTACGATCTTATTACGGTCAATGAGCCGTTGGCAGGGCAGTGGCGCATTAATGGTGAACTCGGAGAGGGCAGCCGGGTTACGGTCGTTAGCGATCTGAGGATGGTGGTCAATCCTCTACCTCCATCATTCACATTGCAGGAGCCCCTCAAGCTCCGGGTCGGCTTTTTCGAAGAAGGGGAGAAAATCACTAATCCCGATTTTCTGGGTGTGATTGAGGTCAGCCTCAGTATCACCTCCGAGGATGGCAGAAGTGGAACCAAGGTATTGTCGGGAGAGCAGCCGCCGGAAGACGGCACCTACCTGGATACGGTAAGTCGTTTGCCAGCCGCGGGCCTCTACACCTTTGAGGTGGTGGCCGATGGCCAGACCTTCAGCCGCAAGTTCAGCGCCACCGTCGGGTTTACGATGCCTGAAGGGGCTGAGCCCGCTGATCAGCCGGCTGAATCGCCGGAGCCGGAGGTGACAGAACCGGCACTCGACCCTGAGCAGTCTGAACCGGAGCCGGCGGTGTCTGAGCCGGAGCAATCCGGGCCGGAACCGGCGATTACATCGCCCATCGACGTAAGCGAGGTGGAGGAGCCAGAGACGCCAGCGGTCCAGGAGCCTGAATCGGCCCCTGAGGACCCGGAAGACGCGGAACCTGCTTTTGCCGTGCCTTTGTGGATGGTCGGCGCAGCCGGTGGTGGGCTGCTCGTCATTGGCGGTCTGGTCTGGTTTGCCATCCGTAAGCGTAAACAGGATCAGCAGGCGCAAGAGAAAGCAGCATCAGAGCGCGAAACACTTGAGGATCTGCCGGACGAGACCGAATTAGAACCCGAACCCGAGCCGGAGGCAGTCTCAGAGCCGGAAGAGGATGTCGAAGCCGAGGAAATCCCTGAGGTAACCGAGGAAGCATTTGAGGACGATATGTCTGAGCTGGAGGCCGTCATTGATGAACATGAGGCCGCTCTGAAGTCGGAAGATGAAGCGCTTACGGAACCAGAGATTGAACCGACCGACGAACTGGAAGAGGACATCCCGGTAGCGGATACCCCGGTGGAGGAAGAGCCTGGCGAGTTGGATGAGGATATCCCGGAGCTGGAGGATATTGCCGATCCGTCCGACGCTGATGGGCCGGAAGATGATGATGAGGAGGAGTTCGGGCTTGAAGATTTCGATCTGTCCGAATTCGACGATTTACCCGATTATGATCAGGACGAGTCCGGATTGCCCGAAGACGACTCGAAGAAAAAACCTAATCAGAAAGACCAGAAAAAGTAACCAACAGGAACCAGACCATGAAGTTTACCGGTACCGAGAAGTACGTAGCCACCGATGACCTGCAAATGGCCGTCAACGCAGCGATTGCGCTTCAGCGCCCGCTGTTGATCAAGGGCGAGCCGGGCACCGGGAAAACCCTGCTGGCCGAGGAAATGGCCGCCGCCCTCGGGATGAGACTGATTCCCTGGCACATCAAGTCCACCACCAAGGCCCAGCAGGGCCTGTACGAGTACGATGCGGTTTCCCGTCTGCGGGACTCCCAGTTGGGTGATGAAAAGGTCAAGGACATCAGCAACTACATCGTAAAGGGCAAGCTTTGGGAGGCCTTTGAGGCTGATGAGCAGGTTGTGTTGCTGATTGATGAAATCGACAAAGCGGATATCGAATTCCCTAACGACCTCTTGCTGGAACTCGACCGTATGGAGTTCTTTGTCTATGAGACTCAGAAGTTGGTTAAGGCAAAGAAACGCCCGATCGTGGTGATCACCAGTAACAACGAAAAAGAACTGCCGGATGCCTTCCTGCGCCGGTGCTTCTTCCACTACATCAGCTTCCCGGACCACGACACCATGCAGAATATCGTGGACGTGCATTTCCCGGACTTGCAGCAGGAAATCGTTCGCGATGCTCTGGAAGTTTTCTTCGATGTGCGCAAGGTCCCGGGCCTCAAGAAGAAGCCGTCCACCTCGGAGCTGATTGACTGGCTGAAACTGCTGATGGCTGATGAGCTGTCGGCGAAAATGTTGCAGGAGAAGGATTCCAGTTCGGCGCTGCCGCCTCTTTATGGTGCTCTGGTGAAGAACGAGCAGGACGTTCACCTGTTGCAGAAGCTCGCGTTTATGGCCCGTCGTCGCAGCTGATTCTCGGCAAGAACACTGGCAAGAGTCACGTTTTATGTTGATTGATTTTTTTCTTGAAGTTCGGCGCGCGAAGGTGCCTGCCAGTTTGAGGGAATTCCTGGATCTTCTGGAAGCCCTGCAGAAGAGGCTCGCCTTTGCGGATATGGAAGAGTTCTACTACCTCGCTCGGCTCTGCCTGGTTAAGGACGAGCGCCACTTCGACAAGTTTGACCGCGCCTTTCAGGCTTACTTTGAAGGTATCGAGAACCTCGACGACCTGCTGGAAGCCCTGATTCCGGACGACTGGTTGAGGGCCGAGTTCGAGAAGCACTTGTCTGATGAAGAGAAGGCCAAAATTGATTCTCTGGGAGGCCTTGAGGAGCTTATCGAGACCTTCAAGAAGCGAATGGAAGAGCAGGAAGAGCGCCACGCCGGTGGCAACAAATGGATCGGAACCGGCGGCACTTCACCATTCGGGGCGAACGGCTATAACCCCGAAGGCTTCCGTATTGGCCAGAAGAATGGCCGCCACGGCAGGGCCGTTAAAGTCTGGGAAAAACGCGAGTTCAAGGATCTGGACGACAGCGTGACTCTGGGCATACGGAATATCAAGGTGGCGCTGCGTCGGTTGCGCAAGTTCGCCCGCCAGGGTGCGGCAGACCAGCTGGATATGGACGACACGATTCGTTCCACTGCCCGCAATGCCGGTTATCTGGATCTGAAGATGGTGCCCGAACGGCATAACGCTGTGAAAGTGCTGATCTTTTTCGATGTGGGCGGCTCCATGGACCCCCACGTTCGTGTCTGTGAGGAGCTGTTTTCGGCCGCACGGCTCGAATTCAAGCACATGGAATATTTCTATTTCCACAATTTCGTTTATGAAAGTGTCTGGAAAAACAATATCCGGCGGATGAATGAAACCACCAGCACCTGGGACATTCTTCACAAGTACACGCCCGACTACAAAGTGATCTTTGTCGGCGATGCGACCATGGCGCCTTACGAGATCTCCCATCCCGGTGGTTCAATTGAGCACTGGAACGAGGAAGCGGGCGCTACCTGGTTTCAACGCATCAATGAGCACTTCCGCAAGGTTGTCTGGATCAACCCGCTTCCGGAGAGTTACTGGGGTAACGGAGGTTCGTTGGGAATGACCAAGCAGCTCGTCAACGACCACATGTATCCGCTGACCGTCGAGGGCCTCGAGTCGGCCATGAAACAGCTGAGTAAATAAAAAAAGCCGATGCGGTTGAGGGCATCGGCAAAGCTCGGCATATCAAGCGGGGTTGCCCGAAGGCACTCCCGCCGCTTTCCAGTGAGCAAATACAGGGCCAGTTGAAATAAAAGCTGCTAAAACAGTCGTTTAAAATTCAGCTTATCCGCTTAGGTTTTATTTTGCTCCGATAACTCTCTTCACCCTGTCAAATAAGTCGACACTCTTCTCAATTTTTAACTGCCGGACTCGCGTTTTTCATTTGGTGATCTGGATACCGTTATTGGCGGTTACCAAGTGTTACGCTTTCTGCCGATCTGTTACAGAAGTTTGCATGAGTTACAGAGGCTACAGGGCAGGAGGCTTATGTTCGGCACACGAAAATCACAAAGGCGCCGGATAGCACGCAAAAGGTTAGTCCGCTTCGGTGCGGTGGTTCTGCCATTGCTGGCTGTCTCGGCTGTAGCCGCCAACGGACTTGACGAGGAACTCGAACGCTTGAGTGCCGAAGTCGCCAGTCATTCCGAGCGCGTCTTCGCCCTTGAGCAGAAGGTCCTGCATCCAGCCAATACCAGACTGGCAGTTTTCCTGACACTTCAAAGCCGGGATGCGCTCGATCTTGATTCCGTCGAGCTCTTCGTGAATGGCCAACCTGTCGCTTCCCACCTGTATTCCGATAGAGAGCGGACATCGCTTGAACGCGGCGGAATCCAGCAGTTGTTCACCGGGAACCTGGAAAACGGCGAGCATGAGTTGAAAACGGTGATTACCGCTCGCTCTGCCGACGATGATTTCGTGCGGCGGGAATCCACCCATAGGTTCAGAAAACGCCCCGGCGTGCTCCGTTTGCAGATGAGTCTGGAAGCCCGGGCGCCCGATTACGAACCTCGGGTTTCTTTCGTGGAGTGGGAGTAGGGCGCCATGATGCTCCGGGTCCTCCTGTTTGTGTTACCTCTGACTGTTTCCGGCTTTTCCGGGGCGGCCACGCCGGTAATGCCGGATGAACTCCTTTCTGGTCTCAAGCAATTCCGGCAGGCGGGAGAAGTCGGCGTCGATCTTGGGGACGGACGACAGCAAGCGCTCTATGAAGATGCTGAGAAGGCACGAGCCGAAGGCCGCACCGATGAGGCCGGGCGCATCCTGGCCGGTATGAAAGAGGGCTACTGGGCGGCTCTGGGATACCTCAATCTTGCCAGTGATTACGCGAAATCCGATCTTAACCCGGCCAGAGCGCTGGTTGCTCTGCGGGTTGCGTTAGCCATGTCCGATGGTGACGCCGATTCCGAGCGTAGCCAGAATCTGGAGAATAATCTGTTGGTACGTGCGGGCCACCTTGCCTACCAGCATGGCGAATTCGATAAAGCGATCGGCTTTCTGGAGAAGGTCGATCTCGACAGTTTCAACACGCCGCGGGCCCTTTACCTGCACGGCTTGGCGCTGACAGAAAAAGGCAATCACCGGGCCGCTATGCAGAGCTGGCATCGAGCCAGGAAATATCCTTTGGCCTACCCGGGAGTTGCCGACGCATGGATAGGGATGGGGCGCGGCTACGATCTCTCCGGCTATCTCGGGCAGGCTGGAGAAGCCTACCTTGCGGCCAACGCTGCGTTCGAGAGTGAACGGGTCACGCTTCGTAAACTTGCCGGCAAGATTCGCGAACAGGGCGCCTACAAAACCCTGGTGGAAGATGCCAGGGAAACCGGGGTTGACTGGTTTCTTGCCGACAGCCGCACCTTGACTCAACCGCGAATGGCCTATCTGTTGGGCTTCATGGAGGCTCCGGAGGCGCAGAGGGCGGCGGGGCGTGTCGTGGCTCTTCGCACCATGGCGGCAAAGCTGGATCGCCACGGTCATGATCTGCAGGTGTTCGGGGGAGCGCTTGAAGACAAATTCGCCGGCATGCAGAACCCGTTCGCCGATCAAAGTAAAATGGATCTCTCCGCGCGGGGCAAGGATCTGAGTGCCAGCCTAGAGAGTTTGGCCAATCAAGCCAATCCCGACCAGCAAGCCCGTATTCGCTCCCTTCATAAAACGCTGGCCGACACACAGGCCAGACTGGAACAGGTCCAGGCCAGGGGATCCCGGCAGCCGCAAACGCTGGATCGATTGCGTCGTGAAGCCCTTGCGCTGGAAAGGCGAAACGAGGTGTTGTTATCGGCTGTTCGTCAGTTGCTTGAAAGGTGCGAGTCGGCGCTGGACAAACTGGCACTTGAGTATGTCGAAGCCAGAGATCAGCAGATGGCCTTTGCGCTGGACAAAACCGAACAGCAAATTGCGCATCTTTACGAATATCTCGCCCTTCAGAGCCTGGAGGAGACGCAGCCATGATGAAACCAGTCGCGGGCTTGTGCCTCTGCTTGATGTTGGTGGTGCCGGCTGCAGCCCAGGAAGCCTTTCGTGTAGAGCTTGGGCGGGACGGAGAGACGATCGGGGACATGCGACCGGTGTTTCTTACTTTTGAAAGCAGGCCGATGCCGGCGATCTCGCCTTCGGAAGTGGCCCGGCGCTACCATCGCCTGTTCAGGACATCGGACGAGCCTGAGGTTCGGATCGATGCCCTCAACCGGCTGAGCAACATCAGGGATCGGTCAGGATCAGACGTTGGCTTGTCGGCGTCTGAAGAAGAACAGGTCTACAGCGAGGCCATCAGCAGCTATGAGTCTATTCTCGAGCGAGGTTCCTATGGCGGGAGGCTTGACGAGCTGCTGTACCAGATGGCCAAGGCCCATGCTCTGACGGGGCAGCAGGATGCTTCAATCCAGAGGTTGAAACAGTTGGTCGGGTTATATCCGAAATCCCCTCTTGTGCCAGAGGCCAGGTTCCGATTGGCTGAATCCGCCTTCGCAGCTGGACGTTACACAGAAGCGGAAACCGGCTATCTGCACCTCGTTAATTCAGACGCTGGTGGAGAGCTGGGCATCAAGGCCAGATACATGCTCGGTTGGAGCCAGTTCAAACAGGGGCCGTCTGCGTGGAGCAGGGCCGCAGCGACCTTTATCAGAGTTCTGGATGAGTTCCTGCCGAGCGCACAGAGCCTGGGGTCAGTCAGCGATTCGAGCGTTGATACCATCGATGACACGTTTCGGGTGCTTGCCCTGATGGCTGCCCGAAACAGCGGTACGGACACCCTTATTGCCTGGCTGGATGGGAGCCGGCCCCACCACTGGGAACATCTCCTGTTCGATCGGCTGGCCGATTACTACGCGGTGAAGGGCGAGACCATCGCAAGTGTTGCTGCCAATCAGGCCTTTATTGACTATTCGCCCAGTCACCGTGCTGTGCCTGCCTTCCGGTTACAGATAGTGGATGTGTGGCAAGCGGCTGGTGATCCGGAGCAGGTTCGCAATGCCCGTGCGGAGTTCGTCGCCAGCTACAGCCAGGATTCCGCTTACGCCACTCTGACTGGTGAACAGAAGAATAAATGGCTGAGTTACAGCAAACGGTTGGCGGATTACCACTATGACTTGGCCACACGATTGGTGGAACAGGGCCGGGTGGCGAAGGCTGAATCCACTTTTGCTGAGGCAGCGGTTTATTACGCACACCTGGCTCCGAGGATTGATCAGACCGGCGAAATGCTTCGCCTTGCTGGTGATGCCTGGCTGCAGGCGAGAGATTTTCCGAAAGCGTTGACGAATTTTCGCAGAGCAGCCTATGAGTCGCCCGGTTACAGCGAGGCTGCCGATGCTGCCTGGGCCGCTGTTGCTCTGTTGAGAAACAGTCTTGACCGGCCGACCACTGTGTCTGCCTTTCAACCCGAACTGAAGGATGTTTCCAATGAGGCCAACCGCTTTAGTGGACGTTTCGAAGGGGATAGCCGGATTCCCGGCCTGATGGCAGATCTCGCCGCCCGATGGCTGGTCGCCGGCGACCATCAGCTGGCGTTGGATTATGGTTCGCGGGTATTGACTGCGCCCACTGCGTCTCCGGCAGAGCGATACGCGGCATGGCAGGTTATGGCCCGGATACGCCAGGAAGAGGGCGACTATGGCCTGGCGGAGCGTGCCTGGGGCCAGGCGCTGAATCTTGCCGAAAGTGAACGGCTCGCAAACGTGACCGAAGAGCAGGTCTCAGCCATTCGGAAGCAATTGGCGACGTCCGTCTATCGCCAGGCAGAGCTCGCGGTATCCAGTGGCAGGCTCGGAGAGGCCGTTGGGCACTTCCGACGGGTTGATTCGGTGCTACCAGGTTCGGACGTTGCGATCCGTGCGCGCTACGACGCGGCCAACACCTTACTCAAAGCATCGGACTGGGGCGCTGCCGTCGGCGACCTGCAAAGTTTTCGCGCCGATTTTCCCCAGCACGAGCTTACTGCCGGCATCAGCGAAAAGCTGGTACATGCCTGGATTCAGTCTGATGAACCCACCCGCGCGGCGTCAGAATTATTGCAGGCCGCCGACAATCACGCTAACCCATGGAGCCTGAAGTTACGGGCTGCGGAATTGTTGAATCAAGCCGGGAATGTAGCGGAACGAAATGCCCTTTACAGGGATTACCTTGCAACGGCTCCGAAGGCAGAGAGCGGGGCCGAACATGAACAGCTCCAGACATTCCGGCATCGCTTGGTAGAAACCGGCGACAATCCCGATGCTTGGAGGGAAGTACTGGTCCAGTCAGAGCTGGACAGCACCTGGCACACCGCCGACACCCTTGAGTGGGCCTCCCGGTCGTCACTGGTTCTCGGTGCCCGTGCGGCTGCAGTGTTTACCAGCATCAGACTGAGCCAGCCGCTGGAACAATCTCTGGCGCGCAAGCAAAAGGCGCTGGAATCGGCTCGACAGAGATTCCTGGATGCCGAAGCCCTGGGCGGCGAGCGAGTTCTGTCTGAATCGCTGTTCCGACGGGCCGAACTCTATCGTGGTCTGGCCAAAGACCTGATGGCATCCACGGTTCCGGCGGATTTGAATGAACTGGAGGCGATGCAGTATCAGATGTTACTGGAGGAAGAAGCTTTCCCATTCGAAGACAAAGCCATTCAACTGCATACGGAGAACCATCGCCGGATTACGGCCGAGGGGTATGACCCCTGGATAGGACGCAGCCTTGGCGTTCTTGCGGAGCTGCACCCGGGACGTTACGAGCGGAGTGTTAAGTGGCTTGGCTGGACTATGGAGATCAGGGATGGCGTGTAATTCAACGGGGAAAACGGGCCTGCCACTGGCGGCACTTCTGGTGTTGCTCGTCGGCTGCGCCGGGCAGGAAGTCCGGCAGCCGGAGACGCCCATCGGAAAGGATCCGGAACTGGCAGCAAGTTATGAACAGGAGGGGCGGGTGGCCTTCGAAGAAGGTCGCAAAGGCGCGGCAGTGAATGCATGGCAAAAAGCCGTGGAGCTGGATCCGACCAGCGCGGTGACAGTCAACAACCTGGCGCTCGTTCTAAAGGACCAGTACCGATTCGCCGAAGCGGCCAGGCTACTGGAACTGGGCATCAGCCATTCGCCGGATGTGGCCGAGCTGCATTTTAATCTGGCGGTGATTGCCGAGCTCTATTTGCTGGATCTTCAGACTGCCCTTGAGCATTACAACCGCTACCGGCAGCTGACGGATAAAGAAGACCAGCAGGTTGCTGGCTGGATAGCGGATCTGGAACGGAGGCTGCAATAAATGGCTGATATCCGCAAAACTGCCAAAGTCGTCTTACGCGTACTGGCGCTGGTTGGCCTCCAGTTAATGCTCCTCAACCCGGCGCAGGCGGATCAGGATGAAGCGAACCGGCTGGCTGTTGAGGGTATATCCGCCAGCCTCGGCGAAGACGAGCCGCGGGTACTCTACATACTGCCCTGGCAAGCCCCAAGCCTGCCAAAACGACCAAGGGCGGACCTGAATGACGAGGCGCCGGAACTGGTCCGGCCGGTGAATCCAGTCGTCCTCGAGCGTCACCGTCTGTTTCGTGAAAACCTTAATCCTCTCATCCTGAGCCCTGTTGGAGACTCAGGCCTGGCCGAGCAATAACCGGAGAACAATCATGCTGGACACGATCGTACGTTTTTTCCAGGAAGGTGGGCCCTTCATGTACCCCATCGCCATTGTCCTTGCATTGGGGTTGGCGATTACTCTGGAGCGGTTCTTCTATCTCTCTGCGGTGCGGCGGCGAAACCGGATTGCCTTTGAGCGGGGCATCCTGCCGCTGCTGAGGAAGCGGGACTATCAGAGGGCCATGAAAGCTGCCACAAACTCAGACAGTGCGATTGCCTCAATCATGGGGGCAGGCATCGGCCGTCTGCTGAGCAACAGCCGTAGGGAGGATATTGAGTACGCCATGGAAGAAGGCTTGATGGAAGTGCTGCCGCGCCTGGAAAAGCGTACCCAATATCTGGCAACCCTGGCCAACATCGCCACGTTGCTCGGCCTGCTGGGAACCATTATTGGTCTGATTGCTGCGTTTACTGCGGTGGCGGCGGCAGATCCCTCCCAGAAGGCCAGTCTGTTGTCCGAAAGTATTTCCGTGGCCATGAATACCACGGCTTTCGGCCTGATGTCGGCCATTCCGTTACTCATGTTTCATGCGGTACTACAGACCCGAACCAATGAGATTGTCGACAGCTTTGAAATGGCCGGCGTCAAGTTGCTGAACATTGTGTCTGAAGCATGAGACGACGTCACCGCAGGTTAAGTGTATCGCCTGAGCTGGATATTACCGCCTTTCTCAATCTGATGATTGTGCTGGTACCTGTCCTGTTGCTCGGCATGGTATTCAGTCAGGTTCGAATGATCGAGCTGAATTTTCCCGGTATGGACGCCGGGGAAGCGCCGGCGCCCGAAGAGTTCCGTCTCGTGGTTACTTTGATTCCTGAGGGTATTGAAATCGCCGACAGTGATCGCGGCTTGATTCGTGTGTTGCCGACAGAAGAGGCAGTTCAAGACTTCGAAGGCCTGCGTCAGGTCCTTCGGCAGATAAAAAACCGGGTTCCCGAGAAGACCGATGTGGTTCTGGAAGTCGGGCCAGACATCGATTACCAGACACTGATCACGGCCATGGATACGGTCCGTTCTTATCAGGCTGTGGTTGCGGCCAGCGTGGTTGAGGGAGAGCTGTTTCCTGATGTCTCACTGATGGATGCGCCGGCAGACCGAAAGCTTGCGGCGAATGCCAGGCTTGAATCCGAGGAGGGCGCATGAAGACCTCGCGTAAGGCCAAAAGAATTCGTCGACATTACGGCCGTATGAAGAAGCCTGGGGGCCTGAACCTGGTGTCCCTGATGGACATCTTCACGATCCTGGTTTTCTTCCTGATGGTGAATTCGTCGGATGTGAAAGTGATGCAGAACACCGCGGACGTGCCACTGCCAAAGTCCACGGCGCAACAGGAGGCCATTGAGAGCCTGACAGTCCAGATAACGGGCAATGCCATTCTCGTTCAGGGCAGCGAAGTTGCAAGACTGGAGGGTATCGAGATTGGTGATACCTATATTGCTGGTCTTTCGGAAGAGCTTTCCTGGCGTCGCAGTCGCTGGTCTGAAATTCCCGAGGAGGGACTTGATGTAACCATCATGGCGGGCCGCGACACCGACTACCGATTGCTTCGCAAGGTCATGCAGACCTGTGTTGATGAACAGTACCGGCAGGTGCGGCTCGCTGTGGAATGGGAGGTCCGAAATGGCTGACAGCGGATGGTCTCGAATGGGCGATTCAGGGCTGCCATGGAGTCGTGATCAGGCCGAGAGTCGACGATTTACGGGCATCGTCTTGTTGGTGACGGCGCTGTTTTTGCCGCCCGCGTTGCTAATTCCCATTCAGGATGTGCCGGAGATCGAGCGCAGCGAAGCCGAGACGATTCCCCCAAGGCTGGCTCGCCTGGTGGAGAAGCCGCAACCAGTGGTGACACCGGAGCCGGTGAAGACCGAGGCGGAACCCGAGCCCGAGCTGAAACCAGAAGTGCAGCCTGAAAAGCCGGAGCCGGAAGTTGCCGAGGTTGAACCTGCTCCGGAACCAGAGGTAAAACCTCAGGTAGCTTCGGAGCCAAAGCCGAAGCCAACGCAAACCATCGAGCAGGCGAGGGAGAAAGCGTCGAGATCGGGGCTGCTGTCGATGAGGGACAAGTTGGCATCACTCAGGTCCCCCGAACCAGCGCCGGCTCGAAAATTTTCGGTCAACACGGAGGCCAGCGCCCCGGATCGAACCCGAGAGAATGAGGAATCGACGGAAGTCCTCGCTGGCAGTGGCGGAGTTGAAGATACGGTTGCTCCTGAAACAACCGTCGCTGTGGCTGAGCACGAGGTCAAAACAGTTGCGGCCCCCGTTGAAGAAACCAGGCAAGTGGCTGTTAAACCTGCCGAGACAGCCCAGTCCGCTGGTGAGCGGGCAATGAGCAATATTCGGAAAGTCTTCGATGCCCAGAAAACGGCACTTTATTCCATGTATCGGAGGGAACTCCGCCAGGACCCGACCCTGGAGGGCAAAGTCTTGCTGGAGCTGGTCATAGAGCCGGATGGTTCGGTTTCCGCCTGCGAGGTAGTCAGTTCGGAGCTTGGGCATGCCACCCTGGAGCAACGGATTGCCATGCGGGTACGGCTCTTTAATTTCGGGGCCGACAATGTTGAGCCCCGCAAGGTCAGGTTCCCGATTGATTTCCTGCCCGGGTGAATCGTGCGATCGGGCAGCCTTAAAAATGGCTGCCCGATTTCGAGTTCTCAGTGTTCGATGGCGATTTTCGGCAGTCGCGGTTTGTGCAGAGACACCTTTTCCGTCGGGGCGATCACCTTCGCTTCACCGATGACCACCTTCTGTTCGTTTTGATTGCGCACGTCGCACTCCACTACAACCCGGCCTTTCGGCTCCTTGCGAAGGACTTTGAGATGAACGGTGAGGGTGTCGTCCAGTTTAACCGGCCGCTTGAACGAAAGGCTCTGCTCCAGGTAAATCGTCCCAGGGCCTGGCATCACTGTTGCGAGAGCCGCCGAAATCAACGAGCCGCTCCACATACCGTGGGCGATGCGTTCCTTGAACATGGAGCCTGCGGCAAATTCAGAGTCCAGGTGTACCGGGTTTACATCGCCGGAGACCGCTGCAAACAGCACCAGTTCGTCCTCGGTAAGGGTGCGTGTGAAGGTCGCGGTATCGCCTTCGTTCAGCTCGTCGTAGGTGATATTTTCCAGGGTATCAAGGGTATCGCTCATCGCGTGCTCCGCACTGTTGTCATTTGAGTACAGGTGTTCTGGTTGGTGTTCGGGTAAGAGTTTCGAAAACTACCTCATCGGTTACAAAACTGCTATTCTCTCCCCACTTTTTTGAGGCTGATACTTTTGTAGGGTTGATTTTTTGAGCAACCTGACATCGGTAAATCATTACAATCAAAAGCGCCAAACAGGAGATGGTGATGGATTTTGAGCAGTTCTATCAGGATAAATACCCCGCCGGCGTACCCCGCGAGGTGGACCTGAACAAGTACAAAAGCATGGTGGATGTGTTCGAACAGTCGGTCAAAAAATTTGCCGACCGTCCAGCTTTCAGTGCTGTTGGTGCAACTCTCACTTACCGTGACCTCGACACCCAGAGCCGCAACTTTGCAGCCTGGCTGCAAAACAAGACAGACCTGAAACCTGGCGACCGCATCGCGGTGCAGATGCCAAACGTC
>Ga0070724_10001195_pt1 | contig 15912 bp, 12 predicted proteins | sample tdDd001_FD_67278 | JGI IMG/M metagenome (GOLD analysis project Ga0070724, IMG submission 67278) | Marine sediment microbial communities from the Atlantic coast under amendment with organic carbon and nitrate - tdDd00.1 | ecosystem: Environmental > Aquatic > Marine > Coastal > Sediment | place... | reverse complement strand
TTCTTTAGCTTTCTCTACATCAGCAAATTCAATATTAATTATACTATTAATTTCTTCTGTCACTGAATCATTTTGACTAACAGCAACTTCATCATTAAGTTTTTCATTATTCACTTCATTTACAGGTGTACACCCTACAATCATAGAGAACAATGTGAAAATTGCTATTATTTTAAACACGTTTTTGTTAACCATCATATCCCTCTTTCTACCCTTATTAAGCTTTATCGTTATTTAAAAAAATTCTATTTCATAGATTATGATAACAGAGTTATATGAATTTCACGTCCATTTAAGCCAATTTTAAGCTATATTTAAGAGCATTAGAACTCAGTAAAAATAGTGTTAATAAACAAGCACATGAGGAGCAAGCTTTGGATTTAGTATCTTAAAGACCATCAAGTCTATGACTGCGACGAGAATAACATCCATTTACTCGTATGTTATAATTATTAAGATACAAAAGCAAAATTTAACGCTAATATTTTTGTGAGGTTAATTATGGATTATACACATGAACTTGATATAGCCATTAGCTATATAGAGGATAATTTAAAAAATAAATTAAGCCTTCAGATGATCTCTGATCAGGTGAATATTTCACAATATCATTTCCATAGAATTTTTAAAGCAGTCGTTGATGAAACAATCATGGGGTATGTAAGAAAACGTAGACTTACATCAGCTATGGAAGAGCTCAAAACAACAAATCTACGAGTTATTGATATTGCCATTGACCATATGTTTGATTCTAACGAGTCTTTTACAAGGGCATTCAAACTCTATTTTGGCGTGACGCCGAGCGAAGCTAGAAAAACAACATCATATAGGCAGTTAAAAGGATGTTACCGTTTTTCTGTTAAGGTATTAAAAGACACCTTAGAAGAAGATCGAACGAATCCCGAGATAGTTCGGTTACCTGCATTAAAAATGATAGGATTCCCTTGTCAGGTAAATCTACCTATTGACCGTAATGTAGAGAATCCAGAGGATTCATGGGAACTACTTGAGAAATCTCTTGATAAAATTTCTAACATCATTCCTAATAAATACTATGGTGTAAATTTGTATCCAAAAAACTTTGGCCCAGTAAATGATGTTTTTCATCATGTTGCTTCAGTCTCAGTAGAAAAGTATGATAGCATTCCTCAGGATATGATCGCATTCGAACTACCTGCTAATGACTATGTCGTTTACAACTATAGCGGAGTCGTTGATTCGAATACAATGACGCAAATGTTTATGAACATTTACGGCAAGTGGATTCTAAACACACCTTATCCATTAGCTGGCGAATATGATTTTTCATTTACAGATCATACATATGATCCTGATGACCCTAAAAGCTATTTGAGTATTTATATTCCTGTTAAAGTAACTGAATAAACGTATTAGTAATAGTTATAAAAAAGAAGTTGGAGTGTATTATCCCAACTTCTTTCGCTATTTCTATCTTTAAAAAAAATCAATTATGCATTCTATAAATTACTTTCTCCTCTTGTTATCTTCCTAGTATATAAAATCATTACTATTACAACTGGAAGCATTCCTAATCCAATTTTACTGAAAGTCGCTAACTCTGTTAGCCATGCTCTAAAATAATTCCCTCCATCTAGAAAACTTGTAAAGACACCATCATAATCTAGTAATTTGTAATTATTTCTCGCAGCCATGGTTGTAAAAAACGGAGCCATGAAGCTCGCCACATATAAACTAGATATAACCATAGGAATACCGATAATGAAAGCCCTAATAACATTTCCTTTTGTTGCTACACATATAAAAGCAACAGGAACCACTAAATTTGCCAACTCTCCCAAAGGGATAAAGTTAATACCCGGTAATGTAAATGCACCTATTAGGGAGACTGGAATCAATAACAAAGCAGTTACTAACACAGACGGAATCCCGAATAGAACTGCTACATCAAGACCAATATAGGTCATACCCATATCCGGATATTTATCACTAATGTAACTTTTCATTCCTTCAGATATTGGAATAAGTGCACCACCCAAAATACCCGCCATCTTAGGAAGAATGTAGATAACCGCAGCAAAATTAACTGCTAACTCACTAATAGCCTTAATGCTGTAGCCACCTCCAATACCTAGTCCGACCCCCATTATTAATCCCATTATCATTGGTTCGCCGAATACACCAAACCGTTCTTGAATTCTATCTGGTTTGGCATCTATTTGATTAAACCTTGGAATCTTATCCATTAAACGATTCATGAATAATGCATATGGAAGATGAACAATAGCCGATAAATGAGGTATACAAATACCATCCATTTCAGAAAAACGATTCACCATTGGCGCTGACCATTCTGCCAATTTTAATACCATTACAAAAGTAAGCACTGACAAAACCATCGTTATAGTTACATTTTCTGTAGCATGATATACCATGGTTGCAGATAATATAATATGCCAATAATTCCATATATCTATGTTTACTGTTTTAGTTAGCTTAGTCATTAGCATAACAACATTAACTCCCATTAATACAATTAATAAGACTGGTGCTAATTCAAAGGACCACGTTATTGCTGCTAGTGGAGGCCATCCTGCATCTAAAACATTTAGTTGAAGTCCTGTTCTATTTACCAATGCCTTGATAACAGGATTTATAAATGCAATAAAATAATCAAAGGTCATAAAAATACCAACGAATCCAACTCCTATGGTTATAGATGACTTAATAGCTGTAGCAAGTTTGATCCTAAATACCATAGCTAATATAAATATAATAACAGGCAGTACCACATATGATTTAAAACTTAGAAAATATAAAATAGCATCTTTCACAGTTGTCACTCCCTTCACCATATTGATACCAATTCTCAATGTAAAGTAACACTATAATGAAATATTATTGTATGCTTTATAAAGTCACAGTATAATACTTGTATTATTAATCTTATATTTTGAGGAGCGACTTACATGATCCATACATTATTACTCCATGGTCACATAGATGTTAATTGTTATATTGTTGAGCATGACAAACAATGTTACATCATAGATCCAGGTTATGAGAAACATCGCATTATTGATTTTGTTACGAACCATGGTTATACAGTTTTAGGCATTTTACTTACCCATGGTCATACGGACCACATAGGAGCCATAGATGCTTTTGACGTTCCTGTATATATCCATGAGGACGATTATGCACTTTTTATGAGCCGCTATGAAACAGGGTTTGCACGTTATCATAAAACACAACCCTATGACATAAATACCATTGATGTCAGACCGTTTAAATCGGATGCTTCCTTTACCCTTGGAAGTGAAACTATTGAAGTAATACATACACCTGGTCATACCAAAGGTGGCGTCTGTTATCTACTTAATGATGCAGTCTTTACTGGAGATACCCTTTTTAATGGATCTGTGGGTAAATGGACTTTTGAGAGTGGTAGTTATGATGACCTAAAAAAATCGGTCGTAGGTTTAATAAATACCCTTGATGATGAAATAAAAGTCTATCCTGGACATAATGCTTCTTCAACAATAGGTTATGAGAAAAAGCATAACACAGTCTATTTAAGATGGATCTAGTATAACCATAATCTAAAAAAGGTCATACTCAGTTAATTGAGTATGACCTTTAGTGTACTTTACAATAATTCTTTTAGTTCTATACCCTCTTTATGATACCGCTTCTTGCCTTCTGTGCCTTCTCCAGACTGTAGGGCTTGTGTTGGACACCAATTTATACATGCTACACAGTTCTCACAATTATGTTTCCAAGACGGTTTAGAATCAACCATGTTTATATTATTCCTCGGACATACTTTCGTACATATACCACATCCATTACAAGCATCCGTAACCCAGAAGTTCTTATCCTGGCTTTTAAAAACATTAAGCGTTGCTTTATTAATTGTATTAGATATTTGGCTCATGAACCATGCATCTTTTTCAAGATTATGCTTCTTACTATTCGCTAATATGGCTTTAATCTCACCAAATCTTGTATCAATACTATGGTGCTCTCTATTTCCTTTAGTCTTTCTCATAAACTCAAGCATCGGGCTGCTTTCATCAACACTGACTGCATTGCTTGGTTCTTTTACAAGAAAACCAGCATCTAAAGATACATTTTTAGCTTTTAACATTTTACTTAGAACTTCATTAGTCTTCCCTGCTGTTGCAGTACTACCAATTACAGAAAAACAGTAATCAACGTTCTCAAATTTTGCTTGTTCAATAAACTCTTTTACCATACGTGGCATTCCCCAAGCATAAATAGGAAACACAAAACCCACTTTTTTTGCATTAATCAACTTTGTAGTGTTGAATACTTTTGGAATAGAGACCAATTCTGCCTCCGGTAACATTTGACCAATTTTCTTTGCAATACTTAAGCTATTTCCTGTTGCCGAAAAATAATATACAACTGTTTTCATATTAGTACTCCTTTCATACAAGGCTCCATATTTTTATCTACATCTACACTATTCTATATGTAGAATAGCAATTTAAAATAAAACGGATTAATCACTAATCCGGTATTTACTCATATTCCTCAAGCATTTCGTCCACCCACTTAATATCCGCTTCCATGTGGATTATTGCTCTTCTAAACAGTTTTTTTACTGATGGTTTTTCTTGATATCGCTTATCTAACAATTCATAATAACATACAATATTCTTTTCGACACGAGCGCGATATTCGATCAAAGCTTCTTTAACAGTTGTATCATCAAACATTGGGGAACAAACAATACCTACGTCTATATCTTGCTTAGCAATGGTAGGTTTTTTTAGCATTTCTATTACATCATTTTGTACAGCCTCACGACCCTCATCAAGGATATGAAACACCTTACGCTTTGGTCCTTTTTGCTCTTCGCACATTTCATAATCTATGAACCCTTTTTTATGCAATTTATTCAAAATACTATAAATAGACGAGAAACCTATCTGTGTCCAATCTCGCATCATATTTTGTTCTATGTGTTTCTCTAGTTCATAACCATATCGATCATTATAATATAGTAATGTAAGGATAATCGTTTCGCCATGAGTCAAAATATCACCTCTAATCCGTATCAAGTAATTAGGATTATTGAAATTCTAATCCCACACTATTCTACATATAGAATAGCTCTTTATGAATTAAATGTCAAGGTGATAAATTTTAACGTGTCACATTTTTATATACTATAGTTCATTGCATATAAAATTATATAGGTCCAAAACACACCGTAAAGAGCTAAAAATATACCACTAATTCCATAAGTTAGTTTTCTAAATTTCATTTCTTTCGATTTAACTGCCCACACTATTGAAGCGACTGCTACAATCAATCCACCAAAATCAAAATAGAATTGAATTTCATAGAAATCGTTTAAATAAATGGTTACCCACAATATTACATTTACTATTGCTAAAAACAATGCACCATATCTTTTCATCCTATTTCTCCTCCATATTAATAAGAACGGAGTTCAAAATCCTTCTCCTCTAACTGGTCGTATATTCCCTTTAACGGCGTTAAGTCGTAGGCTGGATTACCATCTAAATACAATATTTTCAGTTTATTTAACCCCGACAATGGCGTGTAGTCATAAATATCATTGTCAAATATGGCCAGTGCATAAAGATTATTGAGTGCAGACAAGGGTTTAATATCTGTAATATGGTTTTCGAATAAAGAAAGTTCAGTTACTCTCTCTAAGTTTTTAAGTGTTGTAATATCAGATATCCTATTTAAGGATAACCAGAGCACCTCAAGATTCGTTAAATCCTTTAATGGTGATATATCCGCAATACGATTATTTCCAAGGTGAAGTACTTTTAAATTTTTTAAGTTCTTTAACGGTTCAATATCTTCAATGGCATTATTGTTTAAATATAACTCTTTCAAGTTTTTTAAATCCTTTAGTGGTGTCAAATCATTAATAGAGTAAGCGTTCAGTCTATAAGCATTACCGTTTTCATAGTAATCGTTGTCTAAATTTAAAATAGTTAAATTTTCGAGGTGTTGAATGCCTTCTAGGTCCGTTATATTAATTCTACTAGCATCCAACTCTACAATGCCTGTAACATCTTCTTTAAAAAGTAAACCATAAGGTTTATTAATGGTTTCTCTTATAACTGTTTCAAGTCGATGATCTCTAATTCGAATGATGTCATCTTTTTTGCTTAAAATGTCACTGAACTTTTCTGATTCTTCTTTCACTCGTTTATCAATCATAACAATGGTCATTTTTTCTATACCATCATCGTAAATCTCTACGGGAACATCTTCTACAACAAACTTCGTCGCGAAGGTATCTTCATCAATAAATATATATTCCCCTAACCCAGACAAATCCTTATTGTTTAAATCTATGTGTTTTTCAGAAGGTATGTACTTATATGTTTTCTGATCTAAAAGCTTAAGTTGGTATGTGTTTACTAAAACATCAGCAGCATAAAAGAAATTATCTCCAGATTCTGTACGTATTACATGATTCTCTGTTTTATCAGTCGAAGCATATCCACGTCCAGTTCCGTCCTCGTAAGTATTATAGTTACTATACGTCAAATACCCACCATTACTGCGCATACTTGCTAAGGTATTCAACTGACTACTCGTTTCTTTATACTCAGTAAACATAGCATATGATACAGTTTTCCAATGACCTTCAAATAGCTTTTTACTATCTGATAAGGAATATAAATTGTCAAAATTGAGAGTCATTAGTTCATACACTTGTTGTTCTACAGATGCTTTAAAACTCAAACGAACAGCTCCAATTTGAGTATCCCATATAACCTCGCCATCTAAAGCTTCTATAATAGGTCGAACAGGCATATACGCTTTACCATTAAAATAAGTAGAAGCTACAGTTGTAGATATACGTTCTTCGTTTTTTTGAATATATGTTTGTCCCATTGGAATTTGAATAATATGATCATTCATTATTACTTTAGCTGTGTCTTTTTCACTGTTCCATTCTACAGCTACACCATAAGCTTCTAAGGTACGCTCTAATGGCACCAAGGTATTCCCCACCTCGTCTATGTAAGGATAATGACCGTCAATCATATAGTTTATTACAGAATTATCAGTGTATATTTTTACCTCATCAGCATAAACGCAAGATGACATAACAATTAATGCTATGCACATAGTAATTAGTTTCTTCATAAATACAACTCCTTTTATTTGTTATAACTCCCCATACATCCGCATAATCACTACTCTAAATCTATTTAAACTTAATTCCAAGTGTATAATAAATTTCTAAAATATTTCTAAAGTAAATAAATAAACTTTACATGTTCATAATTTTATCACATGTAAAGCTTTGGTCCAAACATATTAAACACTTTGGATGTTTAATGTTTATTTTGATACATAAAAAACTCTTCTTCATTACAGAAGAAGAGTTTCTTGAATTACAAAATCTAATTATGACACTTTATTCTACACGCGCTGCTTTAATTTTCTTTTTCTCTTGATACATGCGTTCATCTGCCATAGCTATGAGGTTATCAATATCTACATCAGTAAGTTCATGAGCAGATGCTACACCATGGCTCAATGATATCTTATAAGGTTTTGCAGCTTCCTTATTAAAGGCTTCTACAGCATCTAAAACACGACCCCAGTTTTTCTCTACGACCTTAACATCTCCTTGAATACCAATTACAAACTCATCGCCACCAAGTCTTATTAAATGATCAGCTTCTCTAAATCCTTTTCTTAAGACCATCACTGCATCAATGAGATATGCATCGCCCATCTCATGGCCCAATTGATCATTTACCTTCTTAAGGTCATTTACATCAATGAAACATATGGAAAAATCTCTTTTACCTTTAGTAGCATATTTTAGACTCGAATCCAGGATTGTAATTCCTGCATTTCTATTAAAGGCACCAGTCATACTGTCTATCTGAGCCATTTCAGTGATCTCTTTAACAAACTTACGTCTATAACTAATAATCAATGCAATTCCCCAACTAATAATAATAAGGAGTATGCCATAAGGCCACATTTTTATGAACTCTGTTATTATAAAATCAAGACTTTCGTCATTATCAATATAGGGTGATGACTCCTCAAGTACTGCTGATACAGCGTACCACTGACTATTATTCTCGAAACTTCTCTCTTCTCCTATGACAACAGTAGTTATAAGGCCTTCATCTGAGTAAAATTGTTGGACATAATTACCGCTCTCACCATCAGAGATAACCTCTATATTGTTATAATTCTCATCAAGAGCTAAATGTACACGACTGTCTTCAAAAACACTTGTAGAACTAGGTGTGATACTACCTACCAAGACATGTCCATTAGCGTCTAATAAATAATTATCTCCTACAGAGTTACCACCAATTCTTTCAAAATCATTAAACAGGCCAGATGTATTATAAACAATTGCAATAACACCTTTTTCTATCCCATCTGTATCATAAACACGTGTTGCGATTCTGATTCTCTGTCTAATATCATCATCGTCTTCTTTAAGCCTAATCTCTTCGATTGGTGAATGATAAAGCTCTCCCTTTTCCATAGACATGGTTTTAAGGTAAAACTCTAGCTTACTTAAATCTCTAAGGTGTTCATTGGGTACATAAGATAATATGCCATCAAATCTATTCATATGGAAAACTTCCAACCCGTTTTCATCAACATAAATAATTTCTTCATAAAAATCACTAATGTTCATATAAAACCCGATATCTCTCTGAAGCATATCTTTCTGAGTATCACCTTGTGGCATACCTATTTCTTCAGGTATATCAGGTCTAACTGGTGGTTGTGAATCAGCCGGCCTAGATGGAGGATCAACAACTTCTGGCTTTGCTGGTGGCTCACTATCCTCTTGTCTTGGAGGTTGATCACCATCCTCAGGTCTTGGTGGAAATTCATCATCCTCAGGTCTTGGCAGATACTCATCATCCTCATAGTCAGGTAGATAATCATCATCCTCATAGTCTGGTAGATAATCGTCATCCTCATGGTCTGGTAGATAATCGTCATCCTCATAGTCTGGTAGATAATCATCATCCCCATAGTCTGGTAGATAATCATCATCCCCATAGTCTGGTGGATAATCATCATCCTCAGGTCTAGGTGGTGGATCACCATCCTCAGGTCTTGGTGGTGGATCACCATCCTCAGGTCTTGGTGGTGGATCACCATCCTCAGGTTTCCGTGGAGGCAAACCTTCTCTTGACCTACGCTTAGTTAATAAAACTTTTGTATCCAAATTAGATTCTAAATATGCTTCTTCTTGCACGTTATCATTACTATCAACAATATCAGAAAGGCTCTCATCTTCATCATCTAGTTGCTCGACTAAATCTTTAAAAGCCTTCATTTTAGTAATAAAAAGAAGATCATTCTCAATACGTTCAATTTCTTTAAATATGTATTCTTCCTGAAACTCAATGGTTGCATAATCCGACAGCTCAACACTTACTCTTTGGTTGTAAATATCTCTAGATGTCTGTATGTAAAAAAGTCCAAATAACACAATGATAATAATTGTAAATATAGACATCATTTCTATCACAAATCTACTTCTATTATTTTCAGGTGGTAAAAATCCCCTAAATAATTTTCTCATGCAAGTCTCCTTAATCTCTTTTAATATATGGATTTAGCTCATTAGTTGTTCTATAACTATTCATCACATTATGCAATGAATAGGTTCAATTATATATTATCACACCTACCCATTTCACTATTACAATTTGCTTAAATTTGATTATTATATTGACATTATTTTGAATTTGAAATACACTCACCGTATCAGCCGTACTACTACTAGTAATACACTTTGCAAATAGGAGGTGCTTCATTGTTAGTACAAATTGACTTAAAGAGTAGAATGTCTATTCATGACCAACTCGTTGAAAAAATTAAAGAGCTCATCGTAATGGATATTCTAAAGGCAGAAGATAAATTACCCTCTATTAGAGAAATGGCAGCACAACTATCTATAAACCCAAATACGATTCAAAAGGCTTATCGCGAGTTAGAAAGGCAATGTTACATATACTCAGTTAAAGGACGTGGATCTTATGTTATGCCAGTAGATAAAGTCACTGACAACAAAAAAATTACAGATATTAAGGAATTAATATGTAAAAGCGTTAAGGAAGCACAATTTCTAGGACTAGAAAAAAAAGAGATTATTGAATTAATTAATTCAATTTATGGTTCATAGGAGGAATTAAGGTGATTAAGACACATGAATTAGAAAAATCGTTTGATGGATTTAAGGCGCTTGACAGTGTTAATATACATGTAAAAAAAGGGACTGTATATGGCCTCGTTGGTCCTAACGGAGCAGGTAAAACAACATTGATTAAAACACTCATTGGTGCATATAAAAAAGACAGTGGACAAGTATTGGTTAATGGGTCAGAAGTATATGAAAACAATCATGTAAAAAACAAAATCTCATACATTGCTGACGAACTCTATTTTTATCCTAATTATAGAATCATTGATATGGCAAAGTTTTATAGTTCCATTTATCCTACATGGAGCTGGGATAGATTTGATTCATTGACAAAAGTATTTGATATGGATATTAATCGTAAAGTTAATAAGATGTCTAAAGGAATGAAAAAACAAGTGGCATTTTGGCTAGCTATTTCATCAAGAACGGACATAATGGTTCTCGATGAACCCGTTGACGGACTAGACCCCATAACACGAAAGAAAGTCTGGAGTCTTGTTATGCAAGATGTAGCTGAGTACGAAACAACAGTACTTGTTTCGTCACATAACTTAAGAGAGTTAGAAGATGTATGCGACCATGTAGGTATTATGCATAAGGGTAAATTAATACTCGAAAAAGAGTTAGATGATGCAAAATCGTCGGTCCATAAAATTCAGGTAGCTTTCAAAGAAGATATCCCTGAACATATTTTTGAAAACTCAGATATACTCTACAAGAATACTTTAGGTAGTGTACATACCCTTATTATGCGCGGAAATAGAGAGAACATTGTAAAAGCATTAGAAAACACCTCACCCCTTCTTCTTAATTTAATTCCATTAAGTCTTGAAGAAGTGTTTATATATGAGATCGGAGGTACAGGCTATGAAGTTGACAACATCCTTTTATAAGTCAAATATTGTGAAGCATGATTTTAAACAATTTGGGTGGATTACTGTACTGTATTCCATTGCCTTTTTTCTAGTTGGTCCATTGATTATTTTACTCGAGAGTAAGAGTGAATATACTTCTACTGTTACAGCAGACATTATTGAACTGGGCTACGATCCACTAATGTACCTTTTTATAGGTGTTCCTTTATTTACTGGCATGTTTCTATTCAGATACTTACATAATCAAAAAAGTGCTGGGGTTGTTCATAGTCTTCCATATACACGTATTGAGCTCTTAAACAACCACTTTATTTCAGGAATATTAATCACATGTATACCTGTAATAGTTAATAGCTTAATCATAGTACTCTTACACTTTTTAATGGATTTAGGGCTAGATGTATCTTTATACTTAATTGCAAAATGGACAGTTTTCGTATTACTGCTTCAAGTATCATTATTATCATTTAGTATTGTGTCGGCTCTAATTACTGGTACATCCTCGGCACAAATTGTTCTTGGGTTTATCGTATTATGGCTTCCAATCGGGTTATACTTACTATGGCATCAGTTTTTCCTAAGCTTGCTTTATGGCTATGCTAATTTGACAAGAAGCACAATGTTATATAAATTATCCCCTTTAACTTATATTTATGAGCGAGGTTATATTGGAAATGCATTTCATAATGATACGTTCTTTCCTTTTGTGTTCTTAGGGCAAATTATTATATTCTATTTTCTTTCACACTTAATATATAAATATGTAGACATAGAAAATTCAGGTGAAGTCATTGCTTTTGATTTCGTAAAGAAAGTTTTTAAATATGGTCTAACTACTTGTTCTTCTTTATGGATAGGACTCATAATGTTAGGCCTATCTAAGGCAAATGAATATGATCCAATCTTTTACCTAGGTTTTATAATTGGAGGATTCGTTGGTTATATAATTGCGGAACTGGTATTGCATAAATCCATTTGGGGAATTAAACGTTACAAGGGATTTATCGGTTTTGTAGTTATATCAGCTCTCATCTTTGCACTTGTCGGTTTAGATATAACTGGCTACGAAACAAAGGTACCAAGACCTGATGAAATAGAGTCTGTCGTTATATCTAGCAATAGAAGTATGAGGCCAACATATTCCATAGATGATGCTACTTTCGAAAGTAAAGATGATATTCAAAAAGTTACCACTTTACATGAGTCCCTTGTACAAAATCAAGAATATATAAGTGATCATTATTTAGCCAACTCAGTACACCTATTTTACAAACTAAAAGATAATTCTACGTTAACGCGATACTATCGTTTTAGCAAAGAACAATCGAAAGAAGAATTGAAAGAAGTTGTTAATACTGAATTATTTATAAAAAGTGAACATCCTCTATTCAGAACAAACCCAACTGATGTCGAACTTATTCGATTTAACTGGGATTACTACGACCATGAAGAGTTGATCATTACGAATAAGGCACATATCAAAGAGCTTATGAATGAATTTAAGTCAGACGCCTTATCAGAGACTTGTGAAGAAAGATATGATCATAATTTAACTTATGCAAACGTAAGATTTTTATCTGAGCAGAATGACGGATATGAGGTATATGCAAATGAAAGTTTCAAAAGAAGTAATCAAGCTGTTGCTAAATGGTTGCTTGAACATCAGTATATAAATGATTGGAGGCTTACGTCATCTAAAGTAGATTCAATTTCTGTTGAAAGACTATATGAAAAATATAAAGGTCATCATAGAAGTACAGACGACCCACCCGAACATGAATCATATAGTGATAAAGCAGTTATTAGTAAAATTCTTGACAACGCAAGTGATGATTGGTTAATCCGAGATGACTATTACCATCTTATTGTTGACTTAAGTGACTCTAGTAAAACTATAAGACTAAATATTAGAGCACAGAAATTGAATGAAATCATTAATAGTGCAAATCAATAAACTTTCTTATATAAAAATCCCTCAATTCACAGAATTGAGGGATTAACTATATAGTCATATTCATATAAAAGCATCAATAATCTACAATTCAGTTCTCCAGAAAGTAGGTGTTAATAAGGCAATAACTGTAAAGAGCTCAAGTCTACCAAGTAACATAAAGAATGAAAGCAACAGCTTACTAGCATCAGAGAATGCTGAGTATGTATTGGTTGGTCCAACAAATTCGAAACCAGGTCCAATATTACCTAGAGTTGCAGCTACAGCACTCGTTGCGCCCATAAAACTTATACCTTCTAAGGAAATAACCAAGGAACCTAGTATAAAAATAAGCATATACATCATAAAGAAACTCGAAATGTTTAATAGCGTATTTTCTGAAACAGGCTGATCTCCAAACTTTACAGAAACTATAGCTCGTGGATGAAGAATCTTTGTAAGTTCTCTTTTTATAAGTTTGATTAGAGCTAATATTCTAATTACTTTAATAGAACCACCTGTCGAACCAGCACTACCTCCGACAAACATAAGCATAAACAAAATTCCTTTTGAAAAAGTTGTCCATTGCTCATAATCAAATGTTGTATACCCAGTAGTAGTCATTATAGAACTAACTTGGAACAAGGAATGCACAAAGGATTGGAACCAGTCATGGTAGAGGTGACTATTCATATTAATGGTTATAGCCAACACACTAAAAAATATGATACTAAGATACAGTCTTAATTCGCTATTTTTAATGACATCTCGCCACTTACCTTTAAAAAGATCATAGTAAAGAGAAAAGTTAGCACCAGACATAATCATAAAAATTGATATAACAATAAATATGTATGAGTTATTAAAGGCACCTATACTACCGTTACGTGTTGAGAATCCACCCGTACCTAAAGTACCAAATGTATGCACAGCAGACTCGAACGGTGACATTCCACCAAACAATAAGAGAATAAATTCTGCAATGGTTATAATAATATAAGTAGTATATAAAATTTTTGCAGTATCTTTAATACGTGGGGCTATTTTGTCTGCAATAGGTCCGGGACTCTCCGCCTTAAAAACATGGAATCCGCCTGCTCCCATAATGGGTAGCACTGCAACTGCAACAACTAGGATACCCATACCACCTATCCAATGCGTAAATGAACGCCAAAATAGAATGCCCATAGGTAATACTTCAATATCATCAATAATAGTAGCACCAGTCGTTGTAAAACCTGATACAGTTTCGAAGAAAGCGTCTACATAACTAGGTATACTACCTGATAAGTAAAATGGAAGTGCACCAAATAATGACGCAAAGATCCATCCTAACGTTACTATTGCTAGCCCTTCCTTAGCTTTAATTTTCTTTTTTGTAATTGGTATTTTTGAAAGCGTGAATCCTGTCATTGCGGTTAGGAAAATACTAATAGCAAAAGGAATCATATCATGTTGACTACTAAATACAGCAATCAATAATGACGGAAACATGCCCAATGCAATAATAAGTAATAAGTACCCAAGTACTTTAAAAATCATTTTATAATTCATTTAACGACCTTCCTTAAGATGAAAGAAGGTTTCAAGAGCAGGTACTTCTGATAAGAGCGAAAAGACTACAATACGGTCTCCTGCTTGTATCTTAGAATCTCCATTAGGAATTATTACTTTACCCTTATGAATAATAGATCCTATGATAATACCTTTAGGTAGATTAAGATCTTTAATTGATGTTCCAAGGATCTGTAACTTATCTGAAGCAATAATTTCTGTTACTTCTGCTTGTCCATCCAACAGTAAAGATACTGAAACAACTTTACCACCACGAATATACTTTAAAATTTCACTAGCCGTTATATTAACTGGATTAGTAGCCATATCGATTCCTAGTTTTTCAATTATATGAACATAACTTTGTCTCGAAATTTTAGCTATTACTTTATCTACATTTAATTGTTTTGCTCTTAAAGACATAAATAGATTTTCTTCATCAAAACCTGTTGCACCAATAAAAGCATCCATTTCAGCAAGATCTTCTTCTTCTAATAGATTAATATCAGTACCATTTCCGTGTATTACCAAAGCCTTGTCATGCAAGTTGTCTGCAAGTTCCTTACATCTGTTTATATCAGATTCAATTATTTTAACGTTAATACCTTTTTCAATCAGACTCTTAGCTAAGTAAAATCCAAGTTTACTTCCTCCAAGGATCATTACTTTTTTAACTGTTTTTTTATCAATTGATGCTCTTAATTTTTTAGCAATAATTTCAATGGTTCTTCTTTGTCCAATAACATAAATAATATCGTTTTCTTCTAAAATTGTTGCTCCGTGAGGTATGATAATATCGCCATTTCTTGAAATAGCAACAATCAATAAATCATCCATACTTGTTAACTCACTAATAGACTTGCCAACAAAATCATGTAAACTTTTAATATTAAAGTTCACCAAAGAGACCTTACCCATGGCATAGTCGCCAAAATAGAAGGTATAGCTCTCCATTATGTATCTTAAAATTTCATTCGAAGTTGCTAGTTCTGGATTGATTACATGATTAATGCCATATGCTTCTTTAATAAAATCTAATTGATTAGCATACTCAGGGTTTCTAATACGAGCTATACTACTCTTGCATCCAAGCTTCTTAGCCATAGAACTAACAAGAATGTTAGTTTCATCATTACTTGTTACTGAGATAGCTAAATCGAAGGAAGCAATATTAAGTTCTTCAAGAACTTCCTTTTTCGCTCCATTTGCATTTACTGTTAACACATCCAAGTGATCCTTTAATCGATCTAGAACATCTGAATTGCTATCTATGATAGTCACATGGATTTCTCCATTAAGCATTGCTGTTGCTAACTTGGTACCTAGTTTACCTGCTCCAATTATCA
>Ga0070724_10001194_pt1 | contig 15931 bp, 7 predicted proteins | sample tdDd001_FD_67278 | JGI IMG/M metagenome (GOLD analysis project Ga0070724, IMG submission 67278) | Marine sediment microbial communities from the Atlantic coast under amendment with organic carbon and nitrate - tdDd00.1 | ecosystem: Environmental > Aquatic > Marine > Coastal > Sediment | place... | reverse complement strand
GAAGCCATTACTGTTATCCTGTCCAACATCCCCGACGGTGTTCGTGTCGTAGATTCAGACGGTTCAAGCGTTGACCTCACCTTTGTTGGCTATGATGGTAACGGTCAACCGATTTACGAAGCAAACATCACTGGGCTGAATTTTAATTCCGGTATTCAAATTATTCCGGAAGCCTCTTCAACTGAAAACATTGCGATTACAGGGACGATCATTGTTACCGAGAATGATGGTCATAGTCGTGTGATTGAAAGAGAGGTAAGGATCAAGGTCGAACCCGTTATTGACGCTCAAGATAACTACGTTGTCCGCTCGGAGGGAGATGAAGATACGCGCTTTGACATCGATTGGAAACCGACGCTCGTACAAAGCCCTGATACCGATGAATTCTTTAGTGATGTAACCATCTCTGGATTTCCTCCAGGCAGCACGGTCTATGTAGATGGTGTGGCACAAACGCTTGTTTCTGGAACACTAACGCTTTCACCGCAAGCCGGTGAATCAGAGCAAGATTTTTCCGCTAGAATCTCTCCAAGTGGCTATGTTCAAGTCCAGTTGGAGCAGGATTCAAGTACTGACTTTGACTTGACCACAACCGTCACTGTGAAAGAGATTGACCATGAATATGTTGACGCTTCGAATCCCGGTGAAGGTATCGCTGAGAAAACCATCAATGGTACGGTGAATGTCCAAGTTAATCCAATCGTTGAGCCAGAGGATAAAACGGGGGCAATAGATGACCAAACCCGTCTGCTTGTCACTGAAAGTGGTGGTGGTGCTACCGATATCGTGAAGTCAGACGATCAAGGTAACATTGACTTTACGATCAACACTTCTATGGGGGGCGAATCTGGTGCTCATATCATTAAATATCAAGAGTTTGATGCGTCTTCAGATGAAGTGGTGACTCAACTTGTTGTTCAATTTCACAATGTGGACCCTGAGATCCTCAACCAATTGGTTATCGTCGGTGCACTAAATGAAGGTGGAGGTCGTTGGACAGTAACCAATGAAGACAACTTCTCAATTAAAGCGCCGTCTGGACTTGATTTAACACCAAACGATGACAGTGACGATGGCGATAACGGCGGTCTCTCTCAAATTGGCTTAACCATTTACGCAGAAGTAAATGATTTGGGCGAGGATTTGGGCAACGAAAAAGATGCGACGGTCGTGCGTCAAACGGATGTGACACTAGAGTTTCCAACCGTCCTCACACCGAAAATGAGTGTAGCGGCAGAGATTCAGGTGGCTGATGATGTCCAAATTCAAGCGTTGGAAGACAATTCTATTAACCTTGGTGCTCAGTTGACGTCGAAAGTCGATGCGATTAATGCAGATGGTGTGGAAGATGTCTTAACTATTATCGTCGACCCGACAGCTCCTGGCATTCCTCCTGGTTTGGTGATCACGGGGACGGATGTTGATTTTGTCAATGGTAAATACGTGTTCCAAGCCCATATCGATGCGAGTGGAAATATTACTGGCCTTGATGGCTTGACGATGCACTTGGCAGAAGATTACGCAGGTGATTTCGAATTACCAATTCGGTTTGTCACTAAAGACACTGAGTCCGGTGATGAAAAAGAAAATAATGTCCAGTTTCCAGTTCAGGTTTTACCGGTTGCAGACGTTCCGAGTTCAGCCGGGGATCAGCCGTTGGATAGCGATGTCACACCAAATGTAAGAGTAGATATCGTCGGTACTTTCGGCTTGGATGCAAACAAACAACCTGTGACTGATCTAAATAACGACGTTCCCACGGCGGATGGTGTTGGTTACGAAGATGGCTTAATCCAACTTAACTTGAGTGTTGATTTTGCCGATCAATTTAACAACACTCAAGGTGGTCGAGAAACACTAACGAACATCAAGTTAGAGCTTGATGACACAACATTAGGTGAGTTTGTTGATGCCAATGGTAACAGCTTAGGAACCAGTATTGAGTTTAATGAAGCTGAGATTTTAGCTGGTGCGCTTGACAATGTTCTGTTTAAGCCAAAAGAAAATTACCCCGTAGGTGGTGGCCAAAATACCGTCAAGATTAATATCGAGGGAGAAATTACTGATGAAGCTGTGTTTGATCAGTCTATCTTGAATAACTCTGGCGATAATATAGATGTGAGAACCTTCACTGACGATGTCACATTTGAAGTTACGCCAGTCGTTGATGACATTACCATTACAGGTGCCGATCCGACGCAGCCAATCACGGTGATTGGTGACGAAGATACTTTAATTTCGCTGAATCAATCGGGCTCTGGTGTTTCGATCAGCCTGAACGATAATGACGGTTCTGAGAGTTTCGTTTCACTCAAGTTAACGGGGCTTCCTGATGACTTTATCGTTAAATCCAATTCCTCTGATTATGTTGTTAAGAACAACGGTGGGGGCGAATGGAGTATTCAACTAAAAGATCTCACTCAGACGTCCATTGACCTGAGTGACATCCAAATTAAACCGCCAAAACACTTTAGTGGCGAGGCTGAGATAGGTATTACGGTCTTCATTCAAGAGGAGTTGCTACAAGTTCCAACGGAACGAAACAACAACTTTACGCTTATTGTCAATCCTATTGGTGATGATGTTGATGTGAACCCCGACACTTCGGCTGCAGGTAATGAGGGCGAAGACATTGTTATTAATGTAAATGCGTTAGTGGTTGATAACAAAGAGTCCATCGGAGATGGTGCAAACTACCAGGAAAATGATCCAGAGACGCTGAGAGTTGAGGTCTCCAATGTCCCTGATGGGGCGAGTGTTTCATTACCTGATGGGACAGTGTTTACTGACCAAGGCGGCGGCATTTTTGTCTTAGAAATCAATGCTCAAGACTTGGATCAAGTGGTGTTTAATTCTGGGGATCGCAACGATAACTCATGGGATGGTTCGCTGCATTTCAAAGTGCAAGCCGTTGATACTGGGCTCGATGGCAGTCAAAGCTTGGGCTCCGCAGAGGAGTTTGATGTCACTGTTGATGTTGAAGCAGTGAACGATCGTCCAGAGTTCGTCAATACCGTGGATGTGGAAACACCAGAAGATACGCCAATGCTGCTTGATGGTTTCAGCATTACCGATATTGATGCCGTACTCGATGATCCGAATGCTGAATATGTACTCAATGTGAACGTCGACAGCGGTATCTTGGAGCTTAATCCAACGCTCATCGCTACTTACAACCTAACCGTGAGCGGTGATGGTACGGACTCCGTTGAACTGAAAGGTACAGTGGCCGATCTAAACAATGCCATTGCAGACGGTCTGATTGAGTTTAATCCAGACCTGAACTTCTTTGGTGACGTTCAGGTGGACGTGACAGTCGATGACCAAGGTAATGAAGGTATCGTAATTGGTGGGGTAGATGACACCCTAAATACCAACAGCAGCAGCTTCAATATTGAAGTGACAGCGGTGAATGATACCCCAGAAACTACGCCAGTGACGCTACCGGATATTGAAGAAGATAGTGGTGTGTTCTCCATCTCTGAAGCGGATCTTATTGCGAATGCGACAGACGTAGAGAACGATAATCTCACGGTTAGCAATGTTCAGTTAACGGATCCGAATTCGGGCAGCATTATTTTCAACAGTGGCACGGGAGAGTGGGAATTTACCCCTGCACCAGATTACAACGGTCCAGTTGAAATCACGTACACCATTACAGATGATGGCACGACAAATGGTGCATCCGATCCTAAATCGGTTAACGGCAGCGCATCGTTCAACGTAACGGAAGTCAATGATGCTCCAACGACGTCTGAAGTGACACTTTCTGATATCGCAGAAGACAGTACGGCGGTTGATATTACCCAAGCTGATTTGTTGGCGAATGCGTCTGATATTGAAAACGACACCTTGATGGTGAGCAATGTCCAGTTGGTTGATCCAAGCAGCGGCACATTGGATTTCGACAACGTAACAGGTACATGGTCATTTACTCCTGCGCCTGGCTACAACGGCAAGGTCGATCTGACCTACGACATTACCGACAACGGTACAACGAACGGTGTTTCAGATCCTCAAACGGTGTCAGGAACGGCGACCTTCGAAGTCACTGAGGTGAACGATGCACCGGTAACATCAGAGGTAACGTTGAGTAGTACCGAAGAAGATGGTGGTTCGGTAACTATTACGGCTACTGAGTTGCTGAGCAACGCAAGTGATCCTGAGTCAGACAACTTGACCGTCGATAATGTTGCGTTAGTGGACCCAACTTCCGGCACGTTGACTCAAGTGAGTGCGACAGAGTGGACGTTTGAACCCGCAGCAGATTTCTTTGGTGACGTTAATTTCACTTATGAAATCACAGATGACGGAACAACTAACGGCGATCCAGACCCAATTACAATCGCGGGCACAGCAGTGTTGAATGTTGAAGCGACCAATGACGCACCTGAAATCACTGCAACGTCGGTAACGGATACGATCAACGAAGCCGATGGCCAGAAAATAACGGGTATTAGTGTAAGTGACATCGACTTCACTGGTGCGCAGGCGAATGAAATCATGACGGTGACTCTTACAGTTACCGAGGGCGACCTTCGTGTCGAGCCGCCAGCAGGTAGTGGTGTGACTGTTGGGGCGGGGATGGCTGGTGAAATAACCCTAATGGGCACACCAGATAATATTAACTCCGTTCTTGGAGCAACAGACGCTTCTGAGGGTGTATTTGTGGATGCAGGAGATGTCAACGCAGCTTCAATCACTTTATCGGTGAAAGTCGAAGACAACGGTGTGTACTTCGAAAATGCATCGGGTTCCGCATTGGAGGCGAATCAAGACTTCACTATCAATGTGACACCTGTAGCTGATGCACCTACATTGAATATCAATCCTCAGTTTAATTACATTCGTCAAATTACGGCTAGCCAAACCGCGAGCAGTCAAGGTTTAGCGATTGTCGGAATCATGGCGGCGCTTACTGATATTGACGAGGTGCTGTCTTTGGAGCTAACGGGCGTACCAGCTAGTGCTGAGGTAACAAGTGGCGTTTCTCCATCAGGCATTAGCTTCGATGGTACCACTTGGACAGTACCAAGCGATGAAATTGATACGCTAGAAATTGTCGCAACAGATACTAACAGTGGTATTGATGTCGGTTCTTACGATATTTCGCTTACGGCGATATCAACGGAATCTAATGGCGATGAAGCGCAGTCTTCACCTGTCCAAATTAGTTTGGATGTGAGTAGTGATAGCGACGATATTGACCAGTCAACCGCAGTGGACGACAGCTATTTAGTCGGCGGAGACACAGGTACCAACTTGATTGGTGGAGACGGTGACGACGTTATTCTGGGTGGTGATGGTGATGACGTGCTTATCGGTGGCTTAGGCTCAGATATCTTAACGGGTGGAGACGGCAGCGATATCTTCAAGTGGACGGTAGATTCCGTTGATGAAGGGGCAGTGGATACCATTACTGACTTCACTGTTAACGAAGACAGTATCGATTTACGTGAAGTTATCTCTGATCTCAATAACTCAATGATCGACATGGATGATCTGCTTGGTCACATTTCGGCAGACTACGATGCATCGACGGAAAGTGTTTCTCTGAACATTACGACGGATGCAAATGTTCAACAGACTATTGTCGTGGAAAACTTAGGTACTTCAATCGACTTCAACGGTCTCAGCTCCAACGAAATTGTAGAGTCATTGCTCAACAACGGTGTTATTGATAACGGATAAACCTGTATACAACACAAAAATGGGCGGCTCTGATAAGCCGCCCATTTTTTTCGGGAAAGCTTGATTTTAAACAGGAGATATTTGAATCGAAATAGAAATAAAGAGCGAAGCAAAGGGGTTATCTTGTTACTACGTTATAGTGATAGTTGGAAATTAAAATAGCGATAATTTGACGTTAAATCGCCTAAACGTGGATGTCTAGCAAGCTGCCAATGATTTCATTGTTTTTCTCTATGACAGACGCGCCAACTCGGTTATAACCAGCGGCTTGTGCGAGGTTGATGAGAGATTCAACTTTTTGAGAGGGAAGGCTAGGTGTTGAGGCTGTTATTGCGATATCCGCAACCGCAGCTAAATCGATGTTGTGATCAGAAAGCTCTTCTTTTACCTTACTTACATTATTGCTAATGCCATGTGCAGCTTTCTCGGCCATTTGTTGTGACATCTGAACGATGTGGTGTCCAGATTGAATTCCCGATACAGGCATATCACTACTCCCAACATTATGATAGTGAGAGCATAGGTGGAGTTTATAAAACGTTCAAGTGTTTTATATCAATGACTTGATTAGGCAAACAGTTTGGCAAGCATTTCTCTTTCTTCACCAGATAGAACCGGTTTTTGCGCTTTATTTAGTTTCACGCTGATCTCACCTTGTAATGACTTTAACTGACTTGCCGTTAAATCACTGAGCTTTTGCTTAAGTTCATTAAATTGTTGTGCGTTCATCTCAATACCTTCGTCATGATTCGGTTTATCCGTCGTTGCCCGAAATTCTTCATCCTTTGGATACAACATATTTATTCAACCAAAATAGATTAGAATTTGATCGATTGCTTTTTGTCCGAATATTGTCAAGGTGTGTTAAGTGATACGTCAGATTTTTCCTAAGAAGGTACATAATTACCCACTTTGGGGTAGATGGAAACGTAAAAAGAAAAAGGGAAGCGATATAGCGCTTCCCTCTTACATATGGTTTGAATGTTACTAACTTACCCTGACGGCAAACTTACTAGCAAGTGAATGAAGCTCTGGGAGCATGCGATAGATAAGATGAAGTTGCTGCAATACCATGCGGGCAGAGCTGTCGTCTTCATCGCGCCATTCGTTTAAGCGTTGCTCGAGTCCAGCATCATCAATATTAGATAGGTCACACTCCTCACAATGCTGGTGAAGCTGTTTATGAAGTACATCCAGATGCTGATGAATACAACGGTGAGCATCTAAAACGAGCTTATGAATTGACTCATCTTCGATGCGAGTTCTGTGCGCGCCTAATGCAGAAATATAGTTCAACATTGCGTGATTTAACGTTAGGAAGCGAAAACTTTCATCAACAGCTGCGCGATATTTGCCAGGCTCCGCCAGCATCGTACTAATCGCAGAAGATAGTGAGGCATCATTATTGTGGGCCTGGCGGCGAGCGATACGGTAACTCAAATTGTCTTTCTTGCCGATTCTATACTGACCAATGATCTGATCGAGATACTGCTTGTTCGCCTCTATCGCATCCGACATAACTTTGTGAAGCCTTCTCGACTGCCAGTCGGGCAAAATAACTAATACTGCTCCTACTGCAAGCACACACCCGATGAGGGTATCTGCTAGTCGAGGAAGGACAACTGCGTAACCTTCACCTAGTTGATTAAATAAGAAGAGGACGAGCAGTGTAATAAAACCAGTCGCGTACCCATAGTTGTTCATCCGGAAGGCGAAAAACATCACACCAGAGATAACGATAAATACTAACTGGCTTTCTTGAGAAGGGAAAAAAGTCAGCAATGGTACACCAATCAACAAACCAGCTAATGTACCTATTACTCTTGCCGTCAATTTTTGGCGAGTGGCACTGTAGTTCGGTTGGCATACGAATAAAGTGGTTAAGAGTATCCAGTAACCTCGGTCGATGTTGAATATTTGAATGATTCCATAGCCAATCGTTAAGGCAATTGACATACGTAATGCATGCCGAAACAGCATCGAATCTTTGTGTAAATTTGCTGATATACGCTGCCACATCGCCTTTAGCGTGTGTGGGTTGGTATCGGCGAGGGTATCTTCTTCGAGGCCTTCAACATCTGGGTTGTTAATGTTATTAAGTTGTTTTTCTACCGTCGCTAAGTTGTTGAATAAATATGTTAACTGCATCAGCAGACGTTTCCAGTGCCCTTGCTTTTGTTCTTCTAGATAAGCAAGAGAGTTCTGTACTTCAGCTAATGCCAGAATCGATTGATCGGTATGGGAGTATTCATTTCCTAGCTGAATGGCTAGTGCAATATCACGACACGCTTGGGCTTGAGACTCCAAAAGATATTTAAAACGAAACAGCACATCAGAACGTTCAAATTCGGTCGCTAAATCCTGATAGCGATAATGGCTAGAACTGACTCGTTCGTGAATGTCTTGAGCGATGAAATAAATATTTAAAAATCGGTCACTAGGCCCATCAATGTGACCCCGTTTCGATCGGTTAAGTAATGTGGTTTTACAAGCGTTTAGTGCCGTAACCGTGGCAGCATTGCATTTTGCAGCTTCAATCCGTAGCGGTTGTGGCGTCAAGTTGGTCACAGGATGAAAAAGCTTGGCTTTCGCATCAAGATAATTCGCCATTTGGAAGAACACATTGGCTAGGCTTTGTTGCACCGGTTGAAGGGGCCAAAATATCTGCCAAATCATGGACATGAAGTAATACCAGGCGGCACCGGTTAACAGCAGTAGTGGCTGAAACCAAATGTTGGTGCTTTCATGTGCGCCAAGCATAGTATAAATAGCGATTAGCAACGAACCAAAAGCAATACTCGCGTACTTAGGACCTATCGCCCCAAGAATGATGAAGCCGAAGGTTGAGACAAATAATCCCAACGCAAAAGCCCAAGGGGTATCGAACAAGATTTCAATTGAAAAAGCAGCAAGCGCAAAACAGAGAAAGGTGAGAATCAGAGCCTTGATGCGTCCAGTGAAACTGTCATCACTTTCAGCCAAAGCAGCAGCAATAACGCCTAATATTAATGGCGTTATCAGCGTGTTTTGCTCGAAGTACCAAGTTGGGATAACCACACCCAGTAAGGTAATAAGGATAAGAACGCTGTAATTTATCGTCTTGTTTGCCCAATATAGCCGAAATTTAGAAGTTGCTTGCACAATGCGCCTTATGTTTCCGATGAAGAACAGGGGGAATACTACCAGACCCACTATAGCGCGTTTATGATTTACTTTAAGAAAAATTCGTGGTTGCTGATAAAATCAGCAGGGATGTCATTGACTTATATTAAAACTGCCAGGTCATGTATTGAGGATTGTAAAGCCAGCTTCAAATAACCTCAGCTTTAGGTTATTAAATCGACAGTAATGTGAATTTTATTAAAGAATAGAAGAAGAAGCTTACTTAGGTGCTCGCCGTTGCTACAATTTAGCGCCTTAAAATGATATAAATCGACAACTTCTAAACTAAAAGGCGCACGTTTCATGCAGCTTACTGCCACTAACAAAGCACAGTTTTTTATTCAAAATGAGTACCATCACGTCGAAATAAAAGAGAACAGTGTTTTATTAAGCTCGATAGGCAGTGAAGAACATATTCCTTTTACGATCTGGAATGGCAAAGTTAGCGTAAAGCGTGGGTTATTATGGAGCTCTTTACAGTTTTTTGCTCATGAACACGAAGGCAAACAACAAAGCTGGCTAGTCCAAGGTTTACCGTGGCCACAATGCCGAAAGTTCGCGCTTGAGGCCGTTCGTCAATATCAAGAGTGGCACAACACTCAGTGCCGAAAACTGGCTGAGTATCTACCTAAGTGGGAAGAAGAGCTTTACAAACTAAAGCACTTGCCTGCTTACTTATCGCATTCTCAAGTGGTCTCCTGGGTTGAAAGTCTTAACCAAGAGTTAAGCGAGATGAAAACCACCCTAGAAGAAGCCAAAATGCGAATGCCGAATCGTATGTCGCAAATAGAGCCTTGGCTCATTGATACCTCTGAGGCGCTTGGTGAGCGTAATCGCGATTGGCTAGAAGCAGAACGTCCAAATTGGGAAGTGCTGTTTAATCAAATTGAATCCTCTCCTTTGAATTTATCCCAGCAATATGCGGTATTACTCAACGACGACCACAACTTAGTTCTTGCTGGTGCCGGCTCGGGCAAAACCAGCGTTTTAACCGCACGAGTTGCCTATTTGTTGCAAAGCCATCAAGCTCAAGCAGAAGAGCTTCTCATGTTAGCGTTCGGTCGTGATGCGGCGACTGAAATGAAAGAACGCTTAGTAGATAAAGTGGGCATGGCGGCAGACGGTGTGCGCGTAAACACATTCCATCAGTTGGGTTTGTATATTCTTAAACAAGTCGAAGAGCAACCTGTCGAAATTAGTCCTTTAGCGTTGGACGAAAATCAACGAACAGCATGGTGTGTAGACTGGTTGAAAAAACATTGGATGACACCCACCAACTTTAAACGTTGGCAAAAACATTTAGACAAATGGCCGATTGCGTACCTAAAAGGGGATGATGAGTTAGGAAGCCATTCAGAAAATCCAAAACTGATCGCTTGGCTAGATTCGCAGCTGTCTCATTTAGCGTCGGTAGGGTTGACCAAAAAGCAAGTACAAGAAAAGCTCGTAAACCACCAAGACTATACGCGTTTAAATAGTGAACTCGCCTTATGCTGGCCATGTTTTACAGCGTGGCAGAAAATGCTTAAAGAAAGCAACCAAGTGGATTTCCCAACCATGATCAGTCGTGCGACAGATTATGTGAATAAAGGGAAGTTTGTCTCGCCATGGCGCTTTATTATGGTCGATGAGTATCAAGATATCTCTCCAGATCGTCTGGCATTGATTGAAGCACTGTGTGAATCCACTCAGAAACAAGCAGGTGCCACGTTATTTGCTGTTGGCGACGATTGGCAAGCGATCTATCAGTTTGCAGGAGCGGATGTCGATCTTATCACTGGCTTTAAAGAACGCTTTGCTCACTCTACCGTTCATCACTTAGATACAACTTATCGTTTCAACAATCAGATTGGTGATGTAGCGAATACATTCGTGCAGCAAAACCCATCGCAGTTGCCGAAAACACTAAACAGCCACAAACAACGCAAGCAGAAGAGCGTACATACCGCGCCGAGCAATCAAGTGGAAAAGATCTTGGATCACTTGAATCAACAAGCCAAGCAAACCAAGTCAGTTTTATTGCTAGGACGTAACCATTATCATAAGCCCGATTTGTTCGACGATTGGTTGCGACGTTTCCCTAATCTCGATATTCGCTTTATGACTTGCCATGCGAGTAAAGGACGCGAAGCTGACTTTGTGATTATTCTTTCTGTGGATGAGGGGCAATTCCCCGCTAAGAAGAAGCAAATTCACATTGATGGTGCGTTGACGGAGTCCAAAGACAAATTCCCTTACGCAGAAGAGCGCAGGCTATTTTACGTGGCGATTACACGTGCGAAAGAGAAGGTTTGGATCACGCATACTGGCGCGGGATCTGCATTCGTTCAAGAGCTCGTTAATGGTGACTATCCCATCGTGACTTCCCGTTAAATGCAACGTTTAGAATGTTAAAAACAGCAAGGGCGATACTTGGTATCGCCCTTGCTTTATTTGGTTGGCATCAAAGCTTACATGCGCTCAGCAAGATAGGCTTCGTAATCTGGTACTTCGATGTCTACTTCTTGCTCAAGAAGAGGGGAGTTAAACAGGAACTTAGCGGTGGCTCGGTTCGTTGCTACAGGAATATTCCAAACACTAGCAATACGAAGAAGCGCTTTAACATCTGGGTCGTGAGGTACGGCATTCAGTGGATCCCAAAAGAAAACGAGAACGTCGATTTTGCCTTCTGAAATGAGAGCGCCTAGTTGTTGATCACCGCCCATCGGACCACTGATCATGCTCTTGATCGCAAGTCCAGTTTCTTTACTCAGCATGTGTCCTGTCGTGCCAGTTGCGTAAAGGAAGTGACTCTGTAGCTTTTCTTTGTTTTCTTTTACCCAGCGAAGTAGCTCAGGTTTGCAGTTGTCGTGAGCAACCAAAGCCACATGTTTATGGGTTGGCATGGTACGAATGGTTTTTTGCATCAAGATGTTTCCGTTTGTATGATTTTAAAATTGTTGTGACTCAATAGAACACGTTTTTGGTCTTTCAATCAACAGCCTTAACACGGAATGTCGGCCTATATTCTGACGGAGATAACGATTCTTCGATCGTGTCGTCATGAAGCGTCTTCGGAGTCAGTGGTTTGATGGTTGGTGAGGCATGTTTGTCATAAGCTTCACCTCTTAAGTAATGCGTTGCTTGCATCACGGAAAGCCGACCTTGCTGCACCATTTTATCTGTTGGTGCGAAGAGTACTTTGTTACGTAACAGGCCTCGATATACACCATGACTTAAGTACACAGAAACTAAACCGATCTCCTCAGCTTTGCCGGCACTGCGCAGCTCACTGATGGCCGCTTCAATCGCCACTGCACTGCCAACAATGTAATCTATATTTCCCATATCGATCACACGTTGAGCTAGGTTACGTTGTAACTCCTTGTCGTTGTCTGCCCAAAATGAGTCAACAATGTTGATATCACTTCCTTGTATCGCTTCATAAAATCCGGCAGTAACGGGTTTCGTACCACCACGAGTTCGCGGCCCCAAAAGTAAGGCAATGTTGGTTTTTCCTGACCCCTTTGGATGGCGAGCTGCCAAATATTGTCCCGCTTCGTATCCCATCCAATGCCAGTCAACACCAACAGTCCCTTTTAGCAACTCACTTTGTTCTTCATCCAAGTCGAGTTGGTTCACAGTAGCAAAAACGGGAGTATTCCCCACCCAATTTTTAAGTGAATGCTCGTAAGCCTGTGGGTCCACGGTCCCAAGGATAACCGCATCTGCTCCCCATTGGTTACACAGTGCGAGTTGTTGTTCTTGACGGGTTTTGTTTGGGTAGCCGCCCGCTTCAAGGACTCGTAGCTCGACACCTTCTCTTTTCGCTTCGGACACCATTCCATAGTTTACTGACAACCAGTATGAATCCTTTAGGTGAGGGTATATTGCACATATTTTCTCTGCGGCAACCGCTGGTAAAGAAGCAACTAGGGTTAAAATGGCTGCAGAATGTTTGAAAAATGTGCGAAATGCGTGTTGATTTTTAACCATGAAATGAAGTTCGTTGGCATAGATTAAGTAAACACTGCAAAATATAACGTAATATGTCGCTGAACACGAACATTAAGGTCATGAAAATATGCTGCTAGCAACTGCAAGCATCGGTCGTAAACTTTTGTTGTCTTTCATTGCGATGGCAATACTGGTCATGTTATCGGCACTTATTGGTGTGTCTGGATTTTCTTTGGTTGCCAAAACCGAAAGAAATGTCGTGGATTCTGCGATTCCCGCCATGATTGAGGCGAGACAAGTCTCTGAGTTGAGTACTCGTATTATTTCGTCTGTACAAATGTTGTCGAACGCAAGAAACGAGCAGGAAAGAAAGGAGTCAGGGCGAGTGCTGTTCGAACAGCTCGAGTCTTTACTCACTCACATCAAGGAGCTCGGGAGTGAGTCGTTCGATTCTCAATTGTTAGAAGCTTTAGAGAATAACGTCCAGAACGTTATCGACAATTTGGCAGAACTCGGTGTTTCGGTTGAAAAAAAGCTGTGGCTTGCAAAAGAGATAGATACTCGTGTTGAAGAAATGCGTCTGCTCAGTGAAGAGCTAGAACAACTAACTCGTACGCAAGTTCAGAATACAAGCACCATTGCTGTTGCTAACGTCACGCATATTTATGACTTATTAGAATCGAATAAAAAATCGCAAGTTTATCAGGCGCTAGATGCACTGGTGGAGGTCGATCTTGATCTGACTGAGCGATTGCATGAACTGCACTTGTTGGCCTTTAAAATGTTGAATCAGATTGAAGAGGCTCGGACATTAACGAATATTGAGCGAATTCAACAGGTTCAAAGTGATTTCGATAGCAACCTCAAAATCATGCAACGCCGTGTACTCGCTGTGGAAGATCCTACGCGCTCTAAGCAAATGAGCCAACTGCTCATAGAGCTTGGTAAGCGTCAGGTCGTATTTTCTATACTGATGCAGCAATACGAGAATAACGAACAGTCACAACAGCTGATGCAAAAGACATTAGAGTTGTTCTCAGAGCTTAATGGCACGGTCAACAAATTGGTTGATGATTCAAACAAAACCACTACCGTCGCTGTAGACCAATTGACCAGCACACTGAAATTCGCTCAGTGGTCTTTAACCGTTATTTCAATTGTTGGTTTGATTGTATTGGTGCTGATTTTATGGCGTGTGGTGTACCTTTCTGTTGTGAAGCGGTTAGCTGAATATTCCGCTGCGTTGCTGTCTGTGGCGCAGGGTAACTTAGCGGTTGAGTTGGAAGTGAAAGGCAAAGATGAGTTGGCGCATATGGGGCAGGCCATCATCACGGCTCGTAATACCGCGCAAGCACTAAAAGTGGTAGCAGAGGGTGAAGCTCAAGCCAAGCGAGAGCTTGAGGAGCATAAAGAGCATTTAGAAGAGCTCGTTGAGCAGCGCACTTCGCAGTTAAAACAAGCAAACCGCCGTTTGAATGAAGAGGTTTTGAATCACGCTAAAGCTCGCAAGCAAGCAGAGCAAGCGAGCCGAGCAAAATCGGCATTCTTGGCGACGATGAGCCATGAGATAAGAACGCCAATGAACGGAGTGTTGGGGACAGCACGCTTGTTGATTGACTCAGGCCTCAACCCAATTCAAAAGCGTTATGCGGAAATCATTAATCGTAGTGGTAAAACGTTGCTCGCGATCCTTAATGATGTACTGGATTACTCCAAGATTGAAGCGGGGCATTTAGAAATTCGTCACATGGGCTTTGATTTACACCAAATGGTGGAGGACACTTTCCAGTTAATGAACAGTCGAGCACAAGAGAAGAAGCTGCTGTTCTCCTACCATATTGAAAGTGATGTTAGTCGCTACTGGAAAGGGGATGTCACCAGAATCAGTCAGGTGCTGAACAATCTCGTTGGTAACGCGATTAAGTTCACTGACGAAGGAGAAATTGATATCTACGTTAGCCTGAACCCTGAGGACGAGTCGCAAGTCCTGTTTGAAGTATCAGACACTGGAATAGGAATTGCCAAAAAATACCAGAGAACGTTGTTTGATGCCTTCACGCAAGCTGAAGGTGGGATGAGCCAAACTGGAGGCACGGGGCTTGGACTTGCCATCAGTAAGCGAATCATTGAAGCGATGGGCGGTGTTTTAGAAGTCGATTCCGAAGAGGGAAATGGTAGCCGATTCTGGTTCTCTATTCCGTTAGAGGAAAGCGAACCTATTGAAACAGGAACCGTGGCAACCGCACGTTGCAAAGTGAAAGCAAAGGTCTTGCTAGTAGAAGATAATGAAGTCAACCGAGTGGTCGCGGAAGGCTTTCTAGAAAGCATGGGGCACCAAGTCGTGATGGCAGAAAACGGCTCACAAGCAGAGCAACTGATCAGCACACAAGATTTTGATATCGCTTTGGTCGACATCAACCTCCCTGATTGTGATGGAACTGAGTTGATCCAACGCTTAAAGCGGATTGAGTGTGATAAGCCGGCCAATAAAGCGCTTGCCGTCACGCCAATGATTGCAGTGTCTGCGCACGTTTTTGCGGAAGAAGTTGAGCGCTATCTAGCCGCTGGTTTTGACGGATACTTGCCTAAGCCATTGGCAAAAGAGGCACTCGCGGCATTGATTCAGGATGCGCTAGACGGAAAGCCGTTGTTGTTGCCACAAAATGCCGACTGTACCCCGTTTGATCAAATTTCGCCTCAAGAACAAGAGCTACAATCAAAGGTCGTTCAAGCACCTAAAACAAAGGAACCCGATGTGGTTATCATTAATCCGAGCGTGATTGAGTCCGATATGAAAATCTTGGGCAGAGATAAGATGTTGCACATTATTAATCTGTTTAGAGCCACCAGCACCGATGTATTAAGCAAGCTGCAAGCGTCTGCTGAGGACAATGATAGTAAAGAAGTAAAGAACCTTGCCCATAAATTAAAGGGCAGTGCAGGAAGTTTAGGACTAACTGCGCTAATGAACGCTTGCCAAGCAATTGAAGCCGCGCCTCAACCTCTAGATACCTATAATGCGACTAAAGATGATTTAGTTTCTCAAGTGTCTGCATCAATTCAAGCTCTGGATGAGTTAATGGCGAAGTAATCCATCGAGCATTGAAAATAAAAAAACCTCCGGCTTTCCGGAGGTTTTTTC